>NPIE01003725.1_pt1 | contig 49832 bp, 47 predicted proteins | sample 8637661 | NCBI WGS metagenome assembly NPIE01 (sample SAMN07420842, study PRJNA396082) | bioreactor metagenome | isolation source: sample BA12 brine-fed electro-methanogenic bioreactor BA | place: Japan: Kochi | collected 2016-12-09 | reverse complement strand
CCGTGTAAACAAAGACCCCCGGGGGTTTTGGATTTAACCTTCAGTACAATCCACCCAATTCAAACCCCGGGGAACTAAAATTAATATGTTCGTTTTGCCAGCCAATTTACGCTTCAACTCGTTTACGCAAAGACCCCCGGGGGGTTTGGATTTAACCTTCAGTACAATCCACCCAATTCAAACCCCGGGAGACTTAACCAATAACAACCAGCTATAATCAGACCTGATCACATTGATGCTGCTTAAAACCGCGCCACTTCAAACCTGTTCAGTTCCTTTAGCCTGCTGCACCAGCACCGTTTGGGTCGGATAAGGCAGGTTGATGTTATGTTCATGCGAAGCGGTGTTAATCGCCTTTATCACCTCAGAGTGCACCTTCAAAAGGCTGTTCTTCTTTTGGTCAACCCAGAAGAAGGCGGTCATGTCCAATGCGGAATCACCTAAATTCACCACCTGGATCATCGGCGCAGGCTCAGCTTCCACACCCTCCACCAAGCGGATAGCCTCCAAAAAGACCGCGATAGCCCGGTCCACATCCTCCTCGTATCCCAAACCAATACCCACCGTGCGCCGCCTGAATTGCGCCGATGACATGTTGATGATCGGCGATTCAAAGACCCGGTTATTGGGAATGATCACGACTTCACCATTGATCGTTTCAATCTCCGTATCGCGGATATTGATCATCCGCACAGTGCCGCTGTGGCCGGCTACCTCAACCACGTCACCAATGTGGAAAGGTTGACGGGAGAGCAAGATCAAACCCGAGACGAAATTCCGGGCGATATCCTGCAGGGCAAAGCCGATAGTAAACCCAGCAATACCCAGCCCGGCGATAAAACCGGTCACATTGAAGTTCACCATATCCAGAGCGGTGATCAAGCCAATGATTAGAATTGCCCAACGGGTAACCTGCCTGATCAGTCTCAAAACTTCGGGGCTTTTGATCCGTTTTTGGGCTAAACGTTGTGCAGCTTTCGCAATATAACCAGCTGCCACCACACTCAGAATAAAAATGACGATTGCAGCAATCAGGTTGGGTATGAAATCAAGGAATGAAGCCAGCCACTCCTGAAGTATCGCCTGAAATTCCATATTCGATCCTTTCCGCGAGATTACCAGCTCGAGCGTTCAACACCACCACGATTATAGAAATTGGCTCTGGAGACAATTTCTGGCGATGTGCAATGGATAACAGATGATGGATAGTATAACACTCAAGCTGATCACACGCTAAACAGCCTCATCAGATCAGCGCTCAGTTGAACAGATCTTGCCTGACCTTTTGCGCGTCGTTCACCTCAGGGTAAGCTTGCATATAGGTGTCATGATGCCCATTGAAAAGCCGTGCGATCAAGCCCCTGAAGCCCTTATCCATATCAGCGCCGCCCTGGCTGGCATGACAGGCAGTGGCCTTTTCACGAACGTCCCTGACCGGGCCGTAATCAATCTTGACATGCGTGGGAAAATCGACATCGGTCAATGAAACCAAGTCAATATCATTATTACGCCCAAAGTGACGCGGATCCTTCCCAATCAGGCGCAGTACCCACACACCTACTTTGATAAAGGTGCGGTTGATGGTGTGAAAATACAATTTCTCGGGTTGGAAAGGTGGTAATTGTTCAGGGTCCACAAAATTTTGATCGCCAGCCAACACAAAAGCTTTCACCGTCGCTTGCTGAATGGCAATATGGTCCGGGTGACGATACCCACCGATCGGGTCGAAGGTGATCACCACATCGGGTTTAATTTTACGGATCAGGTGGGCTACCTCCTGAGCTACCTGTTCCACAGGCTGGGCCGCCAGCGCTTTCGGGTGCTGGTTGGCTTCACTGCCGGGCATACCCGAATCGCGGTAATTCAGAAAGTGCAGCTCGTCGATCCCCAACACCTCAGCTGCGCAGCGCAGTTCCTGGGTGCGCAAACAGGCGGCACTCTTGATGCGCTCGGTGTATTCGGGGTCAATATCGCCCAGCTCGCCGCGTGTGGCACAGATCAGATGGACATCCACTTCGCGCCGGGCATACAGCGCCAGGGTGCCGCCCATCCCGAAGGTTTCGTCATCGGGGTGCGCCAGCACGCTCAATAGGGTCTTTTCGGGAGCTTTCTCAGTTTGGCTCATGCACGCGTTACCTCAACCTGGGTTAAATGGTCATCATCATAATATTACTACCATATCGCCCCTCGGGAGCAGGATGTACAGGCTGAAAACCCGCCTGCGGCTCTCCTCCAAACGGGCTGTCAGCCTTCAAATAAGGGGCCAGGTCCGCCCAGGGGATGAAGACGAATTGGGGTCCGGCGGCATATGGCCCCACTTCGTAAACATCAAAATTGATCCGCAAGCCTTCCGGCAGCAGGTTCCAGTGCTCACGCGCCTCAAGGGCCTGTTCAGCCGCCCCGGCCGTGGTCCCCAGGTCCCGTCGCAGCAGTTCTGGCTCCACCCTGTCAAGGATCACGCTCACCGGGTCGGCCTCGGGGGCAAACAGGTCTCCCAGATTGATAAAGCGCCCCTGGTGGGCGTCAAAATTCAGTGCCTGTGAGGAGGGGAAGGGATGCGCAGAGATGGCAATGTACGTGTCCCATATCAGGTAAACGGAGACCAGGCCATCGGAAAGATATGTGACCTCGTAATCCAGGGCCAATGTGCTGAGCACCTCAAATTCCGGGCTATCACCGCGCTCGGCTACTACCGCCTTGAAGTCGGACAACCCTGCATCAACCCGTTGGTCAAGCTCAGCGTTGAACGTAACGGCAAAAGCCGCATCACCCGCCAGATTGGGCCAACGGGCGTCGATCTCATAGGGCGGTTGATCCGATTCCTCTGCAAAGGCGCGCTCAACCAGGCTGATCTCCGCCGGCATAGCCTGCGGGGGTGCCTCAGGTTCTGCCCCTTGTTCAGGTGTCGATTGTTCTGGAATGCCTGTGGGTGGCGTATCCGGCAGCGCCGTGCACCCTGCCAGTAAAGCCACCAGGATGAATAGGCCTAAAATGCGTTGAGACAACAAAATCTGCACCTCCTGTATTGATCCGGACGCTTAATGAGTTGTTTTAAGACAGTTGCCTGGCATGGGGGGGACATGCCAGGCAATCTCAGGGAGGAAACCACCATTTCCGTCTTACAGAACATTAAGGTCCTGCAGATTTCCTGGTGGAAGACACACCAAATACCAGTAAAATGTTTGTGTCTTTGGGTACTACTATACTGGATTTATGTGAGGATTGTATTAACTGCAGATTAGAGTTTACTAAGTTTACCTTATTTGTAAGATTATACTTTTCCCCCCGACGGCGGATGGCCGCGTTTGAAGAGCTGCTCCCAGGCGTCAACTTCATCCTCGCTTAACAGCCGGTTGCGCGGGTCCAGCGCAGGCGCTTCGTCTTCCAGCTGAGCCCAATCGGCCGCAAAATCTGCAGCGCTGACGACCCTGGCATGGGCTGCCCGCGCGGCTGCCTGCACCTGCCGATCAGAGCTGACGACGGTCACATTTTTCGCGCGTTTTCCCAGCTTACCCAGGTGCGCCATGATGGCCGCGTCCGCCGTGGTGCCGGTGGGCACGAAATGCGCCTTCACCTGCCCATACACCTGTGTGCGCGCCTGGCCTGCCGGCGCGCGGTCAAAATAGACGATGGCCTGCTTGCGCCGCACGCGGCAGTACCCCTGCAGCATGCTGATCAAAGCCAGCTCGTCTTCCGGGTCCGCCAGGCTGATCCCCGGCAAATGCGGAATCAGGTTGTGTCCGTCGATGATTAACACCATAACCTAATTCTATCTCATCCGTAAAGCCCATCTTGATAGGGGAAACCTCACGCCATGACGGCCTTTACCTGATCGGCGTGGTGAAGGCCCCCGGTTTGCGATACAATAAAAGGCGAAACCGGATGCAAAACTGAGGAGCGCGTTGCATGTCTGAGGATCACATCCACACCCAGCCCTGGACACCCCCGGAGGGATTCCATCAGGTCGAATCACGCCTGCCCGGGGTGGTGGTGTACGCCCCAGAACCGGAGCACAAAGCCGGCGACAAGGCAGTCAGCTACGCATGCCCCAATTGCGGCGCCAACACGGCGTATGATGTCGCTGCGGGCGGAGTAGCCTGTGAATACTGCGGGCATGTCGCTGAGGTAGAAGCAGACCGGGTGGGCCGGTTTGCTGACAATTTCGAGTTCACACTGGAGACCCTTTCGCAGGCAAGGCAGGGCTGGGGGACCCAGCGCCAGATCCTGCACTGCGATTCCTGCGGGGCGGACCTGTCAATCTCGGAGGGCGCGCTGACCACCGCATGTGCCTTCTGCGCGTCGAACCAGGTCAACGTGATCACCAGCCCGCAGGAGACCCTGCGGCCGCGCTTCCTGATCCCGTTCAAAATCCCGCCCGAAGAAACCCTCCCGCTGGCTAAGGCATGGCTCGGCAAAGGCTGGTACCACCCCGATGCCCTGAGCACAAATGTAATCGTGCGCCGCTTCTACGGGCTGTACCTCCCATTCTGGACCTTCAATGCCTGGGTAGACGCGCAATGGCGGGCAGAGGTCGGCTATCAGAAGACGGAACGTCATTACAACGCCAGCCAAAAGCGCTGGGAAACCCGCACGCGCACCGTTTGGAAGTGGGAGAGCGGCCGGGTGCACCTTCCCATCAACGATCTGCTGATCTCCGGGAGCTCGCCGCAGCACCTCAGCCACCGCATCCTGGGCGAGCTTAACCCTTTCTACCTGAACGACCTGGTGGCCTACTCACCCGACTTTCTGGCAGGCTGGCAGGCGCAGGCCTACGAAACCACCCTGCCTGAAGCCTGGGAGTTGGGCAAAAAGAACATCCGCGAGCAGGCAAAGAAAGCATGTTATCAGAAAATCCCGTCCAACCAGGTCAGGAACTTCAACATGCACGCAGATTTTACCGATGAATCCTGGCGCTACATCTTGCTGCCCGTTTACCTGGCTGCCTACCGCTATGAGGGCAAGGTCTACCAGGTGATGGTCAACGGCCAAACCGGTGTGATCGCAGGCAGCAAACCGGTCGCCTGGTGGAAAGTCTGGCTGGCGATCGCCGCCATCCTCATGCCGGGCGCCTTCCTGACGCTGATTGGCCTGCCCTTGACACTGCTGGGAGGCCTGGGTATCCTGGCGATCATCCTGGGCATCATCCTGTTTGTGGTCGGCGCAGTCATCAGCTTCTCGCTTTACCAGCACGTGCGCAAATCGGAGTCAAACTAATGGCAAACGCGATCCCTCCTGCGGAAATCGTCCCGGCAGACCAAACCCTCTGGCACACGGAACGCCAGCCGGCAGGCTGCAGCCATTGCCGCCGGGTTTACCTGGTCCCCGCGAATTATCAAGGCACAGACTGCCCCCTCTGCCGCCAGGGCAAGCTGGAAAGCCAGCCGGCCTACATGCGGCGGGCCGCCCCTGAAAAAATGCTGCCGTTCAGGATTGCCAAGCAAGCCCTCCGGCCTGTTTTTGAGCGATTTGTCTCTGGGGTGTGGATTAAACCGGAAGATTTCAACCCCCAATCACTGCTCAACAATACCCGGGCCGTGTTTTGGCCGTTGTGGCTGGTTGACAGTGATGTCAGCGGCCCCTGGCAGATGAGTGCAGGGTTCGATTACCAGGTCGAAAGCGCCCGTGAAGTCTACCAGGACGGCAGGTGGCATTCCCAGGCGCAGATCGAAACCCGGGAGCGCTGGGAACCACGCCTGGGCACCCTGAACACCCGGGTGGATAACGTGATCACGCCCGCGCTTGAGGAGCACGAAAACCGCGTACAAATGGCCGGCGCTTACCCCCTGGAAAAAGGCCAGGACTTCGACTCCAGCCTCCTGGGGGTCGCATTCCTGGAACTGCCCGATATCCCCCCCGAAACCGCCTGGCCGCTGGCTCGGCCGGAAATTGACAAAGCCCTGGCGAAAATCTGCCAGGAATCGGCAGGCGCCCAGCACTTCCGCGATTTCTCCCTGCGTGCCCGTTTTGGGGACCAGAATTGGACGGAATACTTCCTGCCGATCTACACCACCCACTACACCGACGATGACGGGCAGCCCCAGGTGCTGGTGGTCAACGGCGAAACCGGGGCGATCCGCGGCCCGCGCCTGGCCTCCCGGCAGCGCGGTGGGCGCATCGCAGGCACCCTCGGCGCCGTGGCTGGCGGCCTGCTGCTGCTGGCATTGCTCGGGCTGCTGCTGACCGTAATCTTCCCGCCTGCCGCGCTGATCGCCGGGTTGGTGGGCATCTTTGGGCTGGCTGCAGGCGTTATGGCCATCATCGTTGCGGTCTGGCCCGGGCAGTGGAACCGCAAGCAGAGCGGGCCGCGCCTTGCGAAAGGTCCTGAACCCCAATGACGCGCCCAACCCCAAGCTGGCTTAATACATTGGCCGCAGAAAGCCAATCTGAAGTCTTCGCCCTAATGGAGGCCAACCTGCCATGAAACGCGCTTCGCTGCACATCGCCGAATGGCTCTACAGTGTGTCTTTTTTACTTTTCCTGTTTGGCAGTTCACTGGCGCATACCGAAAACGGTCCGGAACTGTCATTATGGGTGATGACCTTTTCCATCACACTCACCCTGGCCACCACGCTGCTGCCCCTGGCCGGTGTGCGCTGGCTCAAAATGGAACCTAAAGGCTGGCGGGCTGGCTACTGGGCAGCCATGCTGCTGCAAGCCGCTTCGTGGGTAACCTTCTTTTGGGCGATGTTCCTGCCTGGGCCGCAACCTGCCGCCCTTCCACACCTGGATTACGGCCACCACCCTGCTGTGGGCAGCCTGGCTGCTGGTCTTCATCTTCAGCCGACATGCCCCCCAAAACCGTTGAAATCGGCCTGAAGATATCAGGCCGCTGCTGACTGATCGACCCTGCACAAACGGACCAATCTTGTATTCAGATCATTGAGGTGCCATGAAAAATGTCTTTCCATCTTCCCATCCCCTGGTGCGCCACAAACTGACCCGCCTGCGGGACCAGCGCACCGAACCCAAGAAGTTCCGCGAGCTGGTGCGCGAGCTGGCAGCCCTGCTGACCTACGAAGCCACCGCCGACCTGGCTACCCAGCGCGTACGCATCCAAACCCCCATGGCCGAGACCGAAGGTGAAGACTTACAGGAAAAAATCGGGCTGATCCCGATCCTGCGCGCCGGGCTGGGCATGGTCGAAGGGGTGTGGGAGCTGATGCCTTCCGCTGAGGTATGGCATATCGGCATGTACCGCGACGAACAGACCCTCAAGCCTGTGGCGTATTACAACAAGCTGCCAGTGCAGCCTACCGTAGCCGTGTGCCTGATCCTCGACCCCATGCTGGCCACGGGCGGCTCTGCCGTGGCTACCGTCGACATCCTCAAGCAGTGGGGGGTGACCAAGATCAAATTTGTCGGGCTGATCGCCGCGCCGGAGGGTATCCAGCGCCTGCACAGCGAACACCCGGACGTACCCATTCACATCGCCGCGATCGATGAACGGCTTAACGAACACGGCTACATCGTCCCTGGCCTGGGCGATGCCGGCGACCGCCTGTTTGGCACCTAAAGGCTGCTGTTAAACCACAGCAGGGCTGACCGGCCTGGTCAGCTCTGCTTTTTGTTTAAGGAAAAGCTTTCTATTTTTTCGATTCCTGTTCAACGATCGCCACCATCGCGGCAGCCTTAACGATAGCCACAAAGGAATCGGCCTTAAGGCTCGCACCGCCCACCAGACCGCCGTCGATATCCGACATCGCGAACAGCTCGGCCGCGTTATCGGGTTTGATTGAGCCGCCGTACTGGATGCGCATCAGCTCAGCACGGGCCTCTCCAAACTGCTGCCTGAGCAGCGGGCGGATGACGTCCTTGTGGACGCTGTTGGCATCCTCCGGTGTGGCAGCCCGGCCGGTGCCGATAGCCCACACCGGCTCGTAAGCGATGGTTATGTCCGCAGCCTGTGTTTCCGTGAATCCTTCCAGCCCTTTAACCAGTTGGCGGGTGACAACAGCCTCGGTCTGCCCGGCTTCATTTTCCTCCAGCGTTTCGCCGATGCACAAAATCACATGCAGCCCGGCCGCCAGGGCAGCTTTCAGGCGCTGATTGACCGTTTCATCTGTCTCGCCGAAGAATTTGCGCCGTTCAGAGTGCCCGACGATCACGAAATCACACACCTCTGCCACCATCGCCGGGGCAACCTCACCGGTGTATGCGCCTGATTCCTCCCAGAACAGGTTCTGCGCGCCAACCTTGATACCGGTGCCCTTGCAGAGCTCTGCAATGGCGGGCACGGCCAGGTATGAAGGCGCCACAGCTTTATCAACATTGTCGATCGCTTCCAGGTCAGGGGTCATCGCCGCCATCAATGCTTTTGCTTCACCGATGGTGTTGTTCATTTTCCAGTTTCCAGCCACAAAAAATCTGCGCATGTCTTAATCTCCCATTTGTCGTGTGATTACTCCAAGCTGATTTTACCAGCGAATCTCTGCAAACGCAGAAGCGCTGCTTGAAAATACCAGCTATTCAGTTTCTCCCAGGGCTTGCGTGGGCATGGTGCTCACATCAACTGCTCCAGCAATAAGCTGGCGAAGCCAAAATAGATGAACAGCCCGGTGATGTCCTTGATGGTCGTGATCAGGGGTCCGGAGCCAGCGGCCGGGTCAACACCCAGTTTGGTAAGCGAAAACGGCACCAGGAAGCCCAAAAAAGTGGCGAAGACGATCGTGAAGGTCAGCGACAGACCCACCACCAGGCCGATCGCAACCATACCCTGCCACAGCGCGGCAAATACGCCGACCAGCACGCCCAGCAACGCCCCCATCCCCAGGCCGATCGCAATCTCCCGCAGAATATGCTTTCCGAATGCATTGGGGTCAATGTGGCCCAGCACGTAACCGCGAATAAAGATCGAGGTCGACTGCAGGCCGGCGTTGCCACCCATGTCCATTACCACGGGGATGAACAAAGCCAGGGCGACCACGGTTTCGATCACATCGGAGAATGCCTCAATCACCACACCGGCCATGATCCCCCCGGCAATGGTGATCAGGAGGAAGGGAAGCCTCACAGCCCACACCATCCAGATCGGGCCCCTGATGAGCAAATCGCTCTTGGGCGGCTGTTTGACCTTCCCGGAGAGGATGCCGGCGCGCTTGTAGATATCTTCCGTGGTTTCCTGTTCAAGGACTTCCATGGCATCATCCGCGGTGATCACACCCAGGATGCGGTCCTGGTCGTCCACCACCGGCAAAGCCATCAGGTCGTAGCGGTTCAACAGCCGCGCCGCCAATTCCTGGTCCTGGTCTACGCCGATCGAGACGATCTGCGCCTTGGCGATCGTGCGCAGCGGTTCCTGCGGATGGGCACGCAGCAGATCGGCCAGGCGGATCACGCCCGTTAAGCGGCCGTGTTCATCCACTGCGTAGATATAGGGGATTTCCTCATCGTGGGTGGGCTGAGACTTTAACGATTGCAGCATCTCGCGGGCTGTGGACTCCTCGGGGAAGACATAAAAATCCGAGGTCATCATGCCGCCGGCGGTATCATCGGCGTAGCGCAGCAGCGGCCTGATCCGGTCCGCCTCTGGCAGATCCGTCATGACCTCCCGACGCAGTTCAGGGCTGATGTCGCCCAGCAGGTTGGCCGCCTCGTCGGGCGCCATCTCAGACAGCACGTCCACCAGCACGTCAGGGGCCAGGCTCTCAGCCAGCAGGGCGGCATCTTGGTCTTCGATCTGCTCAATGATGTCAGCCACATCGCCGGCATCGGCAACCGGCAGCAGTGCCTGCTGCTGTTCAAGATCGAGGGATTCGTACACATCGGATTTATCAGCAGGCAGCAGTGTACTGAACAGCGCGGCGACCTCTTTCCAGCGCCGTTCCTTGATCAAAACTGTTACCTGGTTGATTTTCTTTTTTCGATTTCCTGAAGGCATACAGGCACCTGCTTTATGACAAACCACACATTGGGATCAATTTATATCAGACCGGACATGAACAAAGACGCGAACAGAAAATAGATCAACATCCCGGTGAAGTCGTTAATGGTCGTGATCACCGGCTCAGATGCAACAGCCGGGTCGATGCCGATCTTGTTAATCAACAGCGGCACCAAAAAGCCCAAACCGGTGGCCAGGGTGATCGTGCATACCAGCGACAAACCGACCACCAGCCCGATGGTGGGATTGCCCTGCCACAAGGTCGCAGCCAAGCCGGCCAGCAAGCCGAGTATTACGCCTAACCCCAGCCCGACCCCAAGTTCTCGCAGGAGATGTTTCCGAAACGATTGTGTGTCGATTTGCCCCAGCACATACCCGCGGATAAAAATGCCCACGGATTGCGTTCCGCTGTTTCCGCCCATGCCCATCACAATCGGGATGAAAAAAGCCAGCACGACCACGGCTTCGAGGGCTTCCTCAAACACGCCGATCACACCGCCTGCCAGGATTCCGCCGATCATGGTGACCAGCAAAAAGGGGATGCGCACCATCCACGAGCGCCAGATCGGGCCGTGCACCATCAGGTCGCTTTTGACGGACTGGTTATCCCGGGTAGAGAGGATACCTGCGCTCTTGTAGATATCCTCGGTGGCCTCCTCTTCCAGGGCCGCGATGGCGTCATCCACGGTGATCACACCCAGCAGGTGCCCCGCTGCGTCGAGCACGGGCAGCGCCAAAAGGTCGTAGCGGTTCAACAGCTGTGCGGCGATTTCCTGGTCTTCCCCGGCCTCGATGGAGACAAACTGGTTGTCGATGATGGCCAGCAGCGGCAGTTCAGGATGGGCGCGGATCAGATCCGCCAGCCGGGCAATGCCCGTCAGGCGCCCTGCCTGATCGACAGCATATACGTAGGGGATTTCCTCGTCCTGGATGGGCTGCTTGCGGATGTGGTTAAATATCGTGCCGACATCGGTTTCTTCGGGGAATACATAGTAATCCGACGTCATCAAGCCGCCGGCGGTATCATCTGGGTAGCGCAGCAGGGATTGAATCTCAGCTGCGTCAGCGATTTGTTTAAGCGATTCCTGCCGCAACCCGGGGTCGAGGTCACCCAGCAGGTCTGCGGCCTCGTCCGGTTCCATTTCGTCCAGGACACGCGCCAGGTCCTTGATGTTCAGGCTTTCAGCCAGGATGGCGGCGTCGTCTTCGTCCAATTCCTCGAGGATATTGGCCGCCTGATGCGCTTCGACGACCTGCAGCAGGCGGGTTTGGTTTTCGACGGAGAGGTCTTCAAAGATCTCAGCCTGGTCAGGCGGGAGCAGCGGAGCAATCAACGCAGCAGCATCTGCACGACGTCCGCTTTCCAGTAAGCGGCGGACTTCTGTGAGGGTATTGGTGAGGGGTGCTTCTGCCATTCTGCGCTCCTGTGGCGTTTTAGTTTCGGTAAGACTCTCGGTAATGAGGTTGATTATACCGCCCTGATATTTTATCAAATAAACTGACGGAAATGCGCCTTTATTGAAATTTTCAGTGGCTAACACCCCGGGGGTCTGAGGTCTCATGTGATTTTTACGAGAGAGATGCGCTTCAGCATTGGATAAAACATAGACCCCCGGGGTTGAGCATCCTGCATGCAGGTAACAAACCTTCCAAAACCCCGGGGGTCGGCGACTCACGAAATGGTGCGCAGAAAAGATCTGCGCACCCTACAAAAACCCCGTTTTCCAGATAAAACCCCGGGGGTCTGAAAAACCACTCTTAACCTGCTAAACCACGACATTTCTGATAAAAATTTAAACAAAGACCCCCGGGGTTGAGCATCCTGCATTCAGGTAACAAACCTTCCAAAACCCCGGTGGCCTGCGACTCACGAAATGGTGCGCAGGAAGGATTTGCGCACCCTACAAAAGACCCTTTTGCCAGATATAACCCCGGGGCCTGCGACTTACGAAATGGTGCGCAGGAAAGATCTGCGCACCCTACAAAAGACCCTTTATGCCCAACCCCCATAAAAAATACCCGCAAGGCTGATCACCTTGCGGGCATTACTCCCTGTTTAATTTAATCTACTTTTTGCTAGGCGTCATCCAGCGCGGCCAGGCCGGGCAGCACCTTGCCTTCCAACATTTCCAGCGATGCGCCGCCGCCCGTCGAGATGTGGGTGATGCGGTCATCCAAGCCCGACTTATTGATTGCCGAGATCGAATCGCCGCCTCCGATGATGCTGGTTGCGCCGCTCTCTGCCACCGCCTTGGCGACCGCAAAGGTACCCTTGGCGAACTTGTCAAACTCGAACACGCCCATAGGGCCGTTCCACACAACAGTGCCGGCCTCTGCGATCACTTCGCCAAATGCCGCAACGGTGTGGGGACCGATATCCAAAACACGCCAGCCGGCGGGAACATCGCCCACGTCCATGACCTTGTCCGCCGCATCGGCATCAAAGGCATCTGCGATGACCACATCCACCGGCAAGACCAGCTTATCGCCAGCCTTGTCAAGCAATGCTTTGGCGGTCTCGATCACATCGTCTTCGACCAGCGAATCCGCCATCTCAAAGCCCTGGGCCTTGAAGAAGGTGTTGGCCATGCCGCCGCCGATCAGGATCCGGTCTGATTTTTCAAGCAGGTTCTCAATCACGCCGATTTTGTCGCTGACCTTCGCGCCGCCCAGGATCGTCACAAAGGGGCGTTCGGGTTCTGCGATGGCGTTGCCCAGGTATTTGATTTCCTTTTCGAGCAGGAAACCCGCTGCAGCAGGCAGATAATCTGCCACGCCAGCGGTGGAGGCGTGCGCCCGGTGTGCTGATCCAAAGGCATCATTCACGTACAGGTCTGCCAGGGCAGCCATCTGCTTGGCCATATCGGGGTCGTTCTTTTTCTCGCCATCGTGGAAGCGGGTATTCTCCAGCACCAGTACCTGGCCGGGTTGCAGCGCGGCGGAAGCAGTTTCGGCTGGCTCGCCGATGCAGTCCTCAGCGAAAGCTACCGGGGCATCGATCAGCGTTCCCAAGTGCTCCGCAACAGGGCGCATGCTGAAGGTGAGGTCAACCCCCTTCGGCCGCCCAAGGTGCGAGCACAGGATCACCGCTGCACCTTTATCCAGCAGATACCTGATGGTCGGCAGGGCTGCCTGCACGCGGGAGTCATCTCCCACCTTGCCATCGGCGATCGGTACGTTGAAATCTACCCGCACGAGCACTTTCTTTCCCTTGACATCAAGATCTGTCACCATTTTTTTATTGAACATTGAAGATTACTCTCCTTGGTATTAAAAATGCGTAATGTACCGCTGTGAGCGCGCACATTACGCATTGGTCAATCAATATCGTCGATCGTCCATTTAGAGGTGCTTTGCCATCAGCGCAGCCAGGTCGGCGGTGCGGCAGGAATAACCCCATTCGTTGTCGTACCAGGTGACGACCTTGACAAATGTGCCGTCCATCACCGTGGTCAGTTCAGAATCGATGATCGATGAGTATGGGTTGCCTTTGAGGTCCATCGAAACGAGGGGTTCCGTGGAATACAGCAGGATGCCAGCCATAGGACCGTCAGCAGCGGCTTTGAAGAGGCTGTTGAGTTCCTCTGCGGTGGTCGGTTTTTCGACCTCGGCCACAAAATCAACAATCGAGACCGTGGGCGTGGGCACTCGCAGGGCATAGCCATCGAATTTCCCTTTGAGGTCAGGGATCACCAGGGCGACTGCTTTGGCCGCGCCGGTTGTGGTGGGGATGATGTTCAGAGCTGCTGCCCGGGCACGGCGAGGATCTTTGTGCGCCAGGTCGAGGATGCGCTGGTCATTGGTGTAGGAGTGGATGGTCGTCATCAAACCGCGTTTGATGGTGAAGTTGTCATGCACAACCTTGGCAGCGGGTGCCAGACAGTTGGTGGTGCAGGATGCGTTTGAGACAATGTGATGCTTGTCTGCATCGTACCAATCATCATTGACGCCCAAAACCATGGTTAGGTCTTCATTCTTGGAAGGTGCTGTGATGATAACTTTCTTTGTGCCGCCGCCGTCGATGTGGGCATTCGCACCAGGTTTCTCCTGGGTGCCCTTTCCATCTCTGAAAACACCGGTGCCTTCAACAACAATATCCACATCAAGGTCAGCCCACGGCAGGGCATAGGGATTGCGCTCTGACATAACCTTGACCACATCACCGTCGATTACCAGGTCGCCATCTTTGACTTCAACTGTGCCATTGTAAACGCCGTAGTTCGAGTCATACTTGAACAGGTGGGCGTTCGTCTGTGCATCGAACAGGTCATTGATCGCCACAACTTCCAGCGAATCAGGGTGACGCTCTTTAATTGCTTTCAATACCTGTCGGCCAATTCGGCCGAAACCATTGATTCCTACACGTGTTGCCATTCGCTTTTCCTCCATAAATAATTGATTTGCCAGTGATATTTTACCATTGATCGTTCTGGTGTATATACAACTGAGATTATTAATTGGTTAATCTTAACCGCTTAAAGGACCTGTTCTTTCGTAGAACAAATCCATGACCACTTTGGATAGCCTTTTGGAATCGTGCCGCCAGGGATGCTCAGGGTCGATCAGGTCGGCACAATACACCGAGGTGTGCCTGAGCAGGTCCATATCCATCTTCACCCAGGCAGCGTTCGGGCCAAGATCGCCTTCAAAATGATTGTTGCAAATCACCAAGTCAAACAGGCCTTCGCCTACATGCTTCTCTACCGTCTTGACGTGATCCAGGCAGTCATAGTTGTCTGTCTCTCCCCGTTCTGTCGCCACATTGCAAATGAAAAATTTTAAGGCCTGGCTGGCCCGTACCGCTTCGGCCAAGTCTCGCACCAGCAAGTTCGGCAGCAAACTGGTGAACAGGCTGCCCGGACCGATGACGATCAAATCAGCGCTCAGGATTGCGGATATAGTCGGCGGGAACGCGGGTGTGTTGGTTGGGTCCAGCCACAGCCGCTTGATGGCGCCTGGCGTCTCCCTGATTTGGGTCTCACCGGTGACCGTGTGGATCTTTTCGGTTTCATCCACCACATCCGCCAGCAGGCGCACATCCGTTAGTGTGGAGGGCAGCACCTGTCCGTAAACTGCCAAAACCCGCCCCGACTCAGCCACGGCAGTTTCAAAGCTGCCGGTGATCTCCGACAGTGCGGTGATCAGCAAATTGCCCAGGGAATGCCCCTCCAGGCCTGCTCCAGCGGCAAACCGGTATTGAAACACTTGCGTGAGCAGATCCTCATCGTTGCTGAGCGCTGCCAGGCAATGACGGATATCCCCTGGCGGGAGAATCCCAACATGCTTGCGCAGCTCACCTGAAGAGCCGCCGTCATCCGCCACGGTCACGATCGCGGTGATGTTGTGGGTGTAGGCTTTAAGGCCGCGCAAGAGCGACGCCAACCCATGCCCGCCCCCCAGGACCACGATGCGCGGCCCGCGGTCTCGCCGCCGGAAGGAATCCAGCGCTTCGATCAAGGGTTTGCCGGGGGTAATGAACGGCTCCAGCAGCGAGCGGTTTGACCCCCAAATGCCGATCAGGACCATGATCAAGCCCAGACCGCCGAAGATCACCACGCGGATCGGCCGCTCCAGGAAGCGCAGAGAAAGCCATGCCAGGGCGGGCAGCCACCAGGTCTCTGGGGCATTACGGTAGAAATCCAGGATGATGAGGGCCAAACCCAAACCGAGCAAAGCCGTCCCAAAGAATACGAGGATCAACCAGCGCTTATACCCCAGCCCAGGCCGGAACCACTGCGATTCACGGCGCAGATAAGTCCACAGCCGTGAAAATGGGTTTTGCTTGCGTTCTTGCATATTAGTGAAATGATAGCAGGATTCAAGGCGGCCGTCAATGTGCAGGGGGAGCATGTAAATGACACAATACCCCAGATTTGCGGTGTTACAGCCGGAACAACAGGCATTCACATGCTGCGAGACAAAAATTGAAAGACTTCACAAAACCAACCAATTACCAGGTACCGTCCCCGCCACACTGCATTCGCAGACATTTTCACCTAACCAACCCTGATGCGATTATAATGAAATCATCGACCAAGCATGCAAGGAACAACCACATGCCGTGGCAAAGCCAACGCACCGGGGATGCCCTAACCTGGCTCCTGGAAGACTCTGATCCGGGCGTACGTTACCTGGCACTGCGAGACCTGGTGGCGCTTGAGCACACCGACCCAGACCTGCAAGCGGCCAAAGCCGAAGCCCATCACAGGGGCCCGATCGCGGGCATTCTGCAGGCGATGGAAAAAGCCGGCTATTGGGTCGAACCCGGACCGGGTTACCTGCCGAAATATCGCAGCACGGTCTGGTCGGTCATTACCCTGGGGCAGCTGGGTGCTTCAGCAAACCTTGATGACCGCATCTCCCAGGCTTGCAGCTACCTGCTCGACCACGCACTGACCGAATTCGGCCAGTTCAGCCCATCGGGCACGCCCGGCAGCACTGCAGACTGCCTGCAGGGCAACCTGTGTGCAGCTTTGCTGGACCTGGGCTTTCAAGATCCCCGGCTGGAGCAGGCTTTTGAATGGATGGCCCGCAGCATCACGGGTGAAGGTGTCGCACAGCCAGGCGATACAACCACACCCTACCGCTACTATGCTGGCAAATGCGGAGCGGATTTCGCCTGCGGGGCGAACAATAAGCTGCCCTGTGCCTGGGGTGCGGTTAAAACCATGCTCGCGTTCGGAAAATTACCTGAGGACCAGCACACACCCCTCATCAAACGGGCTGTAGGGCGGGGGATCGCGTTCCTGCTCGGTGTTGACCCCCTCGATGCCGCTTATCCGACCGGCTATACCGACAAGCCCTCCGGGAACTGGTGGAAGTTCGGCTTCCCCGTGTATTACGTCACGGACCTGCTGCAGAACGCGGAAGCCCTCGTCCGCCTGGGGCTGGGCGCTGACCCCCGCCTGGCCCGCGCCCTCGATTACATCCGGGGCAAACAGGACCAAAACGGCCGCTGGGCCCTGGAGTATGACTACACAAGCAAAACCTGGGTCGATTTTGGCCCAAAAAAGCAGCCCAACAAGTGGGTCACTTATCGGGCTGCATGGGTGCTGAAAAATTCCAGCCTTATCTAGGGGTTAACCTGCACTTTAGGGCTTGGGCGTGGGCGTCGCTGGCGGATCCCAGATCGGCAGGCTGCTGGTCGGGCCGGTCAGGGTGGCATACTTGCCCCACACCCAGCACTGCCCAGACCCGGCCGGGTTTTGGATGACCCAGTACGTCCCGGCGGCATTCCGCCCGACCACATCAGCGGTCATCCCAATTCTGAAGATGGTCACAATGTCGTAGGGCTTACCGGGACCAGTGCGGCAGTTGGTATCCACACTGACTTTAAGGGTGACCGCTGCGGGAGTCGGTGTCGGTGGGACATCCCAGACCGGCAAATCCGCACCTGACCCGCTGAGGGTGGCATATTCACCCCACACCCAGCAGGTGCCAGTACCCGCCGGATTTTCGATCACCCAGAAATCTGCGCTGGCATGGCGTGCAACGACCTTAACCGACTTCCCGGGCTGTAAAACGCTGACCTTATCATAAGCCAGGCCCGGCCCGACGCGGCAATTGGTCGGCACGGACACTTTGAGCGTCACACCGCTGACCGGGGGTGTCGGCGTGGGGGGAGACTCCCATGCCGGTAACTGCCCAGAAGCACCGGTGACCGTGGCATACTGCCCCCACAGCCAGCAGGTCCCAGCCCCCACCGGGTTTTTCACAACCCAATAGGTGCCGGATGCATTCCTGGCGACCACCTCAACCCGCTTGTCGACATCGAGCACGCTCACCTTGTCAAAAACCTTCCCGGGGCCGGTCCGGCAGTTGGTGGGAACACTGACTTCGGCATAAACGGCGCCCACTGTGGGCATATCCGTCGCCGTAGGCGCCAGGGTTGGCGTCGCGGTAGGCAGCAGGGTTGCAGTGGCCGTGTGGGTCGGCTCCTGGGCAGGCGCCTCCTCAGTGACCACCGCTTCCTCTGGAGCTTTTTCTTCTGCAGTCGGCATGGCAGCCAAGGTGCTTGCCACGATGGTTTCAATCTGCTGCTGGGCTGCCTGGGTCTGTACAGTGTAGGTTTCTACCAGGCCTTCGAGGTCTTCTGGTTGACCGCTGTCAAACAGGTTACACCCGCTGAATATCAGGACGATAACCAACATCAATCCAGCAAAAAGCAAAATTTTGTGTTTCATGATTTCCTCACTCTTCTGACAAAATATCGCGCATACTAATTCATGATCCGGGTTTACAGAGGTGGCTTTCTTGACATAATCAATACCGGCAACCCTTCGATTAATGTCACGTCCTGCACCCCATGAGAAGCATGCTTATTGAAAAGCCGTCTGGATCCTAAATTTCATCGCTACCTTCATTAAAATGACGGTATGATCGCAAAAGCGGTCAAGATATAGACGCTGGGAAAAAGTCAAATGTTCCAGTTTGCGTGGCAGCACAGCCTTGATCTCTCCCCTCGATCAAAACGGATGCAAAATCACCGGCTTCCACGGCTTGTTTTTGCCCAGGCAAGAATTTTCCAAGAAAAAAACGCTGTACACAAAATCTCTACTCCACTAATCCCCCAATTTCTGGTACATAATCTCCTTAAACAACACCTCCATTCATCAAATCCCCGCAGCACAGCAGCGTGGGACCACTCCCTATTGACCAGTCACTTTCTTTCCCCCAAAACTGCGTTAGAATTACCTTATGTTACCGGATATCCGCGTGCGCCAGCGAGATTACCTGCTTGAGATCTCGCGCGCGCTGACAGAAGAGCTCGACCTCGACAAACTGCTCGGGCGCATCCTGAAATATGCCATCGAGATGCTGGCAGGCCACGCAGGTTTCATTGCCTTGAGCAACCCCCAGGGGAAGTGGTACCTCGCGGTCGCCGACGGCCTGCCGGCTGCCATCCAGCGCTTTCTCGATGCATGGCTGGAGAAAATCCCCCCGATCCAGGATCCCGCCAACCTGCAGCTCCCCGAGCTGAACCGGCTCCTGCAGCAGATCAGCATGGGCAACCTCTCAGCAGTAGGGCTGCCACTGGTCGCCCAGGGCGAGGTGATTGGCTTCATTTATATCTTCCGCAATTACAGCGGGGTGTTCTCCAACAACGACCGCTCCCTGCTCGCCAGTTTTGCCAACCAGGCCGCCATCGCTGTGCGCAACGCCCGGCTTTATACCCAGGTCAACCGGGAAAAACAGCGCACCGATGCCATGCTCGATTCAGCCGCCGATGGGATCCTGATTCTCAGCCCAGACCAGTCGATCGAGCGCACCAATGCCGCCTTTGCGCGCATGTACGGCCTCTCTCAGGCAGAACTGCAAACGATGAAACATGGCGATGTGATCAGATGGATCAAGCCTCCTAGCGGGATCACCCTCGAGAAAGCAGAAGCAGGCGGCTGGCCGCTTTCACCGCAGGCGCACCTGTATGTGGAAGGCGACATCGAACGCCCGAATGCCCAGCCGCCGCTCCCCGTGGGGGTCACCTATGCGCCGCTGCTATCGGCTGAGGGCACCCTGATCAGCACCATCGCCACCGTGCGCGACATCACGCGCTTCAGGCAGGCCGATGAGCTCAAGAGCGAGTTTGTGTCCATCATCAGCCACGAGCTTAAAACCCCCGTAGCCCTGATTAAAGGATACGTCAGCACCCTGAGACGTGACGACGTGGAATGGGATAGCAGCGTGATGGATAACAGCCTCCAGGTGATCGAAGAAGAAGCCGACCGTCTGACCGGTCTGATCGAAAACCTGCTTGAGGCCAACCGCTTGCAGATGAACGGCATGCAGCTCAAGAAAGCGGATGTCAGCTTCCCGGAGCTTGCTGAACAGCTTGCGGAACGCTTCCAGGTGCAAACCGAGGACCACCAGATCGTGATCGACATCCCTGAAGGGTTCCCGGTGGTCATGGCGGATCAACCGCGCATCGAGCAGGTACTCAGCAACCTAATCTCGAATGCGATCAAGTATGCCCCCGGCGGTGAGATCCGCATCAGCGGGCGGACGCTCTCAGACCAGATTGTGATCTGCGTGCAGGATGAAGGCCCGGGTATTGCCGCCGGCGATCTGCCCCACATATTTGACCGCTTTTATCGGGCACAGGAAGCCACCCGCAAGACCAAGGGCGCCGGGCTGGGGTTATACCTGGCGCGTGCCATCATTGAAGCGCATGGCGGGCGCATGTGGGCCGACGTAAAAGTCGACAACGGCGCGCGGGTCTGTTTTTCCCTGCCCAGGGATTGACCAACGCAATTGTTGTTTCCTGAACCTTTTCGGTGCTTGGGCCTGCCCCTGCAGACCTTAATACCTGGCTAACACCCCATAGAGAGGAATGACATTCCGTGGTAATGCGACGACGAAATTGGCGTGGCTTTATTAACGCCTCAGACGAAAAACCCCATCTCACCTGGGGGCTGATCAAACGCGTTCTGCAGTACGGAAAGCCCTACCGCTGGCAGTTGATAGGCAGCTTGCTGGCAATCCTGATTTACACCGGCGTGGCCCTGCTCTCCCCCCTGATCCTCAGGTACCTGATCGATCATGCCATTCCCGATAAAGACCTCAACCGGCTGATACTGGCTGCGTTAGGCCTGCTGACCCTGCCCATCGTCAGCGGTATCTTCCAGATCATCACCCGGCGATTGATTTCTCAGGTCGGCGAAGGCGTGATCTATGACCTGCGCGTTGCCCTGTATGAGCACCTCCAGCGTATGTCATTGCGGTTTTTCACCCACACCCAGCTGGGCGAATTGATCAGCCGGCTCAACAACGACGTGGTCGACGCGCAGACTGCCATCAGCCGCACATTGGTCACACTGATCACCAATTTCATTGAGGTGATCATCACCCTGGCGGTGATGCTGACCCTCGAATGGCGCCTGACGCTGTTGGGGATCTTCATTTTGCCGCTGTTCATGGTCACCGCACGCCGTTTGGGGCGGGTCTTCCGCAACATCGCCCGGCGCCAGATGGAAATGAACGCCCGGATGAACGCCACCATGAACGAAACCCTCAACATCGGGGGTGCTCTCCTGGTCAAGCTCTTCGGCCAGCGGGACGCTGAGGTAGAGCGCTTCGGAAGACGAGCCACAGAGGTGCGCGACCTGGGCATCCAGAGGGCCACCCTTGGTATCATCTTCATGGTCATCATTCATCTGCTCACCGCCGTAGGTACAGCACTGGTGTATGGCGTGGGCGGCTACCTGGTCATCCTGGACCTGTTCACCCTGGGCACCATCGTCGCCTTTGGTGATTACCTCTCACGCCTTTACAATTCCTTCCAGGGCTTCATCAACGCCCCGGTGGAGTTTGCCACCTCGATGGTCAGTTTCGAGCGTGTCTTTGAAGTGATCGACCTGCCCCTCGACATCCGCGAAAAAGACGATGCCATCCCCCTGGAAGCACCTGCGGGAAAGCTCGTATTTGACCAGGTGACCTTCATATACCAGGATGACCACCAGGGCCTGCTGAGCGATGTTTACCGGCCGTATTTGATGGAAAAAGCCGGCGGCATCCTCTCGGAGGAAAAGCAGGTTGCCCGCGATCCCACGCGGGCGGTCACCAGCCAGGCCCGCGAACTGGCGCTCAATGACATCAGCTTTACCGCACAGCCCGGGGACCTGGTCGCCCTGGTCGGACCGAGCGGCGCCGGTAAAACCACCCTAACCTACCTGATCCCGCGCCTGTATGACCCAACCTCAGGCGCCATCCGCCTTGACGGGCACGATCTGCGCGATTTGCGCCTGGACGACCTGACTCACGCTGTCGGGATGGTAACTCAGGAGACTTACCTGTTCCACGACACCATCCGGGCCAATCTGCTGTACGCCAACCCCAACGCCAGCGATACAGACCTGGTCAACGCGGCCAAGGCCGCCAATATTCACCAGTTCATCAGCGACCTGCCCGATGGCTACAATACCATCGTCGGCGAACGCGGCTATCGCCTGAGCGGTGGGGAAAAACAGCGCCTGGCACTGGCACGTGTGCTGCTCAAAGACCCCCGCATCATGATCCTCGATGAGGCCACCAGCCACCTCGACAGCGAATCGGAGGCCCTCATCCAGGACGCCCTGGAGCGCACCTACACCAACCGCACCAGCATCGTCATCGCCCACCGGCTGAGCACCATCCTCTCTGCTGACCTGATCCTGGTGATGGATAAGGGCGAAGTGATCGAACGCGGCTGCCACCGGGATTTGCTGGCCATGGGCGGATTGTACGCACACCTATACGAAACACAGTTCAAGCAGTAACCTGACCCCAGGTCTTGACCAACACCCCAGTGTGCACAATAAATCCCCGCTGATGGGCATGCGCACTAACATTTCACACCAGGCAAGTGTCAGGTTGATTAAATGCACAATCACACGGAAGTTGTCACCACCGTGTGATTGCTGTTGCTAACCTGTAAGCGCTGTTTTTAGTCTTGTGGGGCGAGGATCAGGGTCACCTGTCCATTAGCGTTCAGGATTTCCAGGTTACCACCGCTGATCTGATACCCGGCCGCCTCTTGCAGTGCGGCCAGATAGGCAGATTCCTGGTCCATGACACCATCGCAATACATCAAGGTGGACTCGATCGGGGCGAAGGTCAGTTTTCCGTTTTCTGCCGTGTATTCGCTGCCGAAGCTGTTGCAGGAGGCGTTGCCGCCCGCCCGGCCGTCTTCGAAGACCAGGGTCGGATCACTGCCAGCGACAATAGGCTGGCCGTTGACTTCGACAAGTGACCATGCCGTACCTGCCAGGTCAGCTTCGCTTCCAAAGATGCCACAGGATATTAGTGAAAGGATCAGCATTAGTGACAGGGAAAAAAAGATTCTGTTGATTTTCATTGTGGTTCTCCATTCAATCATTTGACTGTTACCCTCTTGACGGTCTTTTGTCAAAATTTGTTCCCGATCCGGGTTGACGGGCAATTTCACCCCGCACCATGAACAGGTGCAAATTACGCCCAACTGATGATGACAGCCATCCTGCCATTTTTTTGGGTCTACTTTAAAATTCCCGCCTTATGCAATCTCTAATTGCGCTGAGTCGCGTTTTAACATGCTTTTTCCGGCATTTTTCGGCCTGAAAACTTCATGAGGGTTCACGGGTCGCCCAATACCAAATTCCTAATATCCAATCCCCCCTAACCCTTGACCTTCGGATTATTCACCATTCTCCCGCTTGTAATATACGTACGGGTAGCACAGTTCGAACCCCATGTGCGCATACATGGCCAGCGCAGGGTCGTTATCCCCCTCGACCTGCAAATACCCAAAGGTCGCGCCGCGCCTTGCCCCCCATGCCGACAGCGCCTGCATCACCAGGCGGCCATACCCCTTTCGGCGCTCACGCGCGGCAGTGAGGATGCTGAAGAAACCCAGTAAATCCCCTTCCAGTACCGCCATGCCGCACGCCACCGGCTGCCCATCCACAAACAGCCCGACCAGCGCTTTCTCTGGCACGATGCAGTTCAGAATCGTGCGGTGCATCGCCCATTGGGCCACAGGCGTGCCCGTCAGCCGGGCGCGCAGGCGGATCCAATCCCTCACCGGCATGTCGCGGATGCCGTCAGCCTGTTTGATGGTATCCGTATCGAGCACACGGCCTAAAGTCAGGGTTGGTTCGAACCCGACAAAACCTGCCGCAGACAGCGCATCGGTCAAGGCCGGCGGGCTTACCGGTTCCGGGCAGCGGAACAGGCACGGCAGTCCTTGCGCGGCGTAGATTTTTTCACAAGCAGTGATTTTTTCGCGCAATGGCCTGCTTGAAGCGTAGCGCGTGTTGACGGAATTGGCCCGCTTGGTATAACCCTCAGCAAAGCGCAGCAGCCAGCCATCCAGGATCATCTGGTGCGGCGCAGGCCAGGCGTTCAAGGCCGCATCTTCAATCTGCAACAACCGATCTCGACCCAGTCCCATACCTTTGTTCATGCCCCCATTTTATCACGGGCTAAAACAAGACCGGACGCGGGAACGGCGAGCCGCCTGTGAACCCAAGCATGCTTTAGGGGGCAGTCTTGCCGACCTACTGACGTACCATCCCAGTATTGCGTTGGACCAGCAGGAGGGCACCCATGCCACCCAGCACCAATACCGCGCCTATGTAACAGCTCAGGGCGGCTGAAAATGAGTTCAGCGGCACGCCGGGGCCATACGTGACATCTGTAACCAGCGTTAAGCTGAATGACACAATCCACCTTATGGGATCCTAATTTAATGAAGAACGTGCACATCAACGAGAAGCTGTGTTGTCCGTTTCCAGGGAATGGTGTTAACAACAGTGTAGCAAAACTGGGCCTGGTTTTCAACTCTAGCCTGCGTTTGGTCGCCTCACCAGGATGATATAATCGAAACGCGTCACACCCACCAAGGAGAACGCCTATGACCCAACCCGTGCGCATCTTGCTGTTCGGGGCCGGCAACCGCGGCTCAGATGTCTACGGACAGTACGCGCTCAGCCATCCCGACCAGTTCCAATTCATCGCCGTGGCTGAACCCAACCCCGAACGGCGGGCCCGCTTTTCCGCTGCCCACAGAATCCCGCCCGAACACCAGTTTACAGGCTGGGAGCAAGCACTAAAAGCGGGAAAAGTTGCCGATGCGGTCATCAACGCCACCCAGGATGAGGACCATCACGATTCAACCATTGCCGCATTGGAAGCAGGGTACGACATCCTGCTGGAGAAGCCCATCGCCACCACCCTCAGTGAGACAGTGCACATCGTGCAGACCGCACAAGAGACGGGGCGCATCCTGATGGTTTGCCATGTTTTGCGCTATACGGATTTCTTCCAAAAAGTCAAGCACATTCTCGATTCCGGCCAGTTGGGGCAAATTGTGCACATCGCCCAGAGTGAAAACGTAGCCTACTTCCACATGGCGCACAGCTATGTGCGCGGCAACTGGCGTAATATCGCCCAGAGCGCACCGATGATCGTCGCTAAGTGCTGCCACGACCTCGACCTGTTGTACTGGTTCACCGGTGAACAGGCGGAAACCCTCAACTCAGTCGGGAATCTGCACCACTTCAAACTCGAAAACGCCCCCAAGGGCGCACCTGGCCGCTGCACCGATGGCTGCCCGGCCTCCCAAACCTGCCCCTTTTATGCACCGCGCATCTATGTGCAGAACTACCCCATTAAAACTGCGGTGGCAAAGGCCAGGAACCCCGTGCTGCGGGCGATCGGCTGGTTGTCACTTTCCTGCCCGAAACTGGCAGATGCCCTCGGCGCTGTGATCCCCCCCGTGCGCGCCCTGACTCGCTACGAAGGCTGGCCGCGCAACACCATCACTGCCCAGCCCGCCAGCGATGAAGCCGTCCTGCACGCCCTGAAAACTGGCCCTTATGGGCGCTGCGTGTACCGCTGCGACAACAACGTGGTTGACCACCAGGTGGTGAGCCTGCGCTACCCCAGCGGGATCACCGCCACCCTGACCATGCACGGGCATGCCCACGAAGAAGGGCGCACCTTGCGCATCGACGGCGCCCAGGCCACCCTGCTGGGTAAATTTTCATACAGCCAGGCCTGGCTGGAAGTCCATCCGCATGGGCCAGGCAAGGTCGAACGCTGCACCTTCCCCACCATGGTGGACAACGCCTCCGGGCATGGCGGCGGCGATGCCGGCATCATGCGCGCCTTTGTGGGGGCGCTTCGCGGGCAATCCACGCCACTGACCCTCACCGAAGACACCCTTGAAAGCCACCTGCTGGGGTTTGCTGCTGAATCTGCCCGGCTGGGTGAAGTCTCTGTTATGCTGGAAAAGGTCAGGCAGGGGATTGGAATCTGAGCACGCGCATTGGGTGCTCATACGCGGCTATTGACGCACTAAGTCAAATTGCACCATGACGGGATGCCCGGCCTCGATGCTGGAAATGCTCGTGCCGTGCATCAAACCAGCCGAACACCACCTTGGCAGCTCTCATGGGTTGTGGTGAAGAACGGTCCAATCCCTGCTATAATCAACGCCAGACAACTCAGCACTGCCTGACAATCGGGCCTTACAATCGCATGCGGCCAGAGGCTGCGGATTGCCACCCAACGGCTGGGAAGCCATCCGCCGCTGATGGTTCTTTAAAGGAGCCTTACCTATGGATTTCGAAGGATTAATACCCGTACTTTTACCTGTTGTATTTATTGGCTGGCTGATCCTGGCGATCCGCCAGAGAAGTGAGCGCAAGAGCTGGTGGGACAACCTGTATCTCAGCATCGTGTGCATTGTGACCGGGGGATTGTTTGGCATGCCCAGGTTGGTGAGCATTGTCACGGGTTGGTTGTACGCCAACCGCATATGGATCACCAACCCCGATTCCATCGTGGTTTATAACGGCATCCCGTTCCTGGCGGCCTCAGGCGGCTTTTTTATGCTGCTGGGCGAATGGGCGCTGATATTGATGTTCTTTTTCGGCCTGTATCTGCTGGTGTTCACACTCATCCGCCGCATGAAGGGGGACAAAAGCTATCAATAACCCTTGTTTGTCAAGCAAAAAGCATCATCCACAAAAACGCGCATAACAACCCCGGCTTAGGGCGCTAAATGGAGGATTAATGTCCAGCCCTCACCGGTTAGCGAAACGCCTTCCTCAACGGGGAATATGGCGCTGATCTCCTGTGTGCCCGACCAGGGATACTCCCCCTGGAAGCCCTCAGCATTGACGGTCACCATCTGCTCGCCAGTCATGACAAGGACCATTCTCAACTCTTCCCAGTCGTTAAGGGCTTCACACTGCCCACTGAGCTCGGTATCGGCATCGAAGCTGACTGTGTACGTGCCCCATACTTCTTGCAAAACCTGCTCGTCGAACTTTAACGGGCCGCCCCCTTCAATGGCATACACACCACCTTGGTCGGCAACAGAAAACGGGATACTTCCCAGGGCAACAGGAGCCATGCCGACCGCTTCCGAAGGGCCGACCAACACCTGCACCTCAAGGCTGCCTGCCAGCCCTGCGCATGGGTGGGTTTCCTCGCCGGGTTCCAGCAGGCCCCCAGGGATTTCTGTCGGCGTCGGTGTAGCATCAGGTTCAGGGAGATACTCGGGTGCCCGCTGGCACCCCAAAATGATCAAACACGCCCATACGATCGCGATCAACACCCTGCTTAATCGACGATGAAACGTCATGCTAACCTCCTTTAGGGTCCTTCACCATTGCACGAGTCATTAAATATCATAACATATTATCAATATTATCGGAAAAAGCCTGTTGCGTACGAGCCACAGCACTGACAAACCGCGGCGCAGATTCGCTTGTGCCGCACCAGGCTGGACCTGACGAAATAGTCATCTCAAGATTAGCCCGCCAGAACGCAATTCCGGCTATAATTTCCATCGATGAAACCTGATTTTCTCCTTCTAATCGGTAGGCAGCTGACGAAAATTCACGCCTGGGCTATCCCAGCCCTGCTGCTCTGCTTTGGCCTGCTCCTGGCGGCCTGCAATTCGCCCTCACAGCCGCCCGAACCGCCGGCCGAGCAAGTCCAGCGGACCAAACCGCCTTTTGAGCCCCTCAACCCAACAAAGACGGCTGAATTTCAGCAAACTGCCACGGCCGTTGTGCAGGCCACAGCATCGGCTTACGCCAGGCTGGAGCAGATCAACGCCTACCAGTTTTACGATCCCTTTGATGGCAACGACTTCGATTGGCGCGAAACCGTGGAAGACAATCGCTACTGGCAGGGCGCTATCGCCATCCAGGATGGCAGGTACATCTGGCAGGTTGAGGAGGTGTACGAAAACTTCTTAGCCTGGTCCTTCTTTACGCCGGATGAAAACCTGGCCGATTTCGACGTCGCGCTCAAAGCGCGGCGCGTGAGCGGCCCGCCCAACGAGACGTGCTACGGCCTGCTCTTCCGCATCTCGCCTGATGGCTATACAGCCGGCGCATATGTCCTCTCGGTTTGCGATAACGGCTATCACAAACTGCTTTACACCGACGAAGCGGTCGGGTGGGTGGTGATCTACGATTGGACCTTTGCGGAGGTCATTTTGCAGGAAGATTGGAACCTGATCGAGATCAACGCCCGCGGCGAAGATTTCACGGTATCCATCAATCACCAGCAGGTGGCCGCCTTTTCCGATGGACGCCTCCCCAACGGGAGCGTAGCCATCCTGATCGACATCTACGAAAACCAACCCGCCCAGATCGAATTTGACTTCTTCGCGCTTCAGCCCCGCTGACCTGCACAGAAAGGTGCCTGAATATGAAAACTATCGGATTGTTGGGCGGCATGAGCTGGGAATCCACCGTCGAGTATTACCGCCTGATCAACCAGGGCGTCAGATCCCGCCTGGGAGGCGCCCATTCAGCCCAATGCCTGCTGTATTCCGTTGACTTTGCTGCAATCGAAACCCTGCAGCACGCCGGTGAGTGGGATGCCCTCACGCATCGATTGATTGACGCCGTCCGTCGGCTGGAACGCGGCGGAGCAGAGTGCCTGGTGATCTGCACCAACACGATGCACCGCCTGGCAGACGCCATCCAGGACGCCACATCGTTGCCCCTGCTCCATATCGCCGATGCGACCGCTGCGGCCGTCAAAGCAGAGGGCCTGGACACAGTCGGCCTGCTGGGGACGCGCTTCACCATGAAGGGCGATTTCTACCGGGGCAAACTGGAACGCGAACATGGGCTGCACGTGCTGGTGCCTGACGATGCCGGCATGGACGCCGTGCACCGGGTGATTTACGACGAGCTGGTGCAGGGCATCATTCGGGAGGAATCCCGTGCGCTTTTTCTTGATGTGATCGCCAGCCTGGCCGTTATGGGTGCCCAGGGCGTAATTTTGGGCTGCACAGAGATCCCCCTGCTGGTGAACCAGGCGCATGCATCCGTCCCCGTGTTTGATACCACCGCCCTCCACGCCCAAGCTGCGGTCGAGTGGGCTTTGCAAACCTGAGATTCACAACACATAAAGGCGTTACACCAAGAGCGTTACTTAAGGAATTTAAACCCTGAAGCACATTAAGAACACAAAGGTGGTTATCTTTCCTTCACATCCGTCATTAAACACAGACCCCCGGGTTTACCACAACAGCCCATCCAATAGATGCGATCCCACCAGCGATCAAATTGAACAATCAATGCTTTTATTACAGCCCTGTGGGTCTTCAGCACGGCACAAACTCTGGCCTTTTCTTCGTCAGGGGGTGCTTTTGCTTTAATACAGTTTGAGTTGCCCGCAGTTTAACTCAAAAGGCCGCCCTGGCGCAGGACAGCCTGTTTAAATACAAGGTGCCGAGTCACAGAATCGAACTGTGGACACCGCGATTTTCAGTCGCGTGCTCTACCAACTGAGCTAACTCGGCTTATGACGCTTCCTTGTCTGAGCGTGTGAATGATTTTAACCTTTCGCCCGAGGATTGTCAAGCAAAATCCGTGTTTAGCCCAAGCCCGTTATCCGCCTATCCCGGCTCTTGATCCGGCTTGCGCATCAGGAACATCGCCAGGCTTTCAATCAACAGCAGCAGTAACCCCGCATGGGCGGCATAGATCATTGGCATGAGGAAAAAGCGCCCCCAGTCGGCAATGTAGGCCGGGTCATACCCTGAGAGCTCCACCGGCCGCAACAGGTCGAAAAATGCCCCTGTTTCGCGGTTGATCCAGGCTGTCAGCAATGCCAGGAACAAATTCACAAAGATCAGCCACACCAATGCGACCGTCACCTGGGCTTTTGTCAGCCTGAAGATGAACACACCCAGAACGAACACCCCCACGACATAAGCGATTACAGGTAAATAGTGTTCAGGCTGTAGGGGTACCGGCAGCCCGATAGCCCGCCAGTTCCAATACCACAGGAACCAGGCCAATAAAACCAATGCGCTCCCTAAGAATAAGAAATGCCACTTACGCAGGTTGATGGGTCTCGGCTTTTCCATGGAAGTCCTTTCCATGCTATTTCGGCTGATGAGTGGTTGGGCTTGCTGACTCAATTATATCATGGGGAAGGGGCCAATCGAAATCCCGTTACAACGCAAATTCACCTGATCAATTTCGATATCGTCCGAAAGTGCGGATGCTCAGAAGTGCGGATCATCTCAAACAGCGCCATCTCCACGCTGGAGATCGTCGCACCGGCATCGTACAAGCGTCCAAGCGCAAGGTCATGGTTTTCCGCAGTGCGAGAGAAAACCCCGTCGCTCAGCACATGTACAGTATAGCCTGTATCAAGCAGGTCAAGCCCGGTCTGCAAGACGCACACATGCGCCTCAATGCCAGCAAGGATCGCTTGGGTCCGGCCGGTTTGGCGCAGCGCCAGCAGGAAATCCGGTTCGCGCAGCGCACTGAACACCGCTTTGGAGATCGGGGCAGTAGCGCCCAGCGAGTCTGACAGTTCGGGCGGCATCGGGCCCAGTTTTTCAGGCACCTGCAATGTAGGGAGGATCGGCACGCCCAAAGCCTGGCAACCCCTGACCATCCGCAGTGCATTGGGCAGCACCAGTGCCTGCCTGTCGACAATCTCGGCCAGCCTGGCCTGGAAATCAACCATCACCAAAACGGCTTGTTCGCTGTTTAACATTGTGCCTCCATTCAACCAGGAATAAACGCATTATACCGCGACCGCACCAGTTGGCTTCGATCTAAAACCTCCCTATGCAACTCAGGCTATAATTGACCATTATGGATGAAGACAGAAAACCCAGCACACAAACCAGTGCTTTCGGCACACCCGGCCGAGTGAGCCACGATTCTTCCCGCTTTTACAACAGCCGCTTGTATGAGGATGTGAACAAAGCGGAAGACCTCCCCTATGTTGAAAACCCTGTCCCGCCGGGAGTGCTTGACCGCGTGTTGTGCAAATCCAGCGAGGTGATGGATGACCTCCCCGACGATAGCATCCACCTGCTGGTCACCTCGCCGCCATACAATGCCCAAAAAGAATACGACCAGGACCTGAGCCTGTCTGAATACCTGGCGATGCTGGGACGGGTGTGGCGTGAGGTTTACCGGGTGCTGGTGCCCGGCGGACGGGCGTGCATCAACGTTGCCAACCTGGGCCGCAAGCCCTACATCCCGTTGCACAGCTTCATAATCGAGAGCATGCTCGAAATCGGCTTCTTGATGCGGGGTGAGATCATCTGGAACAAAGCCGCCAGCGCCAGCCCCTCAACCGCCTGGGGCAGTTGGCGCTCTGCCAGCAACCCTGTGCTGCGGGATGTGCATGAATACATCCTCGTGTTCTCCAAAGGGGGGTTCCGCCGGCCAAAAGGAAGCCGGCAGGACTCGATTGAAAAAGCAGATTTTCTGGCCTGGACAAAGTCGGTGTGGGAATTTCCTGCGGTGCAGGCCGGCAAGATCGGTCACCCTGCGCCGTTCCCGGTCGAGCTGCCTCACCGCTGCATCCAGCTCTATTCTTATTTGGAAGATGTCGTCCTGGACCCCTTCGCCGGCAGCGGGACCACCTGCCTGGCCGCCTGCCAGGATGGCCGGCATTTTGTGGGATACGAGATCGAAGCGGCCTACTGTGAACTGGCAGAATCCCGATTGGAGGAGCTGGAAGGCCAGCCGTAAAAGATCGTTGGGGCAGCCCACAACGACGGGCATGCCAATGCACTTCTCACGCCTATCCCGCTCAACTGTTATTTGTGTCCTGAAAATCAGTTCTACTGCAGTTTAATGCCTGCCCTAACTGCTCAGCCGACATCAACGGCTTCTGCAAGCCGCTGAATGGCGTTCTCGATATAATCTGCCCGCGCGATCACCACCCGAATCGCCCCTTGTGGGCAAGCTTCCACACAATTGCCGCACCCGCGGCAGTCTTCCCCGATGTACGCTTTGCCATTATCCATCTGGATGGCATCGATAAAACACACGCCTTCACTGCACACACCGCAGTCGATGCATTTATCCGTCACCTCAACCAAAACGCCTGGCATGCGTTCAATTTTCTCTTGTAGTTTGGGTGCCATGTTGGGCAAAAAGCGGAACAGGCAGCAGCACGGGCAGCAGTTGCAGACGGTCATCAATTTTGTGTAAGGTTTCACCCCCATCCAGACCGCATCGATCTTATCCCGGCCGATCAGGTGCACCAGGCCGGCTTCCCGCGCCCGTTCGATGTGCGCCAGAGCCGTTTCTGCATCCACCAGCCGCCCCAGTTTGGGGTTGATCTCCAGCACCGCCTCACCCAGGAAGATGCATCCGATGCCATGATCGTAGCTTTCGCAGCCTGCGGCTTCCCGGCAGATGCAGCCGTCCATCAGGAAGATGTGCTTTACCTCGCGAATAAAATGCGTTACCACATCCGAAGGGACCACAAGATTATCGCCCTCGTCAATATCCTCCTGGATGACAACCCGGTCTTTCGGCAAATAGAACAGGGCATCCCCGTTGCGATGGCCATTGAACAGGACACGCTCCATCACATGGCCAATGACTGGCCGTTTGGTCATTTCCGCACCAAGATAGCACAACCCAAAATTTTTCTTCAGCAGTTCAACAAACCACATCGGCCGTGCCATTTTTACTCCTTGATGGATGCCGTGCCACCTTCTACCAATGATTTGGCGCCATAAACCCTGATTATAGCAGGAATCTTGCACCCTTCACAAAAACATCTGATCCAAAGCCCGGAGGTCCCGTCCATCAGCCCACGGGACCCAAAAACCGTAAAAAACAGTAAAATGGTTGCCATGCGACGAAAAATAATGATTCTCGCGGTACTGATCGGGCTTGCCCTGGCGGGTTGCCAGGCGCCAGCCAGCGATTCAGTCCGCCCAACGCTTCAGCCCGTGATCAAAACGGCCGCCAACAACCCGGTTGAGCCCACCCTGGCCCCCACGCTGCCTGCCCCCACCTCCACTGCGATGGTCCTTTCCGAGCCGATCCAGCTCACCGCCACAGTCTGGGAGCAGGTTCCACAGGTGCCCATCCTGATGTATCATCGGTTCGACCCGCGACCTGGCGCACGCAGTTCCCGGTTTACCACCAGCCTGGATGAGTTCAGACAGCACCTGCAGACCCTGTATGACGCCGGTTTTTCACTGATCTCCCTCAGCGACTGGCTGCGTGGCGAGATCCACCTGCAGGAGGGACGCCGGCCGCTGATCATCTCCATTGACGATCTCTTTTTTGCCGACCAGATCTCCCTGGATGAAAACGGCCAGCCTGCCCCCTACTCCGGCGTGGGCGTGCTGTGGGATTTTGCCCAAAAGCACCCCGACTTCAATTTCCATGCGGCCTTGTTTTACAACCTGGGCGATAAGGGTTACGCCAATCACTACGAAAACGGCGTGTTCTCCCTTCAGGACGGGTGGCGCCAGGCCCGGGCTGAAGCCATTGCCTGGGCTGTAGCGCATGGCGCCATGCCGATGAACCACTTCTACGAACACCCCTACCTCGATCAGCTCTCGCCTGAGGAGATCCAGCAGCAGATGGCTGATAACGACTCCGCCCTGCGCAAAGCCCTGGCCCTCGCTGGCCGGGAAGACCTCAACAGCAAGCTGCCAAACATCCTGGCCCTGCCCTATGTTGTCCTGCCCGACACAGATGCCGGCCTGCAAGTGCTGTATGATTACGTCAACCCCGAGGGCGCCCCGGTGGCAGCCATCATCGCGGGGGATTACGCCGGCGGTCCCAGGCTATTACCGGCGCCCTTCACCCAGGATTATGACCGCTGGCATGTGTCGCGCATCAGCGCATCCACCCGTTCCGTTGCCGCCATTGTCGAGCGCGTAGACCAGATCCCCGCAGCAAGCCATTGCGAGCTGGGTACATTTCGGGCCAACCCCCATATCCTGCCCGAGATCATCTCGGCTGCCATTCAAGAGAAACTCCACCTGGGCAACTGTCCGCCCGGGTATTACGTGATCGGCCAGCTCGCATTTTACGTCCAGGAGGATGAGGTCATTCAGTACGCACCCTGACCTGGATGGCATACCTCTTGCACGAATTCACTAAAATGTGTTGGAAAACCAACATCATCATCGCATCAACATTAAAGAAGGATGGACCCCATGTTCGTGTATCTCAGCAAATTACTCCCGCTCTTTATCTACCCTGTGGGGCTGGTGTCCCTGATCATCATCCTGGTGCTCATCATTGAACGGCGCAGCCGGTTTCCCCGCTGGCTGCTGATCACCGGTGTGATCATTTTATGGCTGGGGGGCAACCGATGGGTCAGCCTCGGGCTGGCTCGATCGCTGGAATGGCGAGACCTGCCGCCAGAATCACCCCCCTCGGCCGAGGTGATCGTCCTCCTGGGAGGTGGCACGGAACCGGGCGATGACCCGCGGCCCATGACAGAGATCAATGCGGCCGGCGACCGGGTGCTGTATGCTGCCAAGCTCTACCAAGATGGCGCGGCACCTATCATCCTGGCCAGCGGCGGTAACGTGGAATTCGCATCTGAACGCACCTCAACGCCGGCTGAGGACATGACCGAACTGCTTGCGCTTCTCGGTGTGCCGGAAAGTGCCATAAGAGTGCAGCCCGATTCGCAAAACACCTACGAGGATGCCCTCTTTTCAGCCGAGATCCTGGCCGAAAGTGAAGTTGACGAGGTGATCCTGGTCACATCTGCCCTGCACATGCCCCGCGCTAAGGCGCTGTTCGAAAACCAGGGCATCACCGTCATCCCCGCGCCGGTGGACTTCACGGTAACCGAGCACAACTGGAGCTCGGCCTTTGACCCCCGCCTGGGTGAATTTGTGATCTCCCTGATGCCAAATGCCAGCGCGCTGAACCTGACCACCAATGTGCTCAAGGAATACCTCGGGATGGCTATTTACAGCCTGCGTGGCTGGATGTAACCTATTCGACCTGGTAAGCGATGCTCACCGTTCCTGGGCCGGTATGTGTACCGATCACGGGGCTGACGTGGGTGATGACCGTCTCAATCGGGCTGAAGCGCGCAACGGCTTCTTCCATCAGCTCCTGGTTTTCTCCCTCGGCCGCTGCATGAAAGGTTGAGATCCGCACGCTTTCGCTCCCGGCAATATCACGCTCAACCATTTCAAGCATGCGCGCCAGCGCCTTTTTGCGCGAGCGCACCGATTCGACCAGTTCGATCTTCCCGTCCCTGATCTCCATGATCGGCTTGATGTTCAGCGCAGAGCCCATCACCCGTTTGGCTGTGTTGATCCGCCCCCCCATGTGCAAATATTTGAGCGTTTCAACGGTGAAGTAAACCCCGATCTTGGGATACACTGCCTCAGCCAGCGCCTGGCATTCTTCCAGGCTGGCGCCATCTTTAGCTGCCCGCGCGACCTTCATGACCATAAAACCCAGCGCCATCGAAACCAGCCGCGAGTCAAACACGGCCAGGGGCGCCCCCGAGAAGGCCGTTTGGGCTTGCAATGCGGAATCAACCGTCCCCGAGAGGCCGCTGGAGATCAACAGCGCCAAAACTGCGTAGTCCTGCTCCAGCAGGGACGAAAACAGCCGTGTAAACTCACTGACGGTGGTTTGGCTTGTGGTGGGCAGGGTATCTGCCTCGGCCAGGCGGGCATAGAACGCCTCGGCGCGGATATCTTCGCCATCCCGATAAGTATCCTCACCCCAGTGCAGGGTCAACGGGACAACATGGAGATCCAAATCTTTAACGGTTTCATCGGGCAAATATGCGCTGCTATCCGTAATGATCGCTACTTTTTTCATCAATACTCCTCAATGATAACTATTGTTTTTTCCATAACAGGTTAGTAATACCTGATTATAACTGGATTTTGTCAAGCATCAATTGATTTTTTGAATTTGAAAATTTTCAACCCAACAGGCAGGGGCAGACAGGACCGGGCTTCCCCTATTAAATGACTAAGGAAACAGCCTTTGCATCACCTGCGGCGCATGCTGTTCTACGACTGAAGAAGATATCCCGTTCGTCCGGCAAATATCGGCATACAACGCCGCGCTGGGACGGCGCAGGCGCGCCTGGGTCTCTTGGTCAAGGCCCCACAAGCCGAAGTGCTGGGTCCAGCCCCGTTCCCATTCAAAATTGTCAACCAGGGTCCAGTGAAAATACCCTTCTACCGGGTAATTGTTATTGATCACCCGCCACAATGCATGCAAATGCTCCAGGATATACTGTGGTCGCAGGTTATCCTCGCCATCATCCACACCGTTTTCCGTTATGATCATCGGCACGCCGAAACGGTGCCCCCACTTCACCGCATCGATCATCCCGCCAGGCGTATGGGCGATCATCCCGGTTTCACTCAACAGCGCTCCCTCCGGGAAAAAACGCCGGGTAAATAACGCATTAGCCGCCAGGGGGTTGAAGCGCACTTGGTCTGTGGTGTAATAATTCAAGCCCAAAAAATCCTGTGTGCCTGCTGCGTCAGACAGGGCGATTTTTTTAAAGACCAGGTCGAACACGCCGTCGTGTAGTGCCCGTGGAAACGAATCGTTGAACAGCCTGTGGTACGCCTTCGCTGCCCAGCGATCGGCAGGCAAGACACCGGCCGGCTGGAATCCCCGGTAATTAATCGCTGTGCCGACCCGCGCTTCAGCCTGAAGCTCGTGGATCACGTGGTATGCCCGGGCATGGGCCTGGATCATATGCTGCAAAACCTGCATGGCAGCCTTAACGTCCTGCTTGCCCGGTGGGAACACGCCATCGACGTAAGCATTGAATGCAAACACATTCGGTTCGTTGATCGGCACCCACAGGCGGCAATAGGGCATCAGCGCACCCACCGATTTTCGCACAAATGCCGTGAACAGCTCGATGACGGCCTCATTCTCCCACCCGCCCATCTCTGCCAGCCACAGGGGTTCGCTGAAATGGTGCAGGGTCACCATGGGAGTCATCTTACGCTCCCGCAAGCCGATCAGCATCTCCCGGTAATGATCCAGGGCGTCTTCGTCCCAGCGGTCTGGTGCGGGCTGGATGCGGCTCCATTCAATGGAAAGGCGGTGCGCATTCTGAGATGCAGCCTGCGCCCGGTCAAAGTCCTCCCGCCAGCGGCCGCCCCACCAATCGCAGGCCAGGCCAGATTTTCCGCCCTCAAGGATGCGGCCGTCTTCCTGTTCCCAGGCCGACCAGGTATTGTTGAAGTTGCGTCCCTCCACCTGCTGGGCAGCGGTGGCCGTGCCCCACAGAAAGCCTTTGGTAAAATAGTAGGTCCCTATCGGCATCCTTTCCTCGCTTCTCTGATCACATCGTCCCATTACCGATCCTCAGGCAGGGGACTGGTGTAATCATATCGCAATTTCGCCTTCAAGGGCAAACACGCTAAAATGCCCCTGTGCGCTCTGGCGTGAATTCAGCCCGATCAACGAAGTAGGCCGGGGCACGCTTGCCCTCGAAGTAGGGCACGGCGTGGTCCAGCCCGGAGAGCACGGCCCATTGGCCAATCGGCGGGCGGTAGGCTGGCAGCATCTGGGCCGTGCGGGTAAAGTAGCGGCCGTGGCGGTCCAGGTAGGCGGTCGGCTCAAACTGCGGGGGCTGCTCGTAGAAACGAAGCCGCCGTTCGGGGGTCACCTCTGCGAGGATCGAGCGGAAGTTTGAGGTACCAAACTTCATCAGGGCGGTGATCTCTTCGAGGGCGGAGAGACCGTTATCACGGTAGGGCGTGGCGATCACGCCGGAGGATGGGCCTGAGATATGAGTGAAGAACTGGTTTGAATCTGTGGCGATGTCCTGGATGATTTGACCTGAGTCTTTGGCGCAGACAACACGGAAATAAAGAACATGGCGAACGTTCGGGGAGGATGTGATGTGATACCAGCCCGTTGTATAAACACGGGCAAAGCAGCCGAGTTGGGGGTAAGCCATGTTACCCTCATGGCGGGTGTAGTAAAAGTTGGATGCGTTTGATGAATAGGGAACAAGGCCGATCCAATAATAAGTGCCGGCTGCGAGGGTGTAGGGCGAGGGAAAAGTAAACTTGACCCATTGGTAATTGTATTGCGGCAAAGTGGACCCGACCACGGCATCGGAAGTGGCCAGGGTGGCGTTGGGAAAATCACCCGAAGTGCTGTAGAGACGGGCACGGATATCTGAGGTGGGGGCGCCGTGCTTGCGCAGCAAGAACCAGGCATGATGAACGGCCGCATCGGTGCCCGATAAGAACTTCTGTGCGACATTAGAATAAGTGCCATCCCCGAAGGGGAAGTGACCGGGGCCTGGCCCGTGGTTGGCGTAGTAGCCTTCGAGGTTCTGGTAGTAGCGCCAGCCGAGGGTAGAAAACCAGCCGGAGCAGTGGAGTTCAAGGTGCGGGTCTTCGTAGGCGGCGTTGACACCTAAAAGCGCATTGGGGCGGGCGTGGAGTTCGAGAAAAATATCCCTGAGTTGGAGGGCAAAGTCATCGGAGATATTCTCACGGGTGATCATGATTTCACGGGTGCCGTATTCGTCTATGGATTGCGGGTCGGAGCCAAAGGCGGTGAGCATGCGATCGGCAACACGGTTATCTGGGGAGAGATACGAGTAGAAGACAGCGACTTTGTTGTAAAGGTCTTCAAGGCTGATGCGGTAGTTGGCCTTCTCGAAGACGGCATCGATGCGGTCCACCAGGCCCCACCAAACAGGCACGCCGAACGGGTCTGAGATCATGACCGGGCAGCGCAGCAGTGAAGAGAACTCGGGCAAGCGCTCGGCGGGTACGGCGCCCGTGATGGTGGCTTGATCGCAGCCGCCGAAGGCGGACCAGGTGAGTTTGTGGACACTGAGCGCTGAAGGATACTGCGGCCTGGTTGAAAAGTCTCGGTTTTGGAAGGTGATATTGAGCATTACAGGAACCTGACCCGGGGGTAGTAGAAGGCCAATAGATCGTACTGGTAAACAATAGGCATGGTGTGAAGGTCGTCTGAACCGTAGAAGAACAGGCGGCTAAAGTGGCCAGGGCGCAGGGTGAGATCGCCCCCGATGCGGGTATGGCCAACAGATTCACCGGCGCCGCTGCTGGTGCGGAGGTTGAAGCGGCCCCGGTGGGAATCATCTACGAGGGCGTGACCTGAGAGCAGGGGTACGAAGCCATAGAACGAAGCGGCGGCGCCCAGGGGGAAGACCGTGAGACAATCGATATCGACCGAAGTGAGGGCGCCCGATTCACGAAAGGCGTAGAGTGCGATCTCAACACTGGCGGGGTTGACATCGCCCAGGAGGAAGTTGGGCGGAAGATTGATGGGCGGGAGGGCAAGGTAACCAAAACCTGCGGGAGAATAGACCGGCTCGGAGACAAAAAGCACTTCACCGGAGCGCTCGACCTGGACCCGGAAGTAGAGATCGGTATAGGCGTGGGGTGCGAAAAAGTGAACAATAGGGCGGTAGGTGGACCCGGAGAAGTATAAAATAACCGAGGAATCGAGGTTGTAGTAAGTGACTTTTTCCCAGGCGGCTGAGGTCCAAGTGAAGGTTTTGTAATTGCCCTGGATGGCGCCGCCATCGGCCGTGGCTGAACCGCCAATGAGGGCATTGTAGTAGGCGAAAAAGGGGAGATCGCTGTAGTAGGACGGGTGCGAGAAAACGCCTACGAACAGGTCAAGATTGGGAGCGGGGCCCGGGGTTGTGAAAGTGATCTCGAAGCGCAGGGGAGCGGGCAGGGAGGTTACCAGGTGGGCGGGATTGACCAGGGCGGTTGAACCATGGTTGGCGCCTGAATCAGTGTGGTTGTAAAGGGGATAACCGCCGGTGATGTTGGTGCCTGCCCGGCCGGAAAGCGGGAGTTCGGTTTTGGGACCATCGAAGTAGTTGGGGCGGGTGTAGTGCAGGGTGATAAGCCTGGACCCTTGCTGATGGTGGATGTAACCGGCGGGGTTTGATTCTAAGTAGACCCGGCTGATGGGCGTGACATAATAGGCGGATGCTGCTGCGGTTTGAAAACGCAGGTATTGGGGCGAGGGGTAGGCGGCGAGGTCGTAGAGATTGGCACGCTGAATGACAACATCAAGGGTATTGAGCAGGGCGGTGATTTGGGCCGGAGTGCCTTTGAGTTGAAGTTCGATGCGCTCTGTGACGAATGGATCGGCGCTAAAGGTAAAATAGCAGGTGGTTTTGAGGGCGGGCGGGGAGACGGACGCCCCGTGCAGCACGGTATAACCTGCGAGGGGGTCACCAATGGCAATTTGGTACATTAGAAACCTTCGTTTTCTTCCCAAAGCCAGCCGGAGAAGGGCGATTCGGCTGAATGCTGCTTAAGGCGGAGATCTGTGAGGGTGAGCATGGTCCTAAACTCTGTGAAAGTTTCTTCGGCCTGGGTTGCGAAATTGGGGGCGAGTTTGGGTTCTGGGGTGGCTTCTTCGTAGCGGCCGACAACCCTGAAGGTGAGGGCGTAGGCCACGGCGCCACGAATGAGAACATAGACATCAAGATCGGCAAAGGTGGTTTCGATGGCGGCATCAAGCCCTTCGAGGGTGAGTTCTTCACCATAGATGCGGGAGAGTTCTACGAGGGCGGCACGAATGGCCTCATCAAGGATGGTGGTAGACCAAATGAGATTAGTAGAATCGAGCAGGTTTGTTTCAACCTGATCACGAACGGTAGAAAGTGTGTGAGCCATTTAAACACCTCTGGGGGTAACAAAATTAAAGGGGGCATAGTAGATGACCTATAGGATCATTTTTTTGCGCTCCTGGGCTTTTTGGCGGGCTTAGGGGGCGTTTTGGTTGCGGTTTGAGGACTGGTCTCCGTCTCGGCCTTCTCCGTCTCGCCCTGTGGGCTGCGAGAGCCTACCGGCCTGCGGGAGCGAGTTAGTTGTTTTTCTGCCCAGGCGACTTGATCGGCTGAGAATAGAAACTTTTTACCATTTTCGGCAACGACTGAAAGACAGCCATCTTCACGCAGGGCGTAACTCATGCAAGTACCGCCGGTGAGAAAATCGGCGAGAAGTTGAGGATCTGTTTTTGATGCAGGCATGTGGATAACCTTCCGTTATTAGTGGATAACCTGTGGATAAACTTCCATGGCGGCCTTCGGCCGCCATGGGCTTGGAGAATCAGTTAATCTTACGGGCTCCGTCTCGGCTCCCTGCTCCGTCTCGGCCTGCGGCCTGCGGGAGTTTGCGGGGAGCCTGCGGGAGGTTCCTGTTCGTCAACCCATCCTCAAGGGCGGTGCCAAAGATATAGGACACAATGACAAGGACCAGGGCGAGGATTTGTTCTTCTGCGATGGGAAAATCGGGTATGTAGTGGGTGACGAAAACCATAGCCAGGCCGATGACTGCGGCCCAAAATTTTCGTGATCCGAGAAGGGATTTGAATTTATTCACAATTACACTCTCAATTCGTAGTTGATTTGGGCGCCGAAGAGGGTGAAGACTGTGCCCGCTGCGGCTGTGATAACGCAAGAGACAAAGTAGGCGGCGTTTTTTTGCAGGAAGACCGGTGAGCCAAGTGTGATGGTCATTTTGTGATCTTCTACGGCATAGCGCTCGGCTTCTGTATCGTGATCGGCATCGAGGGTGACCGAGACGGCGGCCCCTGCGCTGGCCACGCCGTGGGCGTTAAGCGAGACCTTGTTAAGGGCGACCCCAAAGGCTGTGGCTGCAGCCGTGCCGATCTTGTAGAAGACATCGATGCTGATGATTTTGGCGCCCTGGGTGCCGACAAGGGAGCCTGGGAGGACGATTGGAATAAGGATTGTGAAGGCGGCCCCGGCTGCGGTGCGGACATCGGAGACCAGGTTGCTGCTGACGGTGGGCGTCCAGGTGCCTGCGGATTTGGCGATATCGAAGGGGCTGACAAAGTGAGAAATATCTTTAAGGTGTGTGTAACCCATGTTGGTAAAACCTTTCTGTAGTAGGGTTCCCTGGGGCGATGCTGCGGTAGGGGACAGACCGCCCCAGGGAGTGGAGGGAGGGGAACTACCCGGCGACATTGGATTTGTGGAGGGGGCGGAAGTCGTTGACCCACACGGCGAGGAAGTGGCGAACTTTAAGGCGATGCTCGTCATTCATGAACACGGCCGGGGAGAGTTCGTTGCCAGCAACATAGACTTCGGGCATGATGCCGAAGCGCTCACCTACGAAAATGGCAGGTGCCACGGCCGGGTCACAAACGGCGGCCCAGTCGGTAGCATCGGTCCATTCGGGCACGGTGATCGGCACGGCGGAACCTTTGAGCACATTGTCATAAACGTAGGTGGCTTCTCGGACGAACTCACCTTTGAGCATTTGCCAGGCGGTGTTTTGAAGGGCACGGGGAACCAGGCAGAACTTGGGATTGATGGCCATCTTGGGACCTGTGCCGTAGAGACCGGCGGCGTTTTTGATGAGCATGGGCTGATTGTAGATGGCGGCTGCGGCGGCATCCCAGGCGCCGATGCTGAGGGCGGTGGTGAGCAGGTTAGCATGACCCCCGGCGGTGGTAACAACGGTGGCGTTGAAGAGAGCGCCGGTATCTGCCATGGTGGGGCCGATGCCCGCATTGGCTGTGAAGACCTCTGCGACCAGTTTTGAGATTTTGCGCAGGCCTGCGCTGCTGAGTTCACGGGCGTAGGCTTTGAGTTTGCGGGTTTGGTCCCGGTCGATCAGTTCAAGGGTGAGGGGGATATAACCGCCGTACTTCACGAATTCTGCGGTTTCGGGGCTGTCGCCGACCAGGAGTTCGGTGTATTCGGCGCCTTCTGCCACCACGGGGAGGTCACCGACTGTGCCGATGAGGGTGCCGGTGATGTCGTTGATGCTGGAGAAGTGCTCAACTTCAACGATGTTTCGCCACCAGTCATACCCGGCCCGGCCCAACATGGCCCATTGAGAAGCGACCAGTTTATTGAGGGCGTTTTTGACCAGGCCGGTAAAATCGGCGGTGGTGGCCAACTGGACCCGATCCGGATGGTAGCCGCCGTGCATTTCACGATCGCCGGTGAGCATGAGGTAGAGTTCACGGATGCCGGTGAGCGGGGGGATGGACACGTTTTGAAGTTTTTCGCTGCGCTCGATGCCAAAGAGATCGTCTACGGCTGCCTGGAGTTTATCGGTTTCGTTGAAAACGCTGGTGATGCGGCCGGGACCTGAGACGGTTTGCGATGCCTGGAGTTCTGAGAACAGATCTCGCTGGACCTTGATGGCTTCTTCCAGGGCTTCGACCTCAAAGATTTGACCGGCAAACTGCTTGCGGATGTGATCGATCGATGCCTTGGGGAGGTTGGCGGCTGCCAGGCTGGTTTTGAGCAGGTTGGCGCAGATTTTTTGCATGACCTTTTCTGCTTCTTGCTCGTGGGTGCTATTCAATTGTTCGTGGTTGGTGTTTTCATCAGACATTTTTCTTTTTTTCCTTTCGAGGATGGGTTCCTCATTCCAGATATTGAAGGCCTTTCTGAAGGCGCCGCCACGGGCGGGGTTGTAGACAAGATCGAGTGAGACTACTTTTGTAATTTCAGTGACCTGCTTACCATTGGCCTTGAAAAAAATATCGGCCGAAAAACCGACCCTGGGAGGTTTTTCTGATTTGAGGACTTCACGCCCAAGCGTGGAGAGAAGATCGCCACCCGGCCCGAAGGCTTTGAGGGTGGCGTGGATGCCTTGAGCATCCTGATCCCAGGTGGGATTTTCGACCTGACCGGCCAGGTCCCGCACGCTGCGTGATAACCAGGCGTGATCGATAAAGCATGAGATACCATCCCAAAGGGCAAGGGAAGATTGGAGCACATCGGGCGAAAATTCCCACCCGTTACCGTTACCGGCGGTGATGCACACAATTTCGAAAGTGCCCGATGAATCGGGTTGACCGGACGCCGCAAAGCGGGCTTGATGTTCTGTGATGTAGATTGGTTCTTGTTTTTCCATAAAATTTATCCTTTCAGCCTGTGGCTGGTAGGGGGTATTAGAGAATGTCCTTTTTGGGCTTACCGGTATCACGCTCAACGGGTTTGGCTGTGACCGGCTCGATGGGCTTTTTTTGTTCACGGCGATCGACCCCGGTGCCCTCTTTGATAAGTTCGTCAATATCGGCGGTTTCACCGGCGAAGCGGTATGTAGCCCGGAGCAGTTCCCTTTGGGAGATCAGGCCCATATCGTACAGGCGCTCGAGGGCGTTAAGGATGTTGACCGTGGCGATGGAGTGGGCGACATTATCACGGGCGGAGATATCGGCGCCGGAGATATTGACCTTGGCGTTTTCGTTTACGGCATAATCCACCTGGCTGCGGCGGGAAATTACGATATGCAGGAGGTCTTCCAGCAGCCACAAGAAAAAACGCTGGCGCTGCTCGAAGCGGCGGAAAGTGGGACCCCCGGCGCTTTCGGCGGTGGTGCGGGTGGCGCCTTCGGGTTCGGCCAAAAAGTGCATGGGTAAGCCGACACCTGCGGCGATCAGTTTTTTGAGGGCGAGACCATCTTCACGGGCATCGAGGGCCTCTAACTTGGGGCTGATGACTGACCAGGTTTCGGACGCATCGGTAACTAAAATGGACCCTGGCGAGGGCGGGTTGGCTGCAATTTGGGCCTGGCGTGCTTTACGGGCTTCTTCTGAGACGAATGACCCGGTGACGACATATAAAAAAGCGTTGCGAAAGCGGTTAAGGCGGACCCGGTCTTCCAGCCAGGCGGAATAACGGCGCAGCCAGGGCAACAAGGGGGAAATATCCGGCTCGCCCCATTGGGCGCCCGCCGGGCGGTTGATGGCGTAGTGGATAACGGACTGCATGAATGAACCATCGGGCAGGAGGTAATCGGCCTGGGCGTTATAGGCGGGGTAGTTGTGGACCTCAAGGTTTTCATCGGCCTTGGTGACGAACATCAGGGGCTGCTCGATATCGTTGGGGGTGGGGATGATTTGATCAATGTTGGTGGCGGGCAGGGTGCGGATGAATGACATACCGGCCTTATCGGTGGTGAGCAGGATGAACAGGTTACCGGTGCGGGTGAGTTCATCGCACATTTCGACCAGGCGGCTATCCATGCGGTTAAGGCGGTGGTTCCAAAACTGATCGATAAAAGTTTTGGTGTGGGCGTCTTTGCACTGAACATCAAAGCCGTTGCCGACCACATATTGCGAGGTAAGTTCTACGATGCGGCGGGCAAGGGGAGAATCACGCCAGGCTTCGAAACACTGTTTGAGGGTGTCTGAGCGATCGTATACTAAGCGATCCCGCTCGGTTTCGTCATAGCGGCGGGTGCCAACAAAGAAAGTGTTATCGTTTTCGGGCACTGCGAGTTGTTCCCTGGTGGGAGAAGTGGTGCCAGGCGTGAAAATGCGGGCGATAAACTGAGAGAGCGGATTAGGCATGGTGTGATCCTTTACTTTTTGAGGTTGATGCGGCTGTGATTCTGCTTGTGGCCTAACCAGGCGGGCAAGGCGGCTTCAACCGCCGGTTTTGCGGTGGATCCGCCGCCGCCCGCCGGAGATTTTTGTAACTGTGTGCGGTGGACGGGATCGGCTGCAGCAGCCACGGTTTTACCGGCCCCGCATGGGACGCCATCCAGGGGGCAGATTGCTAACTCGGGCGCCTTGATGTTGACAAAGGTTTGAAATTCGTACATGGACCCATTGAAGCGGTTGTAGTCCATGTAGTACAGGGCGGGGGCGCCGATCGACCGGCCCCGCTGGGTGGTTTGATGAAAACGCCAATTGGCGACCCCGACGGGGAGCAGGGGCGGCGGGTTTTTCTCTGGGGTGTAAAGGGGATAAGGGCGGGAATAAAGATACTGAGCCAGCCACCAATGCACGGGGGGCAAGGCGCTGACTCTTAAGAACTGGTTGACCCAAAGTGCACGGGAATAAATGATTGGGGAGCGGCCGGTGCGTTTGGTGATGATATCGACTGATGCGGCGGTGGTGGCGGTGATGGTGCTGACGGTTTGGCCATGATCCAGTTCGAGATCAAGGACCAGGGGCGTATTTGAGAAGTCGATTTCGCCGAGGATGCGGAAAAAATTATCCATTTGGCGCAAGGCGGGCTGCCCAGGGTAAAGGACGTGGTAGGGCATGGGGGTGCGGAAAATGCGCAAGGTTTCGTCGAAGTAGAACTGATACCAGGGGTCTTGATAAGCCCAGGAGACACCCGCACGCATGGCGACAAACTCAACACGGGGATGATACGCTGCAATAATATCGAAATCAACTTTCTTCTTACCATCGGCCGAAGTATTGTGTTTGGAAAGGTCAATGCCAAAGGGCAAGTTAGAATCAGGCATATTAATAACCTTTCATATCATCAAGGGGATCGGCGGCCTGAACCACGGCAGCGGGCCCGGGGAGTGACCAGGGCTGACGATCCAGCACGCTGAGCAGCGCGGCAGAGATCACCAGGTCATCATGCACTGGCTCGCCGGAGCGCAGGTCGCGGGTACCGTTGGGAACGCCCCATTGGATGCGCTTTTCCGGGCCGGGCTGGATCTCGTACTGGCAGTGTGATAGCTGGGTGAAGAACAGCGCCTGGGTGCGGCCTAATGCCAGCGGACCGTCTTCTGTGGGCAAATGGTCCTGCAGGCGGCCGCTGTCGATAAGCGAGAGGAAAGACCAGCCCAAATCGGACTTCGACTTACTGCTGAACACAAAGGGGATCACCTTCGGGCCCAAAGCACGGGCCAGGAAGGAGGTCAGCCCGGCGCCCACGCCGGTGGCATCGCACACCAGGTATCTGACCGACCAATCGCCTGCGATGTGCAGAATATCGGAGAACAGCTCGCTATGCCGGGTTCCCACCCACAACCGCCGGTGGACGATCTGGTAGCTCGGCAGGGGGTTGCAGGCCGCCAGGTCAACCCGGGCGATCGTCAGGGCGGTTGCGTCACGGGCTGGCGTGCTCCCCGTGCTTAAAGGCTGGCCGCCCTCCTCATCCTCGCCGGCCACATCCAGCGCCATCACATACATCTGGCCGCGAGCGGGCATCACCTGGGCCGGGTGCATCCCCCGCAGCAGGTTGAGCCGCTGGGGTGTGAACAGCCCGCCTGCTGCGTCGATATCTTTTGAATAGTATTGCGTGCGCACCAGGGGGTGGTTGCGCCCCAGGCGTCCCACCTGTTCAGCGACAAACGCGCCGTATGCAGGCACCTCCACGGCGACCTCCTCGCAGGACAGGCGCCACACCCGGCGTATCCCGTCAATCCTCTGATGCGCCAGGGCAGCCTGCTCCTCCCGGGCAAGGAGCGTGTTCGACGTCCACGCGGTGCCCCAGAACACACGCGTGGCATGGGTGGAGGCAGCCATCGGGGCAATTTCCTTATCAAACTTTTCGACCTGGATATCCTGCGCCTCATCGATCGAGAGCAGGGTGTCGGCCGTGGCACCGACGATATTGGCGGTGGGCGAACCCGACAGAAACGAGATCCGGGCACTTCCCACCTGGTACACATGCCCAAAATGCTTTTCCCACCGGTCCCGGATCAGCAAATTGCCGTTCAAGACGGCCTCCAGCCGGTACATCGCGTTGGCGGACTGCGGTTTCCAGGTCGGGGAGATCTGCACGATTTCTGCCCGTTGGCTCGAGAACAGCGTCAGCAAGTAGGCCTGCAGCTGTGCCTGGAGCTCATTCTTGCCGGATTGGCGCGGGAAAATGACCACAAAGCTCAGCCCCGGGCAGTTCAGCACCGAGCGGACAACAGCCCGCGCCACCGCTTCCTGGTAGCGGCGCAGCTTCAGACCGCTGGCAAAGCGCACAAAGGGCACCACATCAAGCATGAGTTTCTTCAGCACATCCTCCAGGTTCTCCAAACTAACCGCCCAAAAAGGTCTTCAGGATCGCCACCAGCGACATCAAGCCCGATCCGCCTGAAGCCAGCCCCGAAAAGAGCTTAAACTGGGTCACCCCTTCTGTAGCCGCCCGGATGCGGGTTTCGTGGTCGCGGATTTGCTCTTCCAGCATGGTCAGGCGTTGGTGGTTCATGGCGTTTTGGTGGGAAAGCTTCACATCCAAAGCCTTGATCTGGGCGCTCAGCAGGTTGCTGGCATGGCGCAATTGCTCGGTGAGCAGGGCCAGGGTCTTATCTTCCATGTGGGTTCCTTTCCGGCCCGGTGGCCTCGCGCAGCTCGTCCAAAACAGCTGCCATGCTGCGCGTCAGCGCCTCACCCAGGGCGTCGGTGTGGGTATCCTGCAGCTGGCGTTCGGTCTGCACCACCCTGGCCAGCCGGGTGACGCTCAAACCCAGAACACGCAGGGCATCAGCCAGGGCTTTAATGTCGTCCGCTTCCTGGCCAACGCGCTCAAAAAAGCGCCGCATGACCGTCCGCAGCATGCCGATCTCGCCGCGCAGGGAATCGCCCAGGGCGCGGTCGAGGTCTGCCAGCTCTCGCCGGGTGAAGTAGCTGCGGTAAAAGCCGGCGGGGTCTTCGGTGGGGGTTGGTGTCATCATCACAATCGGTCCTCCAGTAACAAACGGCCTGCATCCAAAAAAAAGGAGCTGTCCGGGCGCATCGCAAAGCGCTATAAAGGGGTGTGGTCAGGGCTTTGGTCACCCGGACAGCTCAATTTAGAACTTTTGTTCTTGTTATGGATACTTTAGCAGAAAGAGGCCGCGCAGACAATCCGTCAAAAGCGGCGAATTTCCCCCCAATGGGTGCCGGAAGTGGCAAAGAATAGGATAGGGGAGAGCTGATAGTCCCCAGCTGTCACAGCGATGATGTCCCGCAGGGACTATAAAGCGATCTTGTGGGTGTGGTGTAGTGTGTTCAGGTTTCAGAAGCAGGAGATTGCTTCACCCTCTGCGAGGGTTCGCAATGACAATCTGGTTTTTTCATCGCATAGGAAACCCTCAAGAATTCAGCGGAAATGTGGACCCCCATCAATTTGCCTTACGACGATTTCCCACACACCCTCGGTCATCGCGAGCGTAGCGACGCGATCTTGTGGTTGTGATGTGTTCGGGTTTCGGAAGCAGGAGATTGCTTCACCCTCTGCGAGGGTTCGCAATGACAATCGGTTTTTGTCATCGCATAGGAAACCCACGAAAACTCAGCCCCCCCCAGCCCCCCGTTGACGGGGGGAGGCGATCAACCACCAATCGCAGCCACCACCTGTCATCGCGAGGATGTCCCGCAGGGACGATAAAGCGATCTTGTGAGTGTGGTATGTTCAGGTTCCGGAAGCAGGAGATTGCTTCACCCTCTGCGAGGGTTCGCAATGACAATCGGTTGGTGTCATCGCATAGGAAACCCACGAAAACTCAGCCCCCCCAGCCCCCCGTTGATGGGGTGCATCCATCAAACCACCAGACATCTCCCTTTTCATTTTACTGACGTGCCGAAAGAGGCTATAATTTAACCTATGAATACTCAACATCAAGCAACGATCGTTTATTTCTCCCACGGCGGCGGGCCACTGCCGCTTTTGGGTGACCCGGGTCACCAGGCGATGGTCGATTTCATGACCGACCTGCCCACCCGGATACCGAAACCGGAGGCGATCCTGGTGATCAGCGCGCACTGGGAAGAAAGGGTGCCCACCCTGCAGGGTGCACCCCGGCCGCCCATGCTGTATGATTATTACGGCTTCCCGCCAGAAACCTATGAGATCAAGTACCCTGCCCCGGGCAACCCTGCCCTGGCAGAGCAGATCGCTGGTATGCTGGATGAAGCAGGCTTGGGCGCACGGATCGACCAACGGCGAGGTTTTGACCACGGCTTGTTCATCCCCCTCAACCTGATGTACCCCCAAGCGGATATCCCCGCAATGCAGTTATCGCTGATGAAGAACCTCTCGCCACAGGCGCATCTGGCCTTGGGCAAGGCGCTGCAAGGGTTGAGGGACAAACCTCTGCTGGTAATCGGCTCCGGGTTCTCCTTCCACAACATGGCAGCCTATTTCCACCACACGCCCGAGGTCATTCACCCCCGCAACGATCCCTTTCAGAACTGGCTGATGGAGACCATCACCGGCGAGCTGACCCCCAAGGAACGGATCCAGCGGTTGAGCGATTGGGAGTCGGCGCCGTATGCGCGCTACTGCCACCCGCGCGAAGAGCATCTCCTTCCGCTGCATGTGTGTGCCGGGATGGCGGAGGGCACTGGCGAAGTGATCTTCGATGACCGCATTTTGGGTGCCCGGGCGCTGGCCTTCAAGTGGTGAGAATTAACCGATCAAACACTCGCTAATCATCATTCACAATCTATCACCGCGAGGATGTCCCGCAGGGACCCCCCTAACCCCCCGTTGACGG
>NPIE01001474.1_pt1 | contig 49950 bp, 39 predicted proteins | sample 8637661 | NCBI WGS metagenome assembly NPIE01 (sample SAMN07420842, study PRJNA396082) | bioreactor metagenome | isolation source: sample BA12 brine-fed electro-methanogenic bioreactor BA | place: Japan: Kochi | collected 2016-12-09 | reverse complement strand
TTACCCACAAATCTGCGTAGAGCCTACAAAATTAGTCATAGGGAGGATCTCCTTAGCAGGCAGCTGTGAAAATCCAGCGATTACGAGATCAACCTGACACAGGTACATTACAAGTAGCGCCCCATATAGCCCTTTATGGAACTCTTCTAGGCCGTACTCGGCCACAATTATCTCAGAAGAAGGGCAAAAAATACTGGTAATTATGTATTGCGCAAAAAAGCTAAATATCAGACCGATCCACCCAAAAGTCACATTCCTTCCAAGAGGACTAGCATAGGGACCGTAACCTGAGATCGACTTTATGAGACGGGAAACTACATCCATAACGCTACCAATAATTAGTACAATAAGTATTGGCCATAGTTGAGTATATAAACTCTTAGTGGCGAGTTCAATAGCGATACCAGCAAAGACTGAGCCCAGAAAAGCCCAGGGGTTGAAGCGGAATACGAGCAAAGAAGCCACAACCGTGAGGGTCACTATCCAGAGATACTCCTGGACATAAAATAGGGCAACCATCCAGCCTAGTAACCCACTCATGATGGCAGCTATGTACGGGTATTTGCCTTCAAAATCCATATGGCTACCTCTGTAAGACCTCTAACAATCCCCGACGCCCCAAGAGGATTAAGGTGACCAGTGGAGAGCTTTCTACCTTATTTTTGAACGTTTTCGTTCAAAAATAAGGTCACAAGTCGGACGATTTGACTTTCAAACCGGTACGACTTTATAGGACTTGACAGAGATTAGTAAATTTAAGCCGTAGCGGTTTTGTGTCTAACTCAGTATAGAACCCTATCGGTAGGATGCAAGATTTTAGTCAGCAACGAAGAATCTCGAATCTTCACATTCACTACCGGACACTTTCTAAAACTAACGACTTCGGGATCACTTTAGACCACAAGGGGACGAAAAACTGAACGGGAAAATGCAAACCGCGCTTCAACAGGTAGTCAAGCCAGTCGCGGCCCAAGCGAAACAAGCTCTTATCGCGTCGATCCGCACGGTCGATGCGGTCAGTGCAGCGCCGCTGAATGACGTTTACGCCCAGGTAGATCATCCATAGATAGGCCAAGCCCGTTGCCACCAACAGACGCGCGATGCGTTCGGGATGCGCCAAGTGACTCTGATGGATGTGAAATCCGCGACTCTTCTGATCCGAGAACAGCGTCTCAATGCGGTAGCGTCGTCGATACCAATGACACGCCTCCTCCGCCAGTTCCAGTGTGGTCACGAGATAGACCGGCTCTTCGTAGTCCCGTCCCCACCAGCCCACCACATTCACCAGACCCCACGCTTGTCGCGTAAATCGAACCTCCGACAACTGCAAGATCTCGTTCGGCTGCAGTCCCCACCGTTGCAGCTGGACCTCTTCTCCTCCCGTGAGCACGTAAGTATCGCGAGCGGTGCGCATGACAAAGTCCCACGACGTCTCCTGACGCAGCCACTTCAGCAACTCAACGGCGTCATACTCTCCATCGCCGACCACAATCACATCCGTCCCTTCAGGAATCAACGCTTGCAACGCTTCCAGGACGGCAATATGCGTACTCGCTTCCGCATGTCCTTTGTTGCCGCGGTACACGGTCCAGACCCAAGGCAGCAGGCGTTTCTGGTAGATAACGCCGACCCTCAACACCTGGCAGCCTCGAGCTACAGGGCTACTATCCAGCGCTACCCACAGCGTGCGCTCCGCCAAGTGCCTCACAATCTGGCGAGCAAAGGGCAGGTAATATCCCTCCACGCTAATCCGTTCATTCTTTACCCAGCGGCGAAACCGGCGCTCGATGCTCTTGTCTTTCGCCCAGTGCGGCGTTTACGTGCTCATCGCCGACAGTTGGGCTTTTTTGCCCATCACGATGCCGGTGATCATCATCGCCAATGTGGCGATATGTCCGCGTTTCTGCCTCGGCAACATCTGGAGCAGCATATTTCGCACTTTGCGGCATACTCGAAGTTGGTTGCTCATTGGTATGCTCCTTTTGGTTTTGCGGCCTCAAAAAGCATACCATGAGCAATTACTTTTTTCCACCTCTGATTATGCCGCCTCGGTTAGAAATGTCCGGTAGTGAACCCTAAATTAGAACCTGAGTTGTGTCAAAGTGGTCGACACATACCACGAGGTATACGTAATAGAACACAAAGCCCCAGCATATGCTGGGGCTCTGTCGATACAACGGTGTTACTCAGGAAAACAGCGTCATCTGCTCCACCGGCAGCGCCTCTTGCACCAGCGTGCGCTTCTCCTTACGGGACAAGCGACCCTGTTTCTCGAGCGCGGCTGCCAACTGCCGGCGCGCCTGCTCCATCGCCTGTTGCCAGGTGAGGGAGGGCGCGGGCGGGGTGGGGAGCCGGGGCGAGGTGGCCGTGGGGCTACCCAGCGGGCTCTCGGTGCTGACCTTATGCACGGCAAACAACGCTTTGATGTCGGGGAGTTCCCGGCCTTCCAGGACATTGCGGGCCAGTTCGGTCATGAAGTTCTCGCCATCGTCGGGGACGATCGCGCCACCCACTTCGTCGCCGTAAAGCAATTGGGCGGCCTTCATCTTCTGTCCCATCAGGCGCACGGCGTCCTCCTCCAGGGTGTCGGAGTAGGAGGTGAAGATCACCTTGACCGGCTGGCGCTGCGTGATGCGGCGCACCCGGCGGCAAGCCTGCTGGACCTCGAAGAGATCGTAGCTCAGCTCGTAGAAGATCACCGTGGCGAATTGTACCAGGTCCAGGCCGGTCTGTACCAGCCCGGGATTGCAGATCAGGACGTCCAGGTGGGGTACGTGGTCGGCGACCCACTGTTCCCGCTGGCGCGTGTCGACGCTGGAGCGCAGAATCTCGGCGCGCACGCCTTGCGCTTCCAGCAGGGCCTGGAGGCGGGGTTGAATGTCGCGGGTGCTCGATTGCCGGACGAAAACGAGGACCTTGCGCTTGGCGGTCTTTTCCGCTTTCACAAAGTCCACCATCCATTCTGCCTTGGGCAGGGGATCGGCGCCGGTGGGGGTCGTGCCATCCGCTTGCACCCCGTTGACGATCTGGGGGAGCGGCATGAAGTCTACTACCTGCTCCACGTTGCCGTCGTCGTCGCGGTAGGTCTTGGTGACCATCTCGGGGCGGAACCCGGAATTGGGGCGGGAGAGCGACCATTGCAGCCAGGTGGAGAGCCAGCGCGGGTCCTCGCGGGCGCGAGCGCGCAAGACGGCTTCCATGGCCCTGTATTGCGTTGCCTGGGAGGGTGTCATGCTGAGCGGCAGGGCCTCTTCGGCGTAGGGCGAGAGCGCAATGCCCAGGTCTTCCAGCGAGATGAAGACGCTGGTGTCGATGATGTGTTCCAGGATGCCGGGTGAGACGCCTGGCTTTTCGCTGACGGTGACGCGCCCGCGCTTACTGGCAGTGAAGCGGCTGTACTCGTCGCCGCCGTCACTACCCACGGTGCGCCGTTCCTCCAGCACGCCATACTGCTCAGCCCAGCGTTTCTCGTCTCCGAAGGCGAAGTCTTCCCGCACGTTGGGAAAGAGGCGGTAGAAGAGATGGAAGACGGAGGTGGCTTTACCCCCGTACACGGTGCCGGTGAGGGCCAGGTGATAGCGGGTGGCGCGCACCACGTCGAAGAAGGCCTGGCCGCGGTCGGAGCCTTTGCTGCGATACTCGTGGACCTCGTCGGCCACCAGCAGCTGGAAGGCGTGGGGGTGGTGGGTGCGGATGTAGTGGGCGATAGGCCAGCGGCGAAAGCGGTCGCCAAACTCATAGAGGGGGAAGTCGCAGCGGGGCAGCAGGTCGGGGTCCCAGGTGAAGACGGGCTGCTCGTGGTCGTCCAGGATCGGATGACCCTCTTTGTCTTGAGCCCAGCCGGGGGCCTTGATCTGGTGCATACAGGTGTAGGGGGTGCGATTGAGGTACTTGAAGGTGGCGGCTGCGCCCCGGTTGGTTTCCACCGGGGAGCCACAGTCGGGACAGACGGGGTAGGCCAGGGCCGCCTTGAGGGCTGCCTGGCGCTTCTGTGCGCACCGGCTGCGGGCTGCTGTGATCTCCGACGCTGAAGCGCCGGCATCCACCAACTCTCGCACCTGCTGGCGGGCCGCGTGGTAGCCCTCCACCCGTTCCCGGAAGGTATGCCGGCGGGTGGTGGCCTGCGCACGTGGGGCCTCCTGGGACATTTTACGGGGATCAGGTAGGGTGTAGCGGGTGGCGGCGGCCCCGCGCCAGCCGGAGCCCAGCTTGGCGCTGGTCTCGGCCATCACCGCGATGGCTTTGTCGCCCAGCCGACCGGCCTCCCAGTCCGTAAGGAACTGGCGAGCGTCGTTGACTTCCCAACCCTCGCAGGGCGGGTTCTCACTCTGGGGGACGCGCCCAATGCGGCGCAGTTCGCGGGTCTGGACGCCGGGGATGACTTCCTCGGCTTCCCGGCGCCACTTCTCTACCAGGTGGGGGGGACAGATGACCAGGGCGGGATAGGCGTTGAGGGTGTCGATGGTGGCCAGGCCCACCGTAGTTTTACCGATGCCCATCTCCCCCTGCAAGAGCACGCTGGGCTGTTCCCGCAGGGTGCGGGCCAGGCCGATAGTGACGTGCTTCTGCACCGGCAGCAGGCCGGCTTGGGTGTGACCGGGGAGAGGCGGGCGGTTCTGGCCCAGGGGGGCCAGGGCGTCCCATTCGGTGGCGGTGGGTTGTAGATCGTAGCGGGGACGGTGCTTGAGGATCTCCGCGGCCAGGGCCCCGGCATGGTCCTCCATGAAGTCGCCCAGGGCTTCCACGTCGTCGATGACTTGAACGCCGTCTTGCCCGATCACCCCCACCGTGGTGGTGAAGGTGTCGCGCTTGATCTCAACGGTTTCGCCGCTGTCGTTTTCGACGTGGGAAATGCTGTGACCTTTGAGGACGCGGCCTTTGACCAAAAGAGGGCGACCGTCGTGAGTGATGCGCAGGTTGCCCATCAGTCCGGAGGCCATCAACATGGCGATGTGCCCCTTCTTGAGGGGCAGCACCGGGCGATAGGGCTGCTGCTGGCGGGTGGAGAGGGCGCGGGAGAGGTCTTCAGGCCAACCGGTCGAGTGAGCCAGGGCCAGTTGTTCGCGCAGGGGGACGGACGTGCGATAGAAGCGCGCCTTGAGGGGCGCGGGGGGCAGCGTCCGCTCCCAGTTTTCAGGGGGGGTGCTCAGGGGGGGCAGGTCGGCCTGGTGGAGAGCGGTGATCCAGTCCAGGGTTTCACTGCGGGGGGTGACGTAGGGTTTGCGGCGGGCGAAGACGACGACCTGCTTGAAACGCTCGTACTCCCCGTCGGGGAAGCGGCGGACCGCGAGGTGCTCGAAATGTCCGGCCAGGAGGCGGGCCACTGCGGGTTGCCGCAGCAGATGCTGGGGCACCACGTACACCAGGACGCCCCCGATGACGAGGGTATTCAGGGCCGTGCGCAGGAACTCGATCTCCAGCCGCTTGCTCTCTCCATCGAGGTCGTGATCGTAGGGGGGATTGAGGTAGAGGAGAGAGACGGCTTCCTTGGAGACGCGGGTCATGGACCAGGCGGTGTTGAAGACCTGGTCCAGGCGTTCGCTGGCGGCGGCGGCGCGTTGGGGGGCGAGTTCGACGCCCCAGGTCTGCGCCGTACCGCCGATGGCGGTGGCCAAGTGCGCAGCTGCGACGCCCTCACCGCAGCAAGGGTCGAGCAAGCGCCACTGAGCGTCAGGCGCGGTGAACCAGGTGGAGATCAGGTCAGTAACGACGGGTGGGGTCGCGAAGAACCCCATGACTTCAGCATTGATCAGGCGTGCCATATCAGAATCCTTTCAGGGAAGTTAAGGTTTATACGGTCAGGTAGTCAGCCTGGAGGTACCCCTCCAGGAGTTCCAGCCAGGCGGCATCACTTTGCAGAGCCAGGGCCTCGCCCACATCACCCCCGCAGACGCAGGGGATGAGCAGGCCGTTGGCCTGGCCGGCGGTGTACAGGGTTTCGCCCCACTCGGGCAGAATGGGGACGGGGAGGGTGGCCGTGAGGCGGGCGGCGAAGGCCCGGTAGAAGGGCGCGCCCTCCAGGCCCTGGGGGACGATCAGGTAAGCGCCGTGGGCCGTTTCCGGCTGCAGGGCGCGGCGGTCCACCATGAGCATCCGGATCAGGCCGGTGCGTCCCCCGTCGTCGAGGGGGGTGGTGTAGGTCTCGTAGTTGTGGGTGGAGGTGACGGTGTGCTTGCCATGAGGAGAGGTTATAGAGAGGGTGCGTTTGTGAGCCGTGGAGAGGCTGCCCCAGATGCTGCGGGTGGCCGTCTTGTGGCCCACGATGTGGAGATAGATGAGCTCATGGTCGGCATTGTAGGCAAAGCCTACCAGCCCTACGCTCACCTCGTCGTTGGCGATGTGGGCGACGTCGGTGCCCCAGGGGTTGGCGCGATTGTTATCAATGTAGAGACTGGCCACCCAGAGGCCGGGGCATTCCTGGGCGGCTTGACTGCGAATCTCTCGCAGGAGCTTCCAGGCGTCCAGGCGTCCGTTGGGGAGCCGGACAATGCCGGTCCAGGCCGGGGTGCCGGTTTCCAGGGCGTGGGCCACGTCCTCGAGCTCGTCGCGGGCCTCCAGGCCGTTAGGGGTATCCACCATGGTGAACAGCCCCGTGTAGACCCGGGTAATGCCGGTGGTCGGATCGACCACGGCGGTGCCCAGCTCCGGATCGGCGTAGCCGGGGTAGGGGAGAGAGTCGGGTTCGGACTTGGCGATGCGGAGGGGGTTCTTGCGGGCGAGTTCGCCGTGGGTGTAGTAGGAGACGCTGGCCGGGGCGGTCAAGCCCCAGGGGGTGCGTTGGTAGGCGCGATAGCCTTCGTAGACGGTTTCCACTTTGGTAGCCGGCACGCCCGGTAGGGTGTCCCTCAGCCCGGTGACCAGCTGTATGTCAGGGTGCTCTTTCCGGTACTGCCGAAGCTCCTCGATGAGGAGCCCGGCATAGATATCATTGACCTCGCGGGATAGCGTGTGCATCGGTTGTTCCTTTCAGGTAGGTGAATCTCAGGGATTGTCAGATGAGGGCACGGGGGTAAACCAGCGCCGGTTGCCAGGCGGGGCTGGGGGCTCCCAGGGAGAGAGGTGTCCAACGGCCCATGCGTGAGACGACGGCCAGCCCATCGGGGATGATTGGCTGACAAACGTGAAACTGAGGTAGCTGCTACGTGGGGACAACGGTTGCATAACGACAGAGGGTAAGCAGTCGGTGGCAACTAACGTGAGGCAGCAGTTTCCGTTTCGAAGCACAAAGGACGGAAACAACCAGGGCACGGTGCAGGTACGACCCTGCCGGAACCAGGCACTTAGCCTGTCCGCGTGCGCGGAACGCCCCCGGGGACGGGGGCTGAGAGCGAAAAAACGGGGAAGGGGGAGGTAGAGAGAGGCCTGGCGGCCCCTCTCTACCGTTGCGTCGCTTAGTCAAGACCTCCTTTCGCTGTGAGTTCGGCGCGCACCTGCATGAGGATGCGGCCCAGGTGATTGTCTCCGCGCCCGGAACGGCGCTCTACGCCCCAGAAGCGGTCGCCCCAGGTGTTGCCCTCGATAAGGGGGGCGTCCCCGGTGGCCCGGAGTTTCTGGGCCAGGTCGGGGTGAAGGTGGGGATTGAATTTCTGGCGAATCAGCGTCTCCATGAGGGAGAGGCGTGTCTCGTACCAATCAGGGCGCAGGGGAACGCGCCGGCCCACCCGTTTAGCGTCTTTGGGGGTGGGGCAGCGTCGCACCCGCTCCCGCCAGCGTAGCGAAAGCGTCTTGCCGGCCTGGTAGGCGTGCTCGACGGTGGGATAGACGTGGCCCTCCAGGGTGATGGGAACATAGTAGAAGTTGGAGAGCCAGATGTAACGCCCGAAGAAGCGGTCGATGACCGGCGGTGGCTGGGGGCAGGGGCGGTGGGTGAGCGGGCAGGGGAGGGAGGCGGGCATGATCATGGCTCCTGGGGGCGGGTGGGGAAGGCCCAGGCATCTTCATCTCCGTCATCGGAGACGGCGAAGTAGGCCGGGCCCCAGGGGGCAGCCTCCTGCACGTAGAGGTCTTCCGGGCTCACCATGCAATGTGCGACTATGGCGGCCTTGGCCTCGGGGAGCGGCAGGTACTCGTGCCGGGTGACCATCCCGAGGCTGAGATAGACGACCAGGTAAGTGTGGGTCTGCATCGGGGGCTCCTTTCAGGTGATCCAGAAACAGGTCATGCAGTAGCGATAGCCGTCGGCGGGGGTGGGGATCTGATCGGCTTCCGCGTTGCGCTGGCAAACCAGGGCCAGCACGCGGCGGGCCAGGCGGCGGGGGTCGCGTTCGGACCAGAAGGCGAGGGAACGGTCTTCGTCCAGGTGCTCGCCCAGGCGGTAGACCGTAGCCTCCGGTGCTGCCTCGTCGGCGCTGTTCTCCACGTAGAGGCTCAGGCAGGGGCCAGCCGGGGCAGGCGGCGCCAGGTACAGATCACAAGCGTCGGGGAACTCCACGCGCTCGTCGATCCGCAGGCCCAGGGTCTCCAGGGTGCTGATCAGGGTTGCAACGTAGGTGTTCATGTCAGGTTCCTTTCAGCTGACAAACAGGGTAGGGTAGGTTTCCCGGGTGACTTCGGGTTGCTGCACAAGCAGTTCCCGGATCTCGTCCGGGGTGGACGCTCGCAGCGTCTCGCCGTCGAACCAGTACCAGTACACGTCTGGCTGGCGTCCGTAGTACTGCAACTGGACGCGGGCCCAGGTGGTGTTGAGCAAGAGCTCGGTCCCGCATTCGCGCAGCACCCACCCGAATTGTCGGGGGCGCTTGCGGCGCCGCAGGAAGTTTCGGTCATGGACGGTCAGGTCGGTCTGGAAAGCGCGGGGCAGGCCCGTCCGGGCGGCTTCACGCTTCATCTGCTGGTAAGCGGTGGGACGTTGGGTTTTCACCACGTACCCGCGAGCGCGGGCTGCCGTCGTCACCTCTTCAACAGAGTTGAAGTACCAGGTAGCTTGCCGCCACTTACAGGGGGGATTGCGGTCGTAGAAGATGTAGGGTGCTTGGTAGGCGAATTTGGGGTGGGAACTCTCTTGCATGTCATACAGGAACAGAGTCTTACGCAGGTTAGGCATGTCAGGCTCCTTTCATCAGGTAGCGGCCAGGGCTTGCCAGCCCAGGCTCCGGCACAGGTAAAACTTCCCGTCGGGCGCGGCCACCACGTCGCCAATGCTCAGGCTGGTGTGGTGGAGGCCCAGGCCCTCGATCAGGAAACGCGCCTCGCCGTTGGGTGACCAGCGGTGCGCCTGCATTTGCACGTACACGTCCCCCAGGTCAGTTGCCTGGAGGGCGCGGACGAAGGTATGCGTCAGCGGCAGGTCGGCCACCGTAGGCAGTGGTTCCTGATCCAGGAAGGCTTCAGAAGATTGGGCATAGAAAACCAGGTAGGTTCCGGAGGAGGGGTTCATGTCGCCCCCCTTACCCGGCAGCCCAGCCGAGTTTCCAGCCGGTGGACGTTGAAGGAGCGTTGGAGACGGAGATAGGCCCCGTCATCGAGGGCGAGAACGCGCCCGTCAGGGGTGAGCTCCACAATCTCGTAGGTGTAGCCATCGAGAGCGAAGGTGTCCCCCACGGTGAGGACGGAGGGGCGGGGCTTGACGGCCTCGGGGCGGGCGGCAGCAGAAAACAGTGAGGTTTGCATCTCAGGTTCCTTTCATCAGGGGGAGGCCAGCCGGCTGTCTGCATTCACAGACAGTCGGCCAGACCGGTTCACTCAAGATTCGCCTAAACACAGGATGGTGATCACCGGCTCGCCATCATCGCCGGGACCGGCGAGGGCTTTGAGCACGATGACGCCATGGGTGGCGGCGGTTTCGTCGTGGTGGAGGGTGAGGCGGTAGTGGGTTTCCACGCCGCCGTATTCCGCCACCAACACGTCATCCGGGCGTCCGCTGGGCTTCCGCTTTTTCGCGGCTTGAATAGCCCAGTGGAGCATGTAAACCACGTCCCACAGACGCCCCTTTACGTCCTCCCACGAATGGGAGGCGGGGATCTGCTCGATCAGCCGCCAGACCTCGGTGGTGACCGCTACCGGCCAGAGGAAGCCGGCTTCGCGGGCCGTGTCAGACACGTCCACGAGCAGGCCGTCGGCCAGGGCTTGCGCCCGGGTGTAGCGGTGGATCACCGGCCAGGCGTCGTCATCAGCGGACTGCGAAGCAGCCGGAGCCGCCGGGGGAGCCGGGGTATCTTGCGGGTGGCGTCCCCCCGGCAGGCCGGGGAAGACGAGGGTTTTCTTTGACATATCAGGGTTCCTTTCAGTAAGGGAATCAGGTAGTCCCAAAGCCCAACCGTTGCAGGCGCTGGGCGGCTGCCGCAAAGTCCCCGCCGTGCTCCAGGAGCGCGAATACGGAGAAGTTGCTGTACCCTCGTTCGGGGGCGAAGGGAGGGGCGTTGGTGGTGAAGACGTAGAAGTAGCGGTGGTCGCAGTGGTTGTAGGTGGCCGAATGGCCTCGGCGTTTGCCCGGCCGCCGCCAGTAGGACGTGATGCCGTGCTGCCCCACTCGCCGCCAGCCGTGGCGTTCTAGGACGGGGGTCACATCTCCCCGGCGATTGAAATCATCGCCCGGGCGTGAGCCGTCCCCACGCGGGCGGGGGCGTAGGTGGGGGCGCTCGGGTTCCGGAGCGGCGCGGGTGAAATACCGGGCCGCGTCCAGCAGGCACGTCCGCTGGTCAGGGGTCAGGGTGGGAATCTGGGTCAGGTCACCCTCCAGGAGGGTGTAGCCGGGGCTGGGGGGCGCTAAGACGTAGCCCCCCTCACCTCGGGTTTCGATCAGGGTGTACTTGCCCCCCGGACGCGCCGGGTCCACGGCCAGTTTCTGGTTACCACGTAACGCGGCAGACCGGAAGTAGACGTGAAACCCGCCACTGGGGGTTTGGACCAGGGGCAGACCGGCCAGCAAGTTCGGCTGGGTGGCGCTGACGCGCTGCACCCAGGGGACGAACAAGGGCGGGGCATCGAAGTCCAGGACCGTGAGGCCGCCGCTCACCTGACCGGTGATGATGGCGACCGCCGACTCCTGACGCTGGAACCAGCGCGTGACCTCTTCCGCCGTGGGCTGCCGGGTCTGGTAAGGCTTCCAGGCGTGGAGCAGGGGGTTTTTCGTGGTAGGGGAACAGGGGATGAGGGACAGGCCGGCTTGGAGATAAGCGTGATAGGGGCTCATGGGGGCCTCCTCAGACGGGATATAGGGCTTCGATGGCTTCCACGACGCCTTGAGACTGCGCCCGTTCCGCTTCCTCGGCGTACCGCTGGCAGGCCCCGAAGACGGGGCAGTAGCGGCATTCCCAGTTGCGGCCGGGATCGTCTTGGACGCCGGAGGGCAGGCCATCCGGCCCCGCTTCCAGGAGTCCATCCAGGCCTTGTTGCATGACCGTCTCGGTGTACGCAAACTCCCACAAAGGAACAGGGAGCCGCAACACCTCGGCCATGGACAGGTACACGACCTCTGCGGCATCCACCTCAATGCCGTTCTGGGCCAACAGCCAGCGGTAGATGTTCAACTGCTGGCTGTGGCCGTCGTAGGGCACCGGGGGCAGTACCGTGGGTTCCAGTTCGTCGCCGGCGCGGTAGGTCCTTTCACAGGGCTCGCAGTCCAGTTTCGAGCCTTTGCGGGCCTGCCACTGGGTGCAGCGCAACCCTGTCCCGCATTCAGGACAGGTGTATTGCTTGCGGGTCTGCGGCACCTGCTTGGTGGTCTTGTAGTCCACCAGGAGGCCGCGGTCGGTGTAGACGACGTCCGGTTGACCGGTGAGCAGGATTCCGTTGAGGGTGGCGAAGTAGCGCTGTTCTACGATGACCTGCGCATGGTCGCGCTCGGCGCGCTCTACGATGCCATGCGCCAATTGGCCCCGGAAGGCCCAATAGGCTTGCGCGGGTTTGACATGATACGCTTCGCGTTCCTTGAGGATGACCCCTCGCGGGCACCCCGCCAACTCTGTGGCCGAGTATCCCATCAGATCGCGGGGTTGGTTACTCTCAATCAACCCTTTGATAATGGGGGGGGCAAAGGGGCAAAACAGCCCGTCCTCCGCCTCCAATCCGCCCGCCTGGGAACAGGTCAGGCAAGTTTCCGGGGCTACGCGATCCCCGGTGACGTGACAGATAAACCCTTGCATGGGCATGACAGACTCCTTTCAGGTCAGAGATATCAAGTGTTTTCAGATGCGGCCCGCCTCAATCCATTCACCGGGCCGCAGCGCGAGGTGCGCGCAAGCCTCGGCGTGGGTGAGCGGGCGGGGAAAGAATCGGTGGGCCACCAGAATGGTGTACCCGTGATCGCAGGTGATGACTCGCCAGTGATAGCGTTTCATGATGCCCCCCTAATTCCAGGGCGGCGGTGTGGCTGCCGCTCCCGGCTGAGCCGCCGCCGCAGTCTGCTGCTGGCGGCGGAACAACAGGCGGGCCTGGGAGAGGTATTCTTCTCCGGCAGGCTGGGGAGGGGGACCAGGCTGCTGCTGGCGTGAGGTGCGCTTCTTGGAGGCGGCCGGGTCGCGCCGGTCGTGCTGGTGGCGACGGCCATCCACAAAATGCACCTTTACCAGGGAGATGGCTAACGGGACGGAGAAGAGGGCCAGGAGGAAGAGAGCCAGGGTGAAGACCAGACCGGCGAAGGTCCCCGCCACGCAAAGCGCGATGAAGGCAGGGATGAGCTCGAACACAGAGGCCGGTACCTGCGGGGTCATGAGCGGGCTCCTTTGTGACTCAGCAGGGCGAAGCACAGCAGGAAAAACAGCCCCAACAGGAGCAGGGCCAGCAACGGCGGCCCGAGGGCCAACAGGGAAAATGTTTCTTCGAGCAGCAGTAACGCATCCATGTCAGGTTCCTTTCAGGTATGGGTTATCAGGGGTTCAATTCAGGAAATCAGCCAGTCAACCGGAGAGAGGGCCGGAGCAGGCCCTCTCTCATCAGGTGGGGGTGCAGGTGGACTTAGGCGGTCTGGGCCTGAACCAGCGTCTGGGCCGCGTTCCGCACCGCGGGGTAGGCGTCCATTGCCGGATCGTGGGCCAACTTTTTGACCGTTTCCACGTCCTGGGCAAAGATGGCGGCCAGCGTCATGCCTTTGTATTCGGGGTTATTGCGCGTCCCGAAGGGCAGGACGAAGGCCTGCGCCGCGGCCAAGGGGTTGCTCTTGGCGGTATCGTCTTCAATGTAATCGACGAGTTGCGCCGGGGGCGCTGCCTGGGCCTGGAGCAGGGCAGTCGCTGCGGCCCGCATCTCAGGTTTGTGGGCGCTCTTGGCCAGCCACTCAACGTAGTCGGGGACGGCTTTGAACACCTCGGCCAGCGTCTGGCCCTTATGCTTCCCGAAGGTCAGTTTGATCTGACCGGGGTTCGCGGGGGCGGACGCCGGGGGCTGCTGACCGTTGCCGTTGCCCTTGTCCTTGCCGTTACCGCTCGCGGGCCGGGCCACCGGTTTCGGCTGAGCGCCGTTCCCGTTGCCTTTGCCCGCTACCAACTGCTGGGCCGCGGCGCGGAGCTGGGCATCTCTGGCGTTTTCGGCCAGCCAGGAGACGTAATCTTCAGGCGCTTCCCCCAGGGTTTTGCCGTTGTGCTTCCCAAAGGTCAACATTACGGCGTGGGGGGCGACGTTCGCCTGCAGGGTGCGATGGCTACGCTTGTTCTGATAGACGCTGAGCTGCCAGCCAAGCTTGGCGGCAGCCGCGCCGATGGCGTTGGTGATCGCGCCGCGCACGGCGTACTCATGCTTGTCATTGGTGCTGCCCCCGTTGGAGAGGACGGGGCCGACGACGAGTTCCTCGCCAGCGGTATCGACCAACCGGTAGTAGAACTCAAACCGGTCCACGGTCGCCGCAAAGACGTCGCGGGAGCCGTTTCTGGTCTGCTGCACCGTCGGGGTTACGTTCAGGTGTTCCAGCTGGTACTCGTACCACCAGCCGTGCCCGGCGAGGCCAAAGACGGCGTTGAGGGCCGCAGTCAGCCAGGCGGGCTTGATTTCGGTCAGGTCCGCCCCGCCCGGGACGGCGGCGTAGGCGGCGGGTTCCAGCTCCTCGTCGAGGCGCTGGGTGACGTCTGCCAGAGGCAGACCGGTCAGGGTAAAGAGATCTTTGCTGCTCATCAGTAGCTCCTTTTCAGGTAGGGTTTCAGGGTTTTGTCAGTTAAGGGGCACAGAGGTAAACCAGCGCCGGTTGCCAGGCGGGGCTGGGGGCTCCGTTACGGAGAGGAGGTTCCAACGACCAGGGCGTGGGGCGACGGCCAGACAGTCGGGGGTGACGGTCGGGCACACGTGAAACTGAGGTGGCTGTTACGTGGGGACGGGGGTTGCGTGACGACAGGGGTAGAACAGTCGCGAGCAACGAACGTGAGGCAGCAGTTTCCGTTTCTAAAACAAAAAAACGGAAACGACCAAGATCACTGTGTAGGTTGACCCTACTACCGCGTGGCTGTGCGCCACCGGTCAGCGAGCGACAGGTAGTTTCCGTCAGGATGTAGGTAAACAGGACAGGGGCCGGTAGCGCGGCCTCCCGGAGGTGGCAGCCTCCGGCCCCTGCTTTGGGTATCAATCAGGTTCTAAATAGATCCTATGCGCTTGTTAAAGGACGTGGGGAGGGGGCTAGTAGAGGACGACCTCAGTGGCCAGCAGCTCGTAATGCGAGCGGTTCTCCTGGCCGACCTTCTCGGATAGCGCGGAGAGGGTCTCGCGCTCCTCGTCGGTCAATTCGCCATTGGCGCGCTCGATGAAGTCCTCCAGGCTGACCTGGTAATCGCGGTGTTGGAGCCTGCCGCTGACGACCAGGGCTTGACCGCGTTGGATCCCCTGGGGAGCGGCGGCGGTGATGAGGGAGCGCTTCTGGGTGGCGCTCTGGCCGGCGGTGCGCCGGATGACGACCAGGTCCTGGCCGGGGAAGCGGACGTTGAAGTAGCCCGCCTCGTGGTTGGGAGAGGTGTAGGCGAGGCGCGCGTGGAAATCGCCGCCATACTCCCAGGTCGAGGTGACGGCGCCGGCAAGGGTTACGTGGTTCATAGCAGTTCCTCCTGTGTATCAGATGGTGAACACAAAAACGGCCCACGGGGTGTCGTCCAGGGCGAACCTGGAACCCGTGGGCCGTAGCTGGCTATTGCGTGCGTCGTGAGGCCATTGTACCGGAGAGGTGAGGGGCTGTCAACTATACGTTTTCTTATATGGGATTTGATACAGTGATGATTGCATAATTCGGGGTGGAGCAGCAGCGGCAGGGAGGGGCAGTGCGAAGAATTGTTGGCCTTCTGGCGGATTCGGCATACAATAATAGGCGTATGGGGGCTATTTGAAGGCGGCGCTGGTCTACATCGGGGCAGTGATGAGATGTGGGCGGATACAGTTTGCAGTTGTTGATGGGTGCTTCAAGCATGCGGAACGATACTGAAGTATCTGCTGGTGAAGTACTGCGTTGCTTTCATTGCCGAACTGTCCGTTGAAACCATCCCCACCAGAAGTGCATCCATAGCAGTTGAACTCGTGGCTCATTATCCAAGACACAGGCATCTGCCCGGAATGGAGCGATCTTATGAGCAACATCAAACATGGCTATCCTGACAACCCGCGCATTATCCCGCCCGTAGGTCCTCCAGGTAAGCGGGTAGATCAAAAATATGTTCCCCAATTATGGGCACTTGAGGTGATTGACGCGCCAGGCGCGTGGCTGATTCCCCTTTCCGGACCTGAGCAGACAGTTTGCATTATTGATCAAGGGTTCGATCCTACCCATCAAGACCTAGCCCCGACCGGGTCGTTTGAGGAGATCGAATTGGATCCCTCTGGTGATGAGGATGGGCACGGTACCGCAGTGGGAGGCATTATTGCGGCCGCACACGACACTGGTCATGGCCGGGCAGGCATGTGTCCCGGGGCAAGAGTCCTGGCCTTCAGAGTAGGGTACGTCTGGTACAAAGACCTTATTGTTCCTCCTTCAAGGATCGGCATTGCGTTAGATATGATGGCGGGACGGATGGCCGAGGCTATCCGCCTGATTAACACAGAGTTTGTAAAACAGCACAATTGCCGGATTCTGAGTATCTCCAAGAGTGGCCCATCTCTAGGCAAAGCATTTGCTCAAGAGCTTGCCGAGAAATATCTTCAAGGGGGGGTAGATGCTTTTGTTGGCCAGGGTGGGCTGCTGATCCTCGGGGGCGCCAATGAGAAGGGGGTGCTGGCCGCAGAGTGTTTTCCGGCGGCCGTCAAGCAGATTTCTAACCGGGAAGATGCGATTCTCGTTGTAGGGAGCATACAGGCGCCTGACGCTTTGTGGCATGGAGACCTTGAACAAGTATATGAGGGGCAAGATGATGTTGACGTATACGCACCCGGCGGTGAGAAGGGCGTGCTTGCACAAGAGGTATTGGATCACACTCACAGTTCAGCCTACAAAGAGGAGGCTGGTAACTCTCTTGCGATCCCGTATGTTGCCGGCTTGGCCGCTCTTCTGTTGCGGATTAACCCCGATCTGGATGGTGAGACTGTAGCGCGCATCATCTCCGAAACAGCGGAAAACCAAGTTGATACTGCCGGGAAGCCCATCCGCCTTATCAATGCCTTTGCAGCTGCTCTGAAAGTCCATAACGAGCTGACGCCGGCCCAACCTCTCGCGGGTTACCGGGTGAGTATACCGATAGAATTCAACGCGGGGCGGCTGGTGGTGAATGGCGAACCAATCCCAGTTTCCAATATTGGGCGGTGGGTTAGTTTCTGCCGCTTCACCGCCCCCCTTGACCTCGATATTCACGCCCGATTATATAAGCACCCAGACCTTGAGGCGGATGGATCTAACCGTTGTTACTGGGAAGGTAGGTTCAGGCAGCTCCTCAGCAGTGCTTTGCCCAACTCGAAAGAGAGTGCCTGGAACCATGGCACGGTAGCTGCCCTGCGCACGATTCGGCTTCAGGGGATCGCTGCCCGCGTCTACTATCCAGGAAAGCGGGAAGTAGTCGCAAATGCCGGTGTACTACTGGTGGAGAAAAGCAGAGGAACGCGCTTTGAGGGGAGAACGGATCACGAAGGTTACTGTGTGATACCCTTTGGGGAACCGGGCAGATACGTGTTGTCCGTAGAAGAGGACGTCCGCTACGAGGTCGAACTCGACTTGAGCTCTAACTTGATTTACGAGGCAGACATTGTACTGGGGGAGGGTGAAGCTAAGAACAAATGGAAGAGCACCTGGGCTGGGGACGTATTGTTCCAGGGCGATGCGGTCGTTTTTGAGCAAAAGACGGACGTGACACATGAGGAATTGGAGGAACTTGTGGTCTGGCCTGGGCACTTGCTTCCGGGAGATCTGTATACTGCCACGGGTAGCATACAACTAACGGGAACCTCTAAACCCATAGAAAAAGAGCCTCTGATCCACAAGGTGCTTGTTCGAGACGAGTACATTGAGGACCTTGTCTATGAAGAGGGGCCTGACGGGGTTTCCGATGACATGCTCCCAGACCTATCACCGGTGACCATACGGGCTTTTTCCGAAACAATGTGCCGCTGGCAGCACGGCTTCAGCGCGGAGATCAACGAGCGGTTGCGTCACTGGGAGTTTGGCGGCTGGGAGGGGGGATTTGGCGCGCATGAAAAAGAGCAGTTCGTGAACCTGCCCACAGGCTTACTGCTTGCCTCGGGCGAAGATGAATTGGAGATTGAAATACCATTCCCCTCAGTGATCAGGGGCCTATTGCAGGCCCGTTTCCAACAAGAGCCCCACGAGCAACAGCGGATCCCACTTTGGATAGACGTGGCAGTACACTGGTGTCTTGATTATTCAACCGTGCATGGTCCGGGGCATGAGATCCAAATAGCCAGTGCGCAAGGCCGCATTCATCCGGCCAGCATCCCGTACCGGGTGGAGCACCTATCACAGAAGCCAGAGCAATGGCGTGTGGTGGCCGGGCCGGCCTGGGGTCTACTTGAGTTCATGACCCACCCGAAGAACCCGCTGAAGATAGAGATGGAGACCCTGTCGTATCCAGGCAATCAGATCTCGGCTATCATCCGGGAGCCTGCCGAAGGCGCCGCTGTCCCCCGCGAGTTTCGGGAAGTGTGGGTGTTGAGCTCCCAGGGAGAACTCAGTCTGATTGACCTTTCAAGTGCTTTGAAACAACAGGTGCGTGATCGAGTGGAGATTCCCACACAGCAACCGCCGGCAACACCAGATGGGTTGGAGAGCAGTTTAGGGCAACTGGAGGCGAGGCAACAAAGGGAGTGGCAAGCCGCAGAGACCTTTACCAAACTGCAACGGATGGGGCCTGAGGAGGCTCGGGAACACATGGAGATGATCGAGGAACGACATAAACGCCAACGGGAAGAACTGATCAGGTCACATAGCTCCTAAGACAGTGGCGGTGGTATCTCTACTTTGTTCCAGTGGGGCCTCATTTTGCAGAAAGACGCCCGGGGGATACGTGATTTTTGACCGGTGGATGAATCGCGCTATACTCAGGGGGGGGCAATAGTACGCCCCAGGTTGAGCAGCCCAAGGCTATGACCCTGGCAACGCGAGCACCGAGACGGGTTTGAACACCCATCACCCGCCAGGTCTTTTAGCCCGTGGTGCCTATCCCAGGTCACAAGGAGTCTTATGCCGAACAACTTCGCCGAAAAAGCCAACTTCCTCTGGTCTGTAGCGGATCTGATCCGCGATACCTTCAAGCGGGGCCGCTATCAAGAGGTGATCCTGCCCTTTACGGTCCTGCGCCGCATCGATGCGGTGCTGGCACCGACCAAGGACGAGGTGCTGGAGAAGTATCACACCTACCGCGACCGGCTCGAAAACCTGGCACCGCTGCTCACCAGCGCCTCGGGCTACGCCTTCTACAATACCTCTCCCTTCACCTTCGAGCGCCTGCTGGCCGATCCCCACAATCTTGCCGACAATCTCCGCGCCTACATCGCTGGCTTTAGCTTCAATATGCGAGAGGTGCTCGACAACTTCGACTTCCACCGTACCATCGAGCGGCTGGACGAAGCCGGACTGCTCTACCTCGTTCTCGAGCGCTTCAACCAGGTCGACCTGCATCCGGATGCCGTGCCCAACCACGAGATGGGCACCGTCTTCGAAGAGCTCATCCGGCGCTTCAACGAGGCGCTCAACGAGAACCCCGGTGAGCACTTCACGCCCCGCGACGTGATCAACCTGATGGTCCGCCTGCTCATTGCGCCGGACATTGCGTGGTTGCGCCAGCCCCGCATCGTGAGCACCGTCTACGATCCCTGCTGTGGGACGGGTGGAATGCTGACGCTGGCGAAGGACACCATCCAGGCCCTCAACCCCCAAGCCGACGTCTATCTTTACGGGCAGGAGGTTAACCCGGAGACCTACGCCGTCTGCAAATCCGATCTCTACATGAAGGATCCCACGGGCCGCGACGCCAGGAACATCACCAGGGGGAGCACGCTGGCGGAGGATCACCACGTGGGACGGGGTTTCGGCTACCAGCTGGCCAATCCGCCCTACGGTAAGGACTGGAAGATGGATCGCGAGGCCGTGGAGCGCGAGGCGGAGCGGGGACACGCCGGACGGTTCGGCGCGGGCACACCCCGTATCAGTGATGGGCAGTTGCTCTTCCTGCAGCACATGCTCAGCCACCTGCCCGATTCGGAAGAGGGCGGGGGACGCATCGCCATCGTCATGAACGGTTCGCCCCTCTTCACGGGGGATGCGGGGAGTGGTGAGAGCGAGATCCGCCGGTGGGTGCTCGAAAACGACTGGCTGGAGGCCTTGGTGGCGCTGCCGGAGCAGCTCTTCTACAACACCGGTATCGCCACTTATGTCTGGATTCTGAGCAATCGCAAGCCGAGTGCGTGGCAGGGCAGGGTGCTGCTCATCGACGCCAGCGAGCTCTGGGCACCCATGCGTAAGAGCCTGGGCGACAAACGACGGGAGCTCACCGCGAGCGATGTCGCGCGGCTGGTCGAGATCTACCACAGTGGGACGCCCTCGGCCACGGCTACCGAAGAGGAACTCTTTGCAACCCAGGAGGTCGCCTTCCAGAAGGGCGATGGTACGGAAGCGCGTTGCACCTATCGCGTTTTCAAGACCACCGACTTCGGCTACCGCAAGATCCGCGTGGAGCGTCCGCGGCGGCTGAACTTCTGCGCCTGCGAGGAGCGGCTACCCCGGCTGTGCGAAGCCCGCGCCTTCGAGAAGTTGGCGCAGAGCCGCAAGCGCGATCCCGATGCACGCGCTCAAGCTATCGCCGAGGGCCAGACACAGCAGGCCGAGATACTGGATCTGCTGCGGGAAATGGAGCCCGTCGTCTACAAGGACGTGCAACAGTTCCGCGCCGCGCTGAAACGGGCGGCGAAGGCCCGGGAGATGACGCTCTCCGCGCCCTTGCGCGACGCCATCGTCGAGGCGCTGGGCGAACCGGATGAGAGCGCCGAGATCCTGGTGGACCGTCAGGGGCGGCCTGTGCCCGATACGGACTTGCGCGACTACGAGCGGGTGCCGCTGGAGCGCTCGGTGGCGGACTATTTCGCCGAGGAGATCGCGCCGCACGTCCCCTATGCCTGGGTGGATGAAGAGTACGTCGATGATAAGGACGGTGGGGTAGGGCAGGTGGGCTATGAGATCAATTTTAACCGCTACTTCTACGAATACGAACCGCCGCGCCCATTGGAGGAGATCGAATCCGACCTTCGGGCGCTGCAAGAGGAGATTGTACGCATGTTAAGTGAGGTGATCGAATGAATGGAGAAAAGGCCTTGGAAGCGGCTTTGGAACGCCTTCAAACAGCGCGGTTACAGGTGAAGGTAAACCCGGAGCTGTATGTAGCTATTGAAGCCCAGGATGAGGTGCTGGAGAGGTTTCAACCCCTCTTTTCGCGCGACAATCTCCCCGAGTTGAGCGCCCATGAATTTCACGCTTTCCTCCGCTCGGAGAATAACCAGCACTGGAGTAGCCTGCACCGTCATGGTCCCAGGATGACAGAGGACATGGACACGCTGCGGGAAGCGCTGTACATCCTGCTCTATGAGGAGGGGAAGATTGCCGATAGGTTTGCGCGTACCGTTTCTATGGTAACGGGGATGGGCAGGGCGGTTGCGACGGCGATTCTCTTGGTGGTCTATCCAAGCCAGTATGGCGTCTGGAACACGACCTCAGAAGGCGGGCTCAAGTCCTTAGATCTCTGGCCTGTGTTTGAACGTGGTTCGTCGATCGGTGAGAAGTACGCTCGAATCAATGACATCTTGATTCACCTCGCGACTGCGCTGGAAGTGGATCTCTGGACGCTTGATCTGCTGTGGTGGCAGTTAGAGATGACGGGGACAGACACTGACGAACGCCCAGAGCTGGATCGACTTTCTCCGGCTACAGATCAGCTCTTTTCTATCGAAAAGCACCTCCAGGACTTCCTCTGGGATAACTGGGAGAGGACCAGCCTCGGTCAGGAGTGGGAGCGTTACACAGAGGAGGGCAGCCCTGACGCTGGGTATGAGTACCCCTGTGGTGTGGGACGGATTGATCTCTTGGCGCACCATCAGAGTCAACCTTGTTGGTTAGTCATTGAGTTGAAGCGGGGGCAGACGAACGACACAACGTTGGGGCAGGTGTTGCGGTATATGGGATGGGTCAAATGTAACTTGGCCGAAAGCGGTGATGAGGTCAGGGGATTGATTATTGCTCATGATGTTGATGAGCGACTGCGCTATGCCTTGAGTGTCACCCCCGACGTAAACTTGCAGCGGTACGAGGTCGATTTCCATCTCTATCCTGTCGGCAAGTTCGATGAGGAGAGCTGATGCAGCAGCGCCCCGCTCCCCTCTGCCGAATCCCCGCCACCGCTGGTCCGGCTTCGTGCGCTTGCGCATAACATCTGGAAGAGGGATGCACCTTCAAGGTGCGTTCCTTCTGGAGGACCTGAATGTCAGTTGGTGGTAATATGCAGCTTTAGGAGGGCTAAGATGGATAGCAAGACGTTCAAAAACGCGGTGTTCTGTTTGCAGAGGTGGCTGGCCTACAATAAGAGACAATCGTCACCACGACCACCTTTTGGCAGCCGAGATGAAGTCTTGGGGCGATACCAACCGATCTTTGCTCGCGAACACCTTCCACACCTTACCGCTGCTGAGTTCCGCTCCTTCCTCGCCCACAAGAACAACAAACATTGGAGAAGCCTGCACCGGCAAGCCGGGAAACTGGTATCCGATATGGACAACCTTCGCAGAAACCTCGACCTCTTACTCTATGGAAAGGGAGATATCGCCCCGCGATTTACCCAGGCCCTCGGAGCCGTTCACGGGCTGGGGCCTGCAACGGCTTCCCCGTTACTGCTGGTGGTGTACCCGAAGCGCTATGGGGTGTGGAACGGCACGTCGGAGAAGGGGATGGAGTACCTGGGGCTCTGGCCTGACCTCGGCAGAAGGGCCTCCAAGGGCCAGAAGTACGTGGCGGTCAACAAAGCACTTCATGCCCTGGCTGACGAAATGGAGATAGATTTGTGGACACTGGACGCGCTCTGGTGGGATGTGGCCAAAAGACCAGGGGAGTGTTCGGAAGGCTTCGGACGGCTATGAAACCTTCTTGCACTACCGGCAGGAATAGGACGGGTTAACGAATGCATTACGTGGTCAACGATGCTTTTAATGATTTCGGTGTCCTGAAATCAGGAGGACTCCCCGCCTGTTGGAACTTGCGGTGTGAAGGAGGGACGCACTTTGAAAGTGCGTCCCTCCTGGAGGCGGTGACATGAGCCGCTGGCCCGCCTATCCGGCGTATAAGGACTCCGGTGTCGAGTGGTTGGGGGAGATCCCGGCGCATTGGGAGATGCGGCGCTTGAAGTACGCTTTGAGCAGAAATGATGGGGGTGTTTGGGGAGACGATGCGGAGGAAGACGGTGTTATCGTTTTACGCTCCACTGATATGACTGTGGATGGTGAGTGGAAAATCGAGGACCCGGCCTTACGCGAATTGAGTGAATCGGAATACGAATCTGCTCGACTTCGGGCAGGAGACCTCCTGGTGACGAAGTCGAGCGGTAGTGCATTGCATTTGGGGAAGACCGCCTTAGTTACCAATGCAGTCGAGGAACTCGACTGCTGTTACTCGAACTTCATGCAACGCTTACGCACGCGTCCAGTGTTAATGTCAAGCTACCTCTACCGAATGCTCAACTCACCCCTTGGTCGTGAACAGTTCAACTACTTTGGTAGTACGACTACAGGCTTAGCAAATCTAAACAGTGAGGTGATTGGTAACGTTCTAGTACCTCTCCCTACATTTTCTGAGCAACGCACCATCGCCGCCTTCCTTGACCGGGAGACCGCCAAACTCGACGCGCTGACGCACAAATTCGAGCAACTCCTCGACCGGCTGGAGGAACAACGCGCCGCCCTCATCAGCCACGCCGTCACGAAAGGTGCAACGCACTTGCGTCACGCCGTCGAGGATAGGCTCCCCTCATCGGAGAATGCGCCATTGGAAGGGGATCGCCCTAGTGAAGTGTGTTGCACCTCCGTGGAGATGCAGGATTCGGGGATCGAGTGGTTGGGGGAGATCCCGGCGCATTGGGAAATTGGACGTGTCAAGTATTTAGCTAACGTGCAAAGGGGGAAGTTTTCCCATCGCCCGAGGAATGATCCGGATTTTTATGACGGTGATTATCCCTTTATTCAGACTGGTGATATTACAGACGCCAGTAAATACATTCTAGGTTATCAACAAACGCTGAATGAGCGCGGTTTTTCAGTGAGTAAATTATTCCCAAAAGGGACTTTGGTAATGTCAATTGCTGCAAATATAGGTAACTTGGCAATTTTGAAATTTGATGCTTGTTTCCCAGACAGTATTGTAGGCATTGTGCCTCACACAGACATCGATAAGATTTTCCTATACTATAGTCTGGTTGCGATGGAAGAACAGATGCTCACTGTTGCGACCCAGAATACTCAATTCAATCTTAATGTGGAACAGATCGGACAAGTATGGGTAACAGTTCCTCCGCATCCTGAGCAACGCGCCATCGCCGCCTATCTCGACCGGGAGACCGCTAAAATCGACGCCCTCGCCGACCGAGTCCACGCGGCCCTCGACCGTCTCGCCGAATACCGCACCGCCCTCATCTCCGCCGCCGTCACGGGGAAGATCGACGTGCGCGGAGGGAAGGTGCAACGCACCTCACAAGGTGGTGTGGAGAGCTAGCTGTCTGGCTTCAGAGCCGTGATTTGTTATCAACGTTGAAGCAGTAGGTGCGTTGCACCTGGGGGAGACCACAATGCCCAAGCGACCGGAATACGCGGCAGGCGAATACTACCATCTATACAATCGCGGCGCGCATCGGCTCTCCATCTTCCGCGAGCCGGAGAACTATCTCTTCGTGATTCGCAAGCTAAAGCAATACGCCCAGGAATTCCGTCTGACCGTCATCGCCTACTGCCTGTTGCCCAACCATTATCACTTCCGGATCCGGCAGGATGGGGAGAGCCGCGCGGGCCTACTACCGCAGCGTGTCTTCAATAGCTACAGCAAGGCGTACAATCGTCGTTACGATCACCAGGGCACGCTTTTCGAGAGTAACTACAAGGTCAAAGCCGTGGAGAGTGAGACGCAGTTGCTCAATCTCTGTCGCTACCTTCACGCTAATCCCGTATTGCACGGTATCGTCGAGCACCTTGAGGCGTGGCCCTACTCGAACTACCAGGAGTGGATTGGTGAGCGCGGCGGCTCGCTGGTAGATCGGGATCTCATCGCGATCTATTTCGAAACACCGGCGGTCTATCGAGCTTACGTAGCAGACTATCTGGCGGAACAAGCGGAACAAGACGCGTTGAAGGAGATGGAGTTTATCTGAAGGCGGGACGCACTTCCAAAGTGCGTCCCACCGAGGAGATGAGAAGACGAGTAAGACAAGTGCATCGCACCAAAAGCAGATGCAACGCACTTTTAAGGAGAAGACCATGCCCGACGTATCCGAATACAACTTCGAATCTCTCATCGAGTGCGCGCTGCTGGCAGGCGGCCCCGATGCCTGTGCCGGCGAGTTGGGCGTCGTCCAGGAGCTGCAGACGCCCTACGGCACGCTCACGCCGGGCGGCTACGTCCGCCGTTCCGCCGCCGACTACGATGAGGAACTCTGCCTCGATCCCGAGCTGGTCATCGGCTTCGTCCAGGCCACCCAGCCCCGCGAGTGGGCCAAGCTGCGCAAGCAATACGGAGAGCGAGCCCGCGAGCACTTTCTCAAACGGTTGAGCCGGGAGATCGCCAGACGCGGCGCCCTCGACGTGCTGCGCAACGGTATCAAGGACATGGGCGCCAGGATCCGGCTGGTCTACTTTCGCCCACCCACGGGCCTCAACCCGGCGCTCCAGGAGCAGTACCGCGCCAATACCTTCTCCGTTGTCCGCCAGTTCGCCTACAGTGCCCGGGACAAAGGCAGCCAACACCGCAAATCGCTGGACCTGGGCCTCTTCCTCAATGGGCTACCCCTTTTCACCGCCGAATTGAAGAATCCGCTCACCGGGCAGACCTACCGTAACGCCATCCGCCAGTATCAGACCACGCGCAGCGATGCCCAGGAGCCCCTCTTTGATTTCAAGCGCTGTCTGGCTCACTTTGCCGTCGATCCCGACGAGGTCTGGTTCGCCACAGAGCTGGCAGGCAGGGAGACGCGCTTCTTTCCTTTCAACAAGGGACGGGGCCGCCGGGCAGGCAATCCGCCGCCCTCGCCCGGCACCTTCGCCACTGCTTATCTCTGGGAGGAGCTCTGGGCCAGGGATACGGTGTTGACGCTCCTGGAGGAATTCGTCCACGTCGTCGACGTGCTCGAAGACCGGGGGCGAAAGACGGGCGAGCAGCGCCTCATCTTCCCCCGCTACCACCAGCTGGACGCCGTCCGCCGTCTGACGGCCCACGCGCGGGAGCACGGGCCGGGCGAGCGCTATCTCATCCAGCACAGCGCGGGCAGCGGTAAGAGCTTCACCATCTCCTGGCTGGCGCATCAGCTGACGACGCTCCACAACACTGCCGATGCCCCCGTCTTCGACACCATCATCGTGGTTACCGACCGGCGGGTGCTCGACCGGCAGTTACAGCGCCACGTGCGCAGCTTCGAGCAGATCCGTGGGCTGGTGCAGAACATCGACCAGACCTCGCACCAGCTCCGGGGCGCGCTGGAGGCGGGCAAGCGCATCGTCGTCACCACGTTGCAGAAATTTCCCCACATCACCGCGGAGATCGACGCCCTGCCGGGCAATACCTTCGCCGTCATCATTGACGAGGCGCACTCCTCGCAGGGGGGCGAGATGAGCAAGCACCTCAAGTCCGTGTTGCGGGTGGGGAGTCTGGAAGAAGCCGCTGCTGCTGAGGTGGAAGAGGGAGAGGACTGGGAAGACCGCGTCGTGGCGGAGATCCATGCCCGGGGCCGCCAGCCCCACGTCAGCTTCTTCGCCTTCACCGCCACGCCCAAATCCAAAACGCTGGAGCTCTTCGGCACTCGCCGTCCCGACGGCTCCTACGCCCCCTTTCACCTCTACTCCATGCGCCAGGCCATCGAGGAGGGCTTCATCCTCGACGTGCTGGCAAACTACACCACCTACCGCTCCTACTGGCAGCTGCTCAAGAAGATCGAGCAGGATCCCCATTACGACCGGCAACGGGCGGCAGCACTGCTGGCGCAGCACGTCGAGTTGGGAGAGCACGCCGTCACACAAAAGGTGGCGGTGCTGGTGGAGCACTTCCACACGCGGGTGGCCCATCTGCTAAAGGGCCAGTCCAAGGCCATGATTGTGACCCGCTCCCGGTTGCACGCTGTCCGCTACCGGCAAGCCCTCGATCGCTATCTGCAGGAGCGGAGGTATCCTTACCGGGCGCTGGTGGCCTTCTCCGGCACCGTCAAGGACCCCGATACCGACCAGACTTACACCGAGCGCAGCATGAACGATGGCATCCCAGAGACGCAGACCGCCGACGCTTTCCAGAAGCCCGAGTATCGTTTCCTGGTGGTCGCCAACAAGTTCCAGACGGGCTTCGACGAGCCGCTGCTGACCGCCATGTATGTCGATAAAAAGTTGGGCGGGGTCCACGCCGTGCAGACCCTCTCGCGGCTCAACCGCCCCTATCCGGGCAAGAAGACCTTCGTGCTCGATTTCGCCAATGAGGCTGAGGTCATCCAGGCGGCTTTCGCCGACTATTACGAGACGACGCTCCTGAGCGAGGGTACCGATCCAAACCTGCTCTACGACCTGCAACGCAAGCTGGAGAGCGCGCACTTCTACACCGCCGATGAGGTCGAGCACGTGGCAGAACTTTGGTTCCGCGCGCAGCGGCAGGGTGATGCCGATCCCAACCATCCGCTGCTGCACAATGCCCTCCAGCCGGTGGTGGAGCGCTTCGAGGAGGCGGAGGAGGAAGAGCGCGAGGCTTTCCGGGGACATCTGCGCGACTACGTGCGACTCTACCGCTTCCTGGCGCAGCTGGTCCCCTTCATCGACCCGGAGCTGGAGACCCTCCACCTCTTTGCCACCTTGCTCCTGCGGCGACTGCCCCCGCCGGAGCGCCACGCACTGCCCCGCGAGGTCCTGGCCCAAGTCGATCTGGAGTCCTATCAGATGCGCCAGACGCATAACGGGAAGATTTCCATCGAACCGGAAGGCGAACTCGATCCGCAGCGAGAGAAGGGCGGGCGCAAGCCACAGGAGGAAGAGCCGGCCCCGCTCTCGGAGATCGTGGCTCTGCTCAACGAGCGCTACGGCCTCAATGTCTCCAGGCAGGAAGGGGAGGTCTTTGTGATGCGCATGTTGGGCGAGCTGCTGGAGAATAAGGCGCTGGCCGATAGTGTCCGGGTGAACACGCCGGAGAACGCCAAGCTGACCTTCACTGAGGTCATCAACGACGTCATGCAGGACATGTTGGACGTCAACTTCAAGTTCTACAAGCTCTACGCCGAGGAGCCCCACTTCGCAGAGTTTCTGCGGGACGTGCTCTATGATCGGTATTTGCGGCGGCAAGGGGCGGGAGGGGAGAGTGTATGACCTTTGATCTGCGGACCTGCGTTGTTCGTGTGGAGAGCCTGAATGACTACATCGGAGGCACTGGTTTCGTGGTCACCCACGATCTGGCGGTGACCTGCGCGCATGTCGTGGAGGCATTGGGTGTCGGGCCGGGGGATCGTGTACGACTCAGGTTTCATGTTGGTGGTACGCAAGTGGTAGAGGTATTAGCTGATGGCTGGCATCGCGAGGAGGATGTGGCGTTTTTGCGGTTAACCAAAGCGCTACCAGAAGGTGTGGTCCCAACGGTGCTGGGGTCAAGTCAGCAGGTGGAGCGCCATGATTTCACTGCCTTCGGTTATCCGGAGGTCAGAGGAGAAACTGGTGCGTACGAGGGTATCTGGGCCGAAGGGAAAATACTGGGACAAGTCACTGACAGTTCAGGTCAGACAAGGTTGCACATACGTACTCAGGAAAACAAATCTGGCATGAGCGGTGCTCCACTATGGGATGTGAGCACAAGTCGCGTCATCGGTATGATGAAGGAGACCTATGTCCCCGATGACACCGGTAAGCTACGTGATACCGGGTTCGGCATCCCAACCGAGTCCATTGTGACATTGTCCGAGCAGGAATTAGAACTGTTGCCGACAATGTCAAATGTTCCCTTTATGGCTCTTGATTTGCCTAACGATTTCGTGCAGCGTCCTCGGGAGTTCGAGCCGCTGGTGGATTTGTTGACAAAAGGGGAAGGACGGGTGGCTATCACAGCCGCACTACGTGGAGCTGGTGGCTACGGAAAGACTACGTTGGCGACCGCTCTCTGTCACCATGAGCGTGTTCAGATGGCTTTTCTTGATGGCATTTTATGGGTCACTCTTGGTGAGACGCCGGATGTGATGAAGGGAGCCACAAAAATCTACGATGCGCTGACAGGAGAGCGCTTGTTCTTCGTCGACCCAGAGGATGCGGCGCAAAAGTTGGCCCAAGCGCTTGGGGAGAAGCGCTGTCTGTTGGTTATTGATGATGTGTGGAACAAGGATGATTTAAAACCTTTCCTTCGAGGTGGAGATTATTGTACGCGCCTGATTACCACACGTAAGCGTGATACTCTTCCTTCGGGCAGTCACACCGTGGATGTGGCTGCAATGCTGTTAGATGAGGCAGTAGAATTACTTGCGACTGATCTGAGTGTCTGGGAAGACGAGATCTATTCTCGCCTAAAGCGATTAGCCGTGCAATTGGGAAAATGGCCTCTGCTACTGAGATTGGTAAATGGTGCACTACGGCGACGATTCGATCTAGGAAAGCCTCTTGCTGATGCTTTAACTTGGGTGCAATGCTCTTTCGAAGAAAAAGGGTTGACAGCCTTTGATGCGCAAAATCCTAAGGATCGTGCTCAGGCAGTCTCGATTACAGTAGAGACCAGTCTGAAGCAGTTGAGTGATGAGGAGCGCGAACGCTACTATGAGCTAGCTGTTTTCCCTCAGGACGTGGAGGTTCCCTTATCCACGGTGACAACACTTTGGAGTGCCACTGGAAGACTGGACTATTCGCAAACTGAAAATCTTTGTGAGCTTCTCTTTCGTTATTCCTTAATACAACACCTTGATCTCTCTGGACGAATACTACGTCTACATGATGTGATGCGCACTTACTTAATCGAAAGACATGGATCGAAGCTACCTGCTCTCCATCAGCAGCTCACAGATGCTTACGCTGATGCGTGTCCATCCGAATCTGGCGCAGTTCGATGGTCTGCGGTTCCTAGAGATCAGTATATAGATAATTATCTGGTATATCACTTAATTGAGGCAGGGGAGTATGCTGAAGTTCATCAGCTCTTTGCAGGAGAAGGCTGGTCAAGACGACGCTCCCGGGCTGGACTGATATCGGATTTTGTTCACGCTAAACGCCTTGTGACCTTTGAAGATAACTTGTCCATATACTTACGCTACACCATCTTCGAGAGCGTAGCTCAGGGGATGTACGAGAAAATGCCGGTTGCAGCTCTTCCCGCAGCAATGAGCTCCAGGATTGCTCAGTCCGGTTTATCAGAATCGCTAGTGCAAGCAATGGTCGGGTCTAACGCTGATAAGGTACGCACCTACTTGGATACTTTCGATAAAGTGGACACACAGTCAGTAATCTCACAAGAGATTATTAACCTTGCCACTAAGATTTCTGATCCTAAGGAACGTGTTGAGATACTTCTAAAATTGATCGAGATTGGTGTCTCCTCTGACCTACTGTTATCAACACGTAGAGCGGTCTGGATGACCGTTCTCGAAATGAAAGACGAGGATGAGAGAAGCCAGACGCTGGACGCTTTGCTGCCTCTCTCTACAGAGGAGTTAGGGGAACTGCGTGAGGAAATCCTCGGTCTGCAAACCCAAGATCTGTGGGGAGAAGCCTTTGACTTTGACCAGGCTCTTAGCTTGTGGATGCATGTGATCGAAATGTACGATACTTGTACTCAGCACGAAACGTGGGAGTTGCTTTGGGAACGTACTAGTAGGGATAAGAGACTCTCCCAACACGAACTAGCTCGTTTGTTCTTTCATCTCCCCCGGAGTCTTAAGAAGCAGTATAGTGAAGAGATTTGGGAGATGCTCAGCGGTCTTCCCAACTGGGAGTCGGTTCAGTATTATTCGGGAGTTGTTAAGATACTACTACCTCATGTATTAGATAGTCATTTGTACGACGCCTGGGAAAGAATCCAAATTGAGACTGAGAAAGATTTTGAGTATCGAGGATACAGTTTAGCCTTGAGTTTACTCCATCTTCCACATAATTTTGTCGTCAATCATCTTTCATATATCAGAGAACAAATTCGTGATATTATGCGCTCAGAATCTGATTATCATGAGAAAGCAGTTTGTTATCTGTTGATAAACTTAGCTCTACATTTAGATGATGAGAAAGAAAAGTATGAGGCTTATCAGAAGGGCTGGGAATGGGCTACCTATTATTCTAAATGGGTTGAGTGGCTTCGTTCTATCGTGGAAAGGATAGAAGAGGGACGATACGTGTGGCAGCTTTGGAAGGAGACTGTGGAAAATTTGTACAAAGACGTGCCCCGTGGCTGGGGCATGCACAATAAGTGTAAGTTCCAGTTACGCGCTCTGGCCTATGGTATACCTATAGAACGATTACCAGAAGCTGTAGATGACTGTTTTGCTCTTATGCTTGAACGTACGCCTTCTCACATCGTCGCTTCTGTTTTTGAGTCCTTGGCCAGTCGATTGTCCGGTGCGGAATTGGAGTCCTTTTGGCAGGAGTTAGTTGCTCGTCCGTTACGGGACGACTCGTATGTCTTTCCTCATGCCGCTCCTATTGAAGTAGTAATTGATCTCCTAGAACGTGTTCCTCTGCAGTTCAAGTGCTCTGCTAGTAGATTTGTGATTAAGTCCATCAAATCAATGGAGGATATCGAGCGGGGGATATGGGCTTTGGCGAGCGTTGTAAGGGCTCTTCCTTCTTCTATGCAGCCAGATGTCTGGTTAGAAGCTTGGGAGAGGGCGTTACGATATGGAAGTGTGCGAGCAATCCTTTACCCGTTGGTTTATGGCTTACTTAGTATATATGATCAAATGACACAGGAACATCGAATGAGGATAGAGGAGAGCGATTGGAATGCTGAAGTCTGGAATGCTAAGGAGTGGAAGAGAAAATTAACAGATGGAAGCTTTGATAGTAATTTTGCACAGGGCTTTTCCTTACTACTCAAACATAGTTCCTTTGAATTTAAGAGGAAAACATGGTGGATGTTAAAAGATGGACTCGACCACTCTTTCTCAGCTTTCGCGCTCATTCCACTCCTTCCAATCATTCCAACCGAGCGTCAAGAAGTTGTTTCTGCGATGGTCATTAGAGAGACTGGCTTCGACCGATCCATGGATATAATTAGCACTTTGATATCTCGTTGGCCCGAAGAGTTTCTCTGGCATAAATGGCAGTACCTCCTCAAAGTTGTAGATGAAAACTCTCAATCCCAACGTTGGTTTACTAAAGTTACTGCACATCTGTCCCCGTCTTATACCTTCCAAGCCTGGCAGCTACTTTTGGACAAGTGCAAGAGAGATTATCCATGTATAGACGAAGAGGTATTTTTACTATTAGTGAAGAGACTTCCACAATCCCAACTTAAGCAAGCATACCAAATCTTAGAACAATTTAAAGCGTCGTCGTCTTTCTATGTAGAAGACGCCATAGAGGTAGCCATTGCTCGACGGTTGTCTAATGAAGAGTTGAGAGAACTCTTCGAGAAGCCGGTGGTTCCATTTCCAGCAGATATTTTCACCTGTAGCCTAGATAAGTATAGCCAGTTTGGAGGGCCATTTTACAGCAGTAATAGGCGGGTATCTAGCTGGAGTGAGTTAATTCAGTCTGAGTTCGATTTTTCTGCACAAGAAGACATAAAGATGAACTCACAGGTTTCTTGGTTTGTAGCTTACCCTCTGATAGGGTTAGGGCAAATAACCAGCTGGATATGGAAACCTTTTTCTTGGATAAAAAAGCATATGGGTTTTCATGTGAAGCATCTAGAGGATCAATTCGACACAAGGAGAGATCTTAGATGGTATAGGAGAGCCCTTCTAGCGACCGTGTGGGCGTCACAACATGTGTATGATAGTGTGCGTCGACGGCTTATGAGAACTATTTGGGATGTAGGGCGAAGGATTGAGCGTAGTGTGCCCAGTATGGGTAGTAGCCAGACGAGGGCTTATTTTACGGTTAAGCGAACAGTTCTTCTCTTTGTTTTGTGCTTGCATCTGGGGAGTAGATATGCTATCACGAGAAGAGAAGCGAAGACTATACTCCATGATGAATTGACCTCCTCTCAAGGTCTCTCGCGCCTTCAACAATTGGTAGCACTTCGTCCCGTTTTGCAAAGAGCGGGGGGGAAAGAACTCCGCCATCAAGTTCAAATTGCTTACCAGCATGCTTGTACGTGGTGGCAAACAGCGGTGCGTGAATCGCAAGATTGAGAAAAGTCCAGTTTATGTTTTGGAAGGTACTATACCTTACTGTATTTGTTACATGTAGCGAATCCAAGGAGGAGAGGAATGGCAGACGAAATCGTACTAGATCTGGGCGAAGGCTATGGCGAGATCCTTGTCGAGTCGACCGAGTTAGAAGCTAAGGGCGGTCTGGTGCCTGTGGGGAGGCCCGGAGAGAAGAAACGCTGGCGGGTGGACGCTGCCCAGCTGCTGCGCGCCCCTCTAACCGGCTTGGGCAGGCTTTTCATGGCCACGCTACCCCAGCCCAATCCCGACGATCCCTACGAGATAGACGAGTTCAGTGTGGAGTTCGAGGTGGGCATCGGGGCGGAGGCCGGCGCCACCGGGGGCGGAAGGGCCGGTGTCAGTGTAGGTGCGGTTGCGGGTGTGGACGTGGAGGTCGTGGCGAAGGTGACGCCTAACGGCACCTTCAAGTGCACCTACACGTGGAAGCGGAAGAAGACGGAGCAGGAAGAGGCGGCTGAGTAGGTCTCTGGTCTTTGAACCTATCGTGGTTCGTATTCGTTTAGCCGAAGGTGGCCTTATCGGTTTGTGCTGTAAGTGGCTTCATGTCTCTCTCGTGGGTCAACAAGGGAGTCGACCGCGACGATCCATAGAGGTTGACAGGAGATCTGTGTTACGATCACATCGGACTTATTGGAGGTAATGGTGAAGCATTCCTTGGAACGGGCGGTTGTGCGCATCTTCGACACTCGGCAGAGCGTCGTCGGTGCGGGGTGCCTGGTAGCGCCCCGGCGTGTGCTCACCTGCGCTCATGTCGTTGCGCAGGCCGCTGACGATCCTATGTCTCTCAACCGGGACATGATCGCAGTGAGCATGGATTTCCCCCTGCTCGCACCCGGAGACCTCTACCGCGCTCACTTGATCTTCCAGGATGTGAAGTCCGACCTTGCCGGGTTGGAGTTGGAAAGAGCGGTGCCCGCAGAGGCCACGGCGCTGCTGCCCGTCCACGCCGCGGATCCCTGGCACCACACCTTCCGCGTCTTGGGTTTCCCCACCGGTTACGATAACGGGGTGTGGGCCTCCGGTCGCTTCTTGGGACACGACGCCACGGGCTGGTTACAGGTCGAAGATGTCAAGCAGACCGGGTATTTCATCGCCCCTGGTTTCAGTGGAGCGCCGGTCTGGGACAATCTGGTGGAAGGTGTGATTGGCATTGTCACCGCCGCTGAACGTCGCGCTGCTGTGCGTGCGGCTTTCGTTATCCCTGCACGGATGCTCTTGGGGGCGTGGGCCGAGCTGGCCCAGGCGCGGTTGGACGCTGATATGGCCCGGGAGAAGGCCCAGCGGGATGCTGCGGACCGCCAGCGTCAGGAGCGGCGTTCCCAGCACCGCGTGGTCAATCTCCGTCCTCTGGTCATGGTACACACCTTCAAGGACCGGCTGCGGGAGATCAAGGAGGTGTGTGCCTATCTGCGTGACGAGCGCGTGCGGCTGATCAGCATCACGGGCCGCGGTGGGATGGGCAAGACGGCGTTGGCGAGCCGGGTGTTGGCCGAGCTGGAGCAGGGTGTACTGCCCGGCTCTGACGCCGGGCAGGCGTTGACCATAGACGGCATTCTCTACCTCAGCGCCCGCAGCACCGGATTGGGGCTGGAGCGTATCTATGCCGACGTAGGGCGGATGCTCGATCCTGCAGCGGCCCGGCGCCTGGCGGACTACTGGATGAACCGGGATATCGTGCTAACGGCCAAGGTCGAGTATCTTCTGGAGAGCATGCGGTACGGAACGTATCTCATCCTGCTGGATAACTTGGAGGCTGAGCTGACGCCTGAAGGTGACATCACTGATGAGGGGTTGCGCTTGTTTGTTGAAGGATGTCTCTTGCAACCGGGTGGGGCACGTATCGTTGTGACCACGCGCAACCAACCGCAGCTGCCGCGTGCGGCTCTGGGCAGTGCGCGCCATATTCCTCTGCGGACGGGCCTGCCGGAGGTCGAAGCCGCTGCGCTTCTTCGGGAGCTCGATCCCCAGGGAGCGCTTGGTCTGCGGGATGCGGCGCAGAGCCAGTTACTTCGAGCCGCCCGGCTGACCCAGGGAATTCCCCGAGCGTTGGAGGTTCTCGCCGGGATCCTCGTAGAGGATCCGATCCTCACCCTGGAGGAGTTGCTTGACGACCGCGCGCTTTTCGGTGAGCAGGTGGTGGAGACTCTGATTGCGGCTGGGTTCCAACACTTGAATGAACAGGAGCGGCGGGTCGTAGAGGCATTGGCGGTGTATGACCGTCCGGTCACCGAGACGACCGTGGCCTTCTTGCTGCATCCCTGGCAACCCGGGCTAGATGTACGTGAGCTCCTCAGGCGTTTGGTGAAACGCTACTTTGTGACCCACAAGCGGACCACCGGTCTGTACAGCCTACACCCCTTGGATCGTGAATACGCTTACCAACATCTGCCCGAGGAACCCACCGAGGATGGAAAGGGGAGGGGGTACACGCGGCGCAAGCTGGAACTCCGTGCGGCTGAATACTATGCCAGCCTTCGCAAACCGAAATCTGCCTGGCAGACGTTCGATGATCTCGCCCCTCAACTGGCAGAGTTTGAGCACTATATGCGTGGTGGTGCTCCAGAGAGTGCGTTTCGAGTGCTAGAGATGATTGATCGGAATTATCTTTATATTTGGGGATACTACCACCAGCTGGCTGAAATGCGCGAACGCCTGTTATCCGCCCTCGAAGAGCCCGCTTCGAAAGTTGTGAACAAGGGCAACTTAGGTCTAACTTACTATGCTTTGGGTCGGTTTCGGGAAGCGACAGTGGCAATTCAAGAGGTTGTAAACACACTGCATGCTCGTGGCCACGTCGCTCAGGAGGTTACTTGGCTCAACCATCTTGGAAAGGCTTATCGTGCCTTGGGGCAAGGTGAGGACGCCTATGAATGTGACAAGCGTGCGGTTGCCGCTGCAGAGCGGGTGGGCGATCGCTACGAAGAGATGGTTGCCGTAGGCCATATAGGCGTGGTGCATCGTGATAGAGGTGATGCAGAGCGGGCATTCATCTTTTTGAAACGAGCTCTGGACATCGCACGCGAACGAGAGGATAAGAAGGAGCAGGGTATCCTTCGCGGACGGCTCGGTCTTCTCTACCGAGATTTAGGGGATATCAGCGAGGCACTTGCTGCTCATCGAGAGGCCCTTACTCTTGCCCGTGAAACCAAGTACCGGAAGTATGAGGCGTCGTGGCTGGGAGTTCTCGGTGGCGACTACCGCATGGTAGGGCAGTTCAATCGCAGTCTGGCCTACCATCGGCGATCCCTGGCGCTTGCGCGAGAACTCGGTGCACGCAATGAGGAGAGCTTCCAACTAGGCTCCATCGGGATGGTCTATCTCGATCTTGGAAAGGTTGAAGAGGCACTTGGGTACCACCGACGGGCGCTGAGGATTGTGCAGCGAACCGGAGATCGCCGGTATGAAGCTCTATGGTTCAACTATCTGGGCCTGGACTACCGGGCACGAGGGGACTTCGATCTCGCGATAGAACACCATATGAAGTCGGTTGAGATTTGCAGGGAGCATCGCGATGTGCGCGGAGAGAGCTACGCTCTGCTCGATTTGGGGCGAACTCAGCTTCTCATTGGAGAGAACAAAGCAGCTGCAGGCGCTTTAGCCAAGGTGCTGAATCTAGGTCTGCGATGGGTCACCCATCGGGGAGGACTCTTCTTAAGTCTTGCGCACTTGCCCGATGCGTACCCGCCATTTGAACAAATTGAGGAGGTACTTGCTCAATGTAGCGAAAGGTTGAACAAAGAGCCTGACCTTTATGAGACGCAGTACACTTTGGCGACTGCGTTGCTTATGCGGAGATTGTACGACACCGGTCGGGAGATCCCTGAAGCTAGGGAGTCTTTCTGGAATCCTCTGTTGCGAGAGTATCGCCGCGCCTTAGAGATCACCGCCGCTCCGGGGGTTGTCCTGGAGGCTAAACGCGATCTGGAATTGATCCAAGCCGCAGGCATTGAGGGGTTGGAGCCCGTCTTTGAGCTGTTGGAGAGTGCTGAGTACGTTCCTGATAGTACGGAAGACTTGGATGCCTTCTTGGCAGAGATCCCGTTGCCTGAAGAGTAGAGCGCCTGGATTATCTCTACTTCAGGTGTCGGAGTCTTCCGTTTCCCAGTTCTCGCTGCGCTTGTTACGGCGGTGCAGCTTAGGCTATGTGGTAGTTGTCAGGTCCGCCACCGCTTGCCCCTTCGCTGCTCTCGAATTTTGACGATATTCTAATCCAGCCTATACTTCTACGCAGCAAGAACAGAGGCTATGAATCGGTTTTAGAATCATATTTCCACGCACGAGTCGGTGGGGCGGCATCCCCTTACGTCTTCCCACTGGAACCGTGAGCCTCTCTGAGGCGCTCGATCTCTGTCGGTTCTCGGTCGCGCAAGCATACAGGAGCAAGGAACATGCACTTTCTACACATTGCTGACGTCCATCTCGGCTACCAGCAATACGGCCTGAAGGATCGCTTCAACGACTTCAGCCGGGCCTTCCTGCATCTCGTCGACGATGCCGTCGACCACAAGGTCAACTTCGTGCTCCTCGCTGGCGACCTCTTCCACAAGCGCACCGTTGATCCGCTGGCGATGCGGGTGGCTATCGAGGGGTTCGTGCGGTTGCAGCAGGCCGGCATCCCGGTGCTGGCGGTGGAGGGCAATCACGAGAAGGCCACCTACCGCGATCAGTTCTCCTGGGTGGACTTCCTCGACGCCATGGGCTACCTGCGCCTGCTCAACCCCCCGTTCAAGAAAGGGCGTCCCACGCTGACAGCGCATGGTGACGCGGGCGGCGCTTACATCGATCTCCCTCTGGACGAGGGCGGCCACGTGCGGGTCTACGGCTTACAGTACTACGGCGCCTCGACCGCGACGGCGGTGCAGGGCTTCGCCGAGGCTCTTCCGGCCATGGACCACCGCGACGTTCGTTATACCATCCTCATGATGCACGCGGGGCTGGAGGGCCAGCTGGCCCACGTCGGGAGGCTCAAGCACAATGATCTGGCGCCGCTGCGGGAGCACGTCGACTACGTGGCGCTGGGTCACATCCACAAACCTTATAGCCTGGACGACTGGATCTACAATCCCGGCTCCCCGGAGACCTGCGGCATGGACGAGACGCAGTGGCCCGAGCGGGGCGCCTACCTCGTGGAACTCCACCCCGGCACCTCACCGCCTCATGCCGCGGAACTGTGCTCCACGCCGCGCCGCCCCTTTCACCGGCTCTGGCTGGAAGTCGATGGCCTGGACGAGCCCAACGCAGTCTACGACGCCGTGCGTGAGCGTATCCGGCGGGAGGGCCAGAAGCTGCAACATAATCCGGCCCCGGTAGTGGAACTGACCTTCACCGGGGTGCTGCCCTTCAATCGCTACGAGCTGGACCTCGACTATGTGCGGTCGCTGCTGGAGGATGCCTGGTCGCCTCTTACAGCACGGGTGCAGAGTAAGATCACACCGGCGGAGTTCGAGGTTGACGTGGATACCGAGGCCAGCCGGCCCGAATTGGAGCGGGCCATCGTGCAGCAACTGATCGAGCGCGATGCCCGCTACCGTCCCCAGGCTGAAGACTGGATGGAGGGCGCGCTGCAATTGAAGCAGCTGGTGCTGGAGGGCACACCGCCTCAGGCCATCGTCGAGCATCTGCGGCGCCTGCGCAACGACCTGGCACTGGACGAGGAGGCGTAAGCGATGCACATCACCCGGATCGACCTGGAGAACGTCAAGAGCTACCGGCAGGCCCAGATCACCTTCAAACGTGGGACCAACGCCATCTGCGGACAGAACGGCGCGGGCAAGAGCACCATTCTGGAGGCCATTGGCTTTGCCCTCTTCGATTACAGCCTGCCCTTCACCCAGAGTGATTTTGTACGCGAGGGCGAGAAGACGGCGACGGTCACCCTCCACGTGGTGGACCGCGAGGAGCGGGAATACCAGATCGTCCGCAAGTGCGGCAGCTATGGGCAGTACTATGTCTATGATCCCGAGCTCGACGAGAGAATCACGGAGAACAAAGGCGACACCGTCGAATGGCTATGTGACTTCCTGGGTGTGGATCCCTCCACGGATCTGACGGCACTCTTCGAGGACGCCGTGGGCGTCCCCCAGGGCAAGCTCACCGCCGCTTTTCTGGATCCGCCCAGCCGGCGCAAGGATGTCTTCAATCCCCTGCTGCGGGTGGACGAGTACGAGGAAGTCTGGAACGGCCTGCGGGAGACCGGCCGGTGGTTGGACGAGCAGATTAGCGAGCGAGAGAACCAGATCGCCGGTTTGGAGGGCGAGCTCAAGGTGTTGCCTGAACGGCGCACGAAGGCCGAAACGTTGGCTCGGGAGATCGCCGGCGGGGAAGAGAAACAGGCTGAACTGGAGTCCGAACTTGGGGACGTTTCGACCCGGAAGGCGGACCTGGAGGAGATCAAGGCCCGGCTGGACGCGCTGGATAAGGCTGTGACCGAAGCCCGGTCGCAAGTGGAGACCCTCACCGCCCGGCTGGAGGACGCGGAGGAGGCCGTGGAAGCAGCGCGCCGGGCGCAGGAGATTCTCCAAGAGACAGCATCCGGCTTTGAGGCCTACGAACGCGCCAAGGCAGCTTTGCAGGAACTGGAAACCCGGCGGGAGGAACGTGACCGGCTGCGCAAAGAGCTCCAGGAATGCGAACAGCAGTCAGCCCTGGCCCATCAGGAGAAGGAGCGGCTGGAAATCGAGCTCAAAGAGATCGTGGAAGCCGAGGCGGAGCTGGAACGGCTGCGCCCCCAGGTGGAACAGCAAGAGGCGCTGGAGAGCGCTCTCCAGACGGCCAAGCGCGACGCCACCCGCCTGGAGGATATCCAGAAGTCGCTGGAACGCGAGCAGGCCCGGCTCCGGGACTTGCGTGAACAGATGAACCAGATCCAGGTCGACCTGGAAGAACGCCGCACGCTCAGGGAAGAGATCGAGATGCTTGAAGGGAAAGGTGAAGCGCTCGAGGCGCGGCGAGAGAGTCTCAGAGAAAAGATCGGTGACCTCGAGGCCCAGGCGGCGCAGTTGGAAGAACGCCACGCCCAGGCCGTCAAAACCCAAGCATCCGCGCAGGCGGAGCTACAGAAAGCCAGGGCGGAGGCCGCGCAACTTGAGCGCAGGTTGGCCGACCTCCGACAAGGCGTTGCCGAGCGTCGGGATCTAGAGGCGCGGATCGCTGCCTACCGGGAGTCCCTCGCTGCCGCTGATGCCGACTACGAGGCGCTATCCGCGAAGATCGTGGAGCGGCAGACGCGGTTGAAACAGGTGGGAGCGCGTATGGATGCGCTGACCACCACCGATGACGAAGCTGCGTGTCCCGTCTGTGAGCAAGCCTTGACGCCGGAGCACCGGCTGGAGCTGGTCGAGCGTTACGAAAAGGAGCGCGCAACGCTGAAAGCGGAACTTGCAGAATTCCAAGCGGAGCGGGCCGTACTTGAGGAGAAACGCCGGGCCCTCAGCACGTCGGTCACAGACTGGGCGGTGGATCTGGAGACGCTGCCGCGCCCGCAAGAAGCGAAGGAACTCGCCGAACGACTGGAACGGCAGCAGCAGGTTGTCGCCGCCCAGCAACAGGCACTTGACGAAGCCCGGAAGAACCAGGCAGCGGTCGAGACCGAACAGCAGTCCGTATCCACTACGCTGGAGCAACAGCGCGAGATCCTGGACGAGGTGAAAACGGAGTTAATGGCGCTCGAGGGGACGTTAGAAGAGAAGCGGGCGCGCCTGGAGACGCTGCCGCGCCCCGCCCAAGCCGTGGAACTCCAGACGGAGATCGAGAAAGAAGGGGCGACCGTCGCGGAGCTTGAAGCAGAGGTTGAGACGCTCTCCGAGGCTCCTGGCGTGGTCGAGCGCTTACAGGCCGGGCTGGAGGCGCTGGGCGATCCCCGTCGCGAGCACCAGCGCGCGGAGGACGTCGCGGCGCAGCGTGGAGCGACGGAACAGGAACTGGCTGAAACCACCGAGAATCTCGAGGCGCTCAAAGCCGAGCAGGGCAATCTCAACGAAGCCCTGGCGGCCTACGCCGATCTCGATGCGGAGTTTGCAGCCCAGCGGGTCACCCAGGCCGCGCACGAAGCGGCTCACCAGCGCTACGTCGCCCATCGGCGCGAAGCCGAGGCCCTCGAAAAGCGCGTAGAAGCCGCGGAGCTGCTCCGCCTCGATCTTCGGGAAGCGGAAGCGAACAGGGAGAAGATCAGGGAGGAGCGCGAGACCGCCGCCGAGGAGTACGACGCCGAGGCCTACACTGCCCTGGAGGAACAGCAGAAGGTGCTTCAGAAGGACCTGGGCGCGGTTGAGGCCGACCTGCGGCAGTGGAATCAACAGCTGGCGGATCTTCAGGCTGAGATTGCCCGGCTGGAAACTACGCAGGCAGAAATGGAGTCCGTGCGCGAGGCCCACGCAGAGCAGACAGACCTGCGCGGTTTGTTGCAATACCTGCGCCGGGTGCTACGTGACGCGGGGCCGGAGATCACGCGCCAGCTGGTGGAGCTCATCTCGCTCCAGGCTGACCGGCTCTACAGCGAGATCATGCAGGATCACACTGTCCGGTTACGCTGGGCCGAGGACTACGGCATCGTGCTCTCCCAGGAGGGACGCGAGCGTAGCTTCGCACAGCTCTCCGGCGGTGAGCAGATGGCGGCGGCCCTCGCCGTCCGTCTGGGACTGCTGCGGCAGGTCTCGGCCATCAACCTGGCCTTCTTCGATGAGCCGACGGCCAACCTGGACGAGCAGCGCCGCGACAACCTGGCGGAGCAGATCCTCGACATCAAGGGCTTCGCGCAGCTCTTCGTTATCAGCCACGACGACACGTTTGAGCAGGATACCGATCACGTGATCCGCGTGGTCAAGGAGGACGGCGCAAGCCACATCGGACCGGAGCTGGGCATGGGGCTGGAGGGCTGATGCTGCACCGGGGCAAGGTCATTACAGCCTTGGAGGCCAAGGCGGGTCGCTTCGCGGGTTACGATCAGCAGCTGCATGACGCGCTGGCGGCCTATGCAGAGGCGCTGGCGAAAGTGGAGAAGATGGATCGGGCGGCGCTTGAGGCCCAGCTATCGGCCATTCCCTGGCCCGGCGCGCGGCCCACGGCGGAACACGACCGCTTACCCGACCTGGTCGTGCCCTTCGCGGAGCAGTGGGAGAATCACGAGCAGGCGCGAGCGTGGGCCAGGAAGGTACTGACCGGCGTCCCCACCATCGCCGTGGACGGCTCCCAGATTACGCCCAGTAAGGAAATCTCGTTGCCGGTGGGCGCGGTCCAGATCGGCTGGTTCGTCAATCCCCATACCGCACAGGCAGATTACGTGAAGGATGTCGCTTTTGAGGTGCTCGCGCCGAACGAGTTAGCCAAGCCGGGAGAGGAGGGGGGCGGTTTCCCTGACTTGCAGGTGAATCTGAGGCGTTTCGTGGGCGAGTGTGAACAGCTGACGGCGTTCATGGCCGATTACCGCAGTGCCCCAGTTAAGCCGGTGTGCTTCTTTGATGGTTCGTTGATTCTGTCGTTTGCTGCGCAGCTGCGAATTGCGTACCAGCGGCAATATGTTGACGCGATTATGACATTGTTGCAAGCTTCAAAAACCTATCGCGTGCCGTTGGTCGGCTATGTGGACACGAGTTACGCCAGCGACCTGATAGCGATGCTGGACGCTGCGACGGGACGCTCAGGCGGCGAACGCATCAGCGACGGCGCGTTGTTACGCTCCCGAATGACCTGGGGCGACCGCACCACCGCGTGGATCTGCGCCCGCGACGACGCCGTGGAGCCGGTGGATGGGAGCAAATACTACGACCAGGTCTGCTTCACCTACCTCAAGACCACGGCGGACCGTCCTCCGGCGCGGTTGGACTTTCCGCGCTGGATGTTGGAGGCGGAGGTGTTGCAACAGACCGTAGACATCGTGCGCGCTGAGTGCGTCGTGGGCAACGGCTACCCCTACGCCGTGGAGACCGCCGACGCCGTCGCGGTCATCACGATGCAGGATCAGGAGCGCTTCTACCGGATCTTGCAGGAATTCGCGGGGAAAGAGGGCTTGCCGCTGCGGTTCTCGCGGAAGTCGGTGAGTAAGCGGGGGAGAAGAACCTGATTCATTAGCCATGCTAAATGGTTTGAGGAGGCTCAATATGCACTTGGTAGAGATCAGAGCGAAGAATTTTCGATGTTTGAAAGACGTGAAACTATCTGTTCAGCGTTTTACAACACTAATTGGCGAGAACGATTCTGGGAAGAGTTCACTCCTTGATTTGATCGATTTGGTACTTAATGGGAAGCAACCCGACGAGAACGATTTCTGTCAAGAAGAGGATGATGTGCCATCCTCAGATATTGAAGTAGAGTTGACATTTGAAGTCAAGAATGCCGCTTCATCTCCCGCACAAGATTATGTAGCTATGGATGGAAAGCTACACGTGCGCAGGATATTCTCGAGTTCATCGTCCTCGACCTATTATCTCGGTCAAAAGTTTACCGATGAGAGACTCAATCAGAGTTTCACGAGTTTGAAGGCTGGTGAGTTTGATGAATTGCTTGAAGAACTTGGTATTACATACAATGGTGAAGGGCGTCTTAATCAAGAGAAACGGCTTCGACTGATCGATGACTATAAGCAACAGAGCGAAGTGACTGAGGCTTGGGTGGAGGAGAAATTAGCAAGTATCTTAGACCTGCTACCAAGATTTGAACGATATAGTGCACTAGACTATAAGGATCCGGCTTCTCTTGTACTAAAGACACTACAGACTGTATATGAGGATGCCCTTTTTGAGATAGCTCAAGATGGTCAGAAACGTCCTGTGGAAGCTCTCAGACAGTTGAAGTCTGATGTGGAAGTTCGTATAAATGGTAAGGTAAAGGAACTGCTTGCCTTTGTACAGCAGTATAACCAACGCGTGAAGCAGATAAGCTTTGATCCAACAATAGACTTTTCTCGTGGGTTAAGGACCGGGGAGTTCCTCCTAGATGATGGAAAAGGATTACACTATTTATCGAAAAAAGGGGATGGAACAAAAAGACGAATGTTTATGGCCACCCTTGATTGGGATCGGCATATCCTTTCTGCTCGAGATGACTCAGCAAGAACAATCATTCGCGGATATGATGAACCCGATGCCAACTTACACTATGAAGCGCAACGTAGGATGTACAACACCATTGCTGATGTTACGCAACAAGATGGAGTAAAAATCCAAGCAATTGTGTGTACGCACTCTCTGACAATGATAGATCGGGCGCCTGCGACAAGCATTCGTCTCTTGTCTTTGTCCGAAGTTGGGTACACAAAGATTTCCTCTATTGAGACGGACGACGATCCTGAGGTAGAAGAATTCCTGCACTTACTGGCGAGTGAACTGGGAATTACAAACACCATGATTTTCTATGAGCGGTGTTACATTGTCATCGAGGGAGCCACAGAAGAGAATGCGCTACCCGTTCTCTATCGAAGAATGTACGGCCGTAGTATGATTGATGATGGTATCAGACTGATTAATATTGAAGGGAAGGGAGGCCGCAAGGGACTTTTGAAGCTGCTAGGAAAGAATCGTCAAAAGATAACCTTATCTCTCTTGGATCCGGATAATGAAATTGTAAATGAATACAGAGATGCTGGTTTCAATGAGGATCATATAAGGGGGAATGTTTTCTACGTGGGTGCTCATGAGTTCGAGGACGCCTTTTCTGATGAAGACTTGTGCACATGCTTTGATGAAGTATGGCCACGAGTAGACGGGGATCCTTGGAAGAGCGAACATCTACAACCTTTACGAGCACAGGCAGAGAATAGGAAGTTCTCTGACGCTTTATTGGGTCTAGTTTATCAAAGTGCGATGGAGGGGCCAGCATGTAAAAAACCTATATTGGGCATGGAAATCGCAAAACGTTGCTCTCCAGAACGAATCCCTGAACCTATTTGTTGTTTATTTGAGCGCGCGCGAGTAATCGCCGGAATGTAGTATAAGGGGGATAACATGATCAGAACGCCTATAAACTCGAGTAACCTTCGATCCGTCGGATACGATAGCACCTCACAAGTGCTTGAGATAGAATTTAATAGCGGGGGTATTTATCAGTATTTCCACGTTCCCCAAGCAACATACCAAGGGCTCATGAACGCTTCTTCCCATGGCCGGTTCTTCCACAATCACATCAAGAGTAGGTTTGCTCATCAGAAGATTCGATAAATGTTTTTCGGCAAACTCGTAAAATCAAACACCCACACCGACTACGTCTGCCAGATTTACGGCCCGGGCGAAGTGGAAACGCCGCCCGCGCCCGCCGATTACGCCTTTGGGACCTTCGTCCGCATCCCGGTGGGCGACGAGCAGGGTCACCTCGTGGGCGTGATCTACGACACCGTCCTTCTCAATCCCGACTTCGGGAATCTGGGACCGCGCCTCTCGCCGGCTCCAGATCTCGCGGTTTTCTCGCCCGACTATCTGGCGGAGAAGGTCACCCTCGTAGGCATCACAGTGGTGGGGATGCTCTCGCCTGTGGGCGAGCCCACCCATGGTCTACCGCCCCTCGCTGCGCAGATCGACGCTCTCGTGGAACGCATGGATGATGCCGCTGTGCGCGCTTTTCACCAGACGTCAGCGGGGAGTGTGCAGGTGGGTTACACGCCGCTGCTCTTGGCTCTGGGCAACCCGCTGGCCCGGCACCTCCTGCTCCACCTTATCCGCCGTTTGGAGGCGCTCTTCCCCCAGGGGGCTGCGCAGCTGGCGGTGCTGCGGGAGGAGCTGGCCTGGCAGACGATCATTACGCCGGTGGGAGGTGGGCGATGACGGAGATCCAGGCCCACCCGTTGGGCACGACCAAGGGACCCGGAGAGAGCCAGCACGAGTATCTCTTCATCACACCCGATCGGGAGGCGTTGGCCAAGGTCGGCGAGTTCGTCTACTACGAGGCCGAGGTCGATGGTGAGAAACGGCGCGTTCTGGGCCGTATCACCGGGCGGCGTCCCGTGCGCCTCCTCCCCGACGGTTTTCTCGCCGATCCCGAGGTGCCGCCCATGTCCGTCGCCGCTCTCTTGGGCTATGAGGGGCGCGATCAGGAGCTCTTCGAGGTCAGCGTCAACGTGCTGGGTTACTACAATGAGACGTTGGGGGACTTCGTCAATCCCCGCATCCCGCCCCGGGCCGGCACTCCCATCACCATCGCCGACAGCGAGATGCTGACCGAGGTGCTCAGCAAGCGCGAAGTGGGACAGACGGGCGCTGCGCATGTGGGTTCACTGCTCAGTCGGCCGGTGGGGGAGGTGCCCATTGCCATCGACCTGCGGGCCGTCACCGGCACGCATCTGGCCATCATCGCCAGCACCGGCTCCGGCAAGAGCTACCTGGCGGGCGTGCTCATTGAGGAATTGATGGCGCCCCACAACCGCGCCGCCGCGTTGATTGTCGATCCCCACGGGGAGTACGACACGCTCACACGGATGCAGGGTGACGACGCCTTCGCTTCGCGCGATGGCTACCGCCCTCAGGTCGAGATCATCCGCCCCGAGGACGTCAAGGTGCGTATCTCGTCCCTGACATTGGGTGATCTGCGCTACTTGTTGCCCGACATGTCAGAGCGCATGCACTATGTGCTGGGCAAGGCCTACAATCTCGTACAGCGGGAATTCGGGGCTAAGTGGACGCTGGGCCAGTTCCGCATCGCAGTACGCAAGGCCGAGCAGCAGATGAGCGGTCGGAGCGTCGACGAGGAGGCGGAGGCGCTCTCCCAGGACGATGACTACGGCACCGCCGGAGCCGTCATTTGGCGCCTCAACTCGCGATTGGAAGGGTCTTCAATCTTCAACGATCTCGCCAGCCTGCCGCTCGACGACCTCTTCCGGCCTGGGCAGTGTACAGTGTTACAATTGAATGAGGTCGACCATCGCGAGCAACAGGTGGTGGTCGCGACGCTGCTGCGGCGCCTGCTGCACGCACGCATGCAGACCGAGAAGCGGGCCGTGACACGCGGAGATGACGCATATCTGCCCTATCCGGCTTTCGTTCTCATTGAGGAGGCCCACAACTTCGCCCCAGCGTCGGCGGATCTGGTGAGCTCCCAGATTCTCAAGACAATTCTCTCCGAGGGGCGCAAATTCGGCGTGGGCGTCGGCCTCATCAGCCAGCGCCCCGGCAAGATCGACTCTGACGTGCTCTCCCAGTGCATGACCCAGTTCATCCTGCGCATCGTCAATCCCATCGATCAGAACAAGGTGGTCGAGAGTGTGGAAAGCGTGGGTCGCGACCTGCTCCGCGAGTTGCCGGCGCTCTCCAAAGGGCAGGCCATCATCGCCGGGGCGGCGGTCAACACGCCGCTGCTCTGTCGCGTGCGGCAGCGGTACACGCCCCACGGCGCGGAAGACGTCGATGCGCCCGCGCGCTGGGTCGAGTGGTTCGAGCGGGACTTCTTCGGCCAGCAGGCGCGTGATGCGGCCCTGCCGGCGGAACGCACGCGCGGGCGCGATAAGCTCTTCAAGACGTGAGGTCGAGAAAGTGGTGTGACGTTGCTTGAAACCGTACGCCACGCTATCACCGATTTCTGCCGCGCCTTCGTGGAGCAGCCCTACCTCTGCTACACTGAGCACGGGCAGCACGTCCTATTCTACACGCGGTTCTACAACGCCCTCCCTCAGGAGACTTGAGCAAGTCCCGCCGTCAGCACTGGGACATCGCTGTGCTCAAGACACCACCGGAGAGTCTGACGACAGCGTGCGCTTACGACTACCTGAATGACCGCCGTGGTCGAATTTGGGATGAACGCCAGGAAGAAGCATCTGGTCGAGGATCTGCGGCGCATCTGCCATGCCGACGCCAACATGAGGCAGGGCTTTGTTGTGCATCTCTATCGTCTCTCCGCGCCGCGAGACCTTTTCTCAAAGCGCGATTGGACGTCCGGTTCGAGACGCATTCTATCGCCGCAAGAAGTAGCCGGGCTGGCAGCAGACACCCCCATTGAGGTCTACTATGCCCTCGCCGATAGCACGGGGCCTATCCCCTCGGTGCCTGGTGGATCTGGAACGGGGTGGTAATGGCGCTTTCCGGCGGAAATGCTGTTGCAGGAGGATGAGAGGGATCCACAATTGTAGTACCGCACCCGCTGAGTGCGATAAGGAGAAAATGATGGCCCTGAACCTGAAAGCCGTGTGCTTCCAGCCTATCGATGACACCGTTATTGGTCTAGCCACGGAGGAGTTTGAACAGTGGCTCCGGCTGGGGGAGATGGAGTTGCCGGCTACGCTGCAAGTAGAGGCCGGGACCCTGGTCCTGGTTTTCGATGAAGAGGCGAGCGACTTCTTCTTTCAATATGATCCCCAAACCGATCTGAACTTGTTCCTTGAGCGGGCCCGGCTGGCCAGGATCGGCCCGGAGTCTGCCTCGACGCTGGTGCTCCTCACCACAGACCCGTTGCGGGAGGTGCTGCTGGCCGCCCTGCCGGAGATCAAAGCGGATTCTGGGAAAGAGAAGCGACCCCGCTGGCCGTTTCGGCGTCTCTATTCCTTTCCGGCTACCAGACTTACGCAAGCGGCTCGCGCTGCTCTACTCTCGCCCCGGAGTTTCTGCGGGCTGGTGGGGGTTTGCCGTTGTGGGGAACCCGGCTGTGGCTCCTCCTACGCCTGGATCGAGGAGTGCACCGTCTTACTGGGGGTGGAGATCCACGGCAACCGCCTCGACAAGATCTGGCTTTTCCCCTCTCTCATGCCGTGAATCTCGTCTGCAGGTCGAGGGATTTTCGCTGCGTGACGAACGTAGCTTGACTGAACCTGTAGGAGGAAATGATGGCTCAAAAAATTGCCCTGGTAGCCTGTGTCGGTCAGAAGGCGCTAACATCGCAACCGGCACACCTGCTTTACACCTCAGCGTGGTTCCAGAAAGCGGCGGCTTACGCCCAACAGATTGCCGACCGCTGGTTCATCCTTTCGGCCCAATACGGACTGGTGGCTCCAGAACAGGTGATCGCCCCCTATGAACAGACCCTCAACCGCATGGCGGCTTCCCGGCGGCGGGCCTGGGCGGAGCGGGTCCTGGCCGGTTTGCAGCAGGAGGTGCGTCCAGGGGATGAGATCGTGATCTTGGCCGGACAACGGTACCGCGAGTATCTGGTGGCGCCTTTGCAGGCGCTGGGATGTGAGGTGCGGGTGCCGATGGCCGGCTTGCGCATCGGAGAGCAGTTGCGCTGGCTGAATGAGCACCAGGAGTAGAATCATGGTTGACAGAGACTTTGGGCAACGCCTGCACGACGTACAACGTTTCTACGCGCTCCTCGCGTTGCTGGAGGAACGCTGGGGCGGCAAGCGACTGCTGGCAGAAGCTCACGGAGGTCTGGTATGGCCCAAACGCGGGGTCTACTTCTTCTTTGAGCCTTTCGAGGAGCGCACCACCTCGGGCAGCGGGCTGCGCGTCACGCGGGTAGGCACGCATGGTTTGAAGGCCGGGAGCCGGAGCACGTTATGGAAGCGGCTGCGCCAACATCGCGGAACCCTGCGGGGAAAGTACGCCGGCGGAGGAAACCACCGGGGCTCCGTGTTTCGCCTGCACGTTGGCACGGCCTTGATCCACAAGGGGATCTGGACCGAGGAGGTGTGCGGACAATGGGGGTGAGGCTCGACGGCGCCTGTTGCACAGCGGGAACGCGAGCTCCCCCTCGAACGGGCGGTGAGCCACTACCTCCGGGCCATGCCCTTTCTATGCCTTGAAATCGATGACGAACCGGGTCCCGCCAGCTGGCGCGGCTACCTCGAGCGCCAGGCCATCGGACTGTTGAGCATCTGGGCGCCGAACGGCCTCTCGACCCGCCTACTGAGGCGTGGCTGGGCCGGTGGGCGGCCAGCGCTGAGATTCGCGATTCCGGCCTGTGGAATGTCAACCACGTTAGAGAGCCGTACGATCCGGCCTTCCTGGAGCGGTTGGAAGAATGGGTGCGCGGCAGCCGGAAGCCCGATAAGTGAACTCGCCCGTTAGGGCCGGGATTGCGTGCCGAAGATCACAGATGTAGCTTGGTACCTCACTCCCGCCAGCTCACCTTCTCCGTCGCTGCCTGTAAATCTGCCTCCGAGGGCGTTGTATAGATCCGCGTCGTCTCCAGGTTGGCG
>NPIE01002059.1_pt2 | contig 49965 bp, 44 predicted proteins | sample 8637661 | NCBI WGS metagenome assembly NPIE01 (sample SAMN07420842, study PRJNA396082) | bioreactor metagenome | isolation source: sample BA12 brine-fed electro-methanogenic bioreactor BA | place: Japan: Kochi | collected 2016-12-09 | reverse complement strand
CACACCATTTCGAGCGAGCACCCGAACGATCTACCGCAAACATCTCGCTGTCAAGGGCTTACGATAATGGGCGGTACAAGACTTGAACTTGTGACCTCCTGCGTGTCGAGCAGGCGCTCTAGCCAACTGAGCTAACCGCCCCTGGGCGATAATCGGGTTATCTTAGGGGCTCGGGCGGGAAAAATCAAGAGGATCTGAAAAAAAGTTACGGGAAACGCCGATCCGGCGACGGCGGGCCCTCTACCGGGCTGTACCGACACGCAATCAAGGACGGTCAGGGCGTCAGATTGCGGCGGATAACGGCGGCGGCGGCCAGGGTGCGTGTGCTGCCGCCGCATTCGACCGTCAGCGAGATCAGGACGCTCTTGCAGTCCAGCCCGTCCGCGGTGGGAGTGCGGGCAAAGCTGGCGGCGGTCACATCGTCGCAGAGCATGTATTCGCTGCCGTCGCTGTTGGTGATCAGGTACAGCTTCTGGTCGGCCGACCGAAACTCATACGTGATGTCCTCTCCAGTGGCGGTGAAGAAGCTGCACTCCGTGCCGGGGGCGTTCGGATCGACGAGATGTCCGGTGCGGAGTTGGCTCGTCATGCGCGACAGGGCCTGGCGGGCGTTGTTGATGGACTGGAACATGTCCTCGTTCTCGCGGAAGTTCACGAGCGAGGCATTGAAGGCCACGGCGACCGCGGTCAACAGCATGGCGGAGATCGCCAGACTGATCAGACACTCAACCACGGTGAAGCCGCTGGTGCGGCCTGGATGTCTGTCTTTGCGTTGCATGATTCCGTCCCCCGGACGCGCGCCGGTCCAGCGCGGCGAAAACACGATCAGTATCGCGCGCGGATCCAACTGGCCGCGGTGATCTGCCGCCCATTGAGAGCGACGGTTACCGTCACACGGACGAAGCTGCTGTCATGCGGAGCGACGACCTGATCGAAATTCGACTGGTTGACGTTCTCGACCCGAACGGACTGGCTGAAGGCGGACAGGGCCGACAGGGCGTTGCGCCCCGCGTCGATCGGCGGTGAAAACGTGACGTCATTGAAATCGTCGAGGTCATCGTAGGTGGTCACCAGCGTTTCGCCGCTCTCGGCGCCAAAGGTCGCGGTGCCCGTGTCCGGGTCCACGACGGGCAGCAGCGTCGTCATCTCCCGAATCTGCTCGACCAGGAACTCGGCGGTCGAGAGATCCGCGCCCGCTCCGTTGGCCTGCGTGAAGGAGTTGCTCGCGGCCACCAGCGCTGCAATGGACAATCCCACCAGAATGACGGAGATCAGAATCTCGACAAAGGAGAATCCTTCTCGTCGCTTCGACTCCTTCATACCCCACCTCCCTCGTGGACCGGATGCCTACTTGCCCGTGACCAGATTGGACATCTTGAAGATCGGCAGGATGATGCTCATGGCGATGAAGCCGACGAGCACACCCATGACGCAGATCATGATCGGTTCGATCATCGAGGTGACCGCCTTGATCACGGCTTTCAGTTCGCGGCCATAGAAACTCGAGATATCTCGAAGGACCTCGGCCATATTGCCCGAGTCCTCCCCGCTTCGAATCATCTGTACTACGCTGCTGGGCATCAGCGCGTAATGGGCCAGACTGGCGGCGATCTTCTTGCCCTGGCGCACCTCTTCATACACCCCCAGCCACATGTTCTTATACAGCACGTTGCCGGAGATATGGGCGGTGATGGACAACGTGTTGAGGATGGGCACGCCCGCGCGGGTGAGCACGCCCATGGTGTGGAGACTGCGGGTGATGTACAGACTGCGGCACAGCGTGCGAATCAACGGCAGCACCAGCTTGGTCTTGTCCCACCAGAGGCGTCCGGTGGTGGTGTTGACGAAGTAGTGCAGTCCCCAGAGTGCTGCTCCGATGCACGGAATCATCGCATACCACCAGGTCCTCAGAAAATGGCTGGTGGTCATCAGCAGGATCGTCGGGGCCGGCAGCAGGTGCTCTTTGCCCTGAAAGATCGCGGTGAAACGCGGCAGCACGAAGCACAGGAGGAACGTTGTGACGCTGACGGCCATGACCGCGATGATGACCGGGTACACCATGGCGCTCTTGACCTGGGAACGCGTTTCGGCCTCCTCGTCCAGATACTCGGCGAGCTTCTGCAGCATGTCACTGAGCGAACCGGAGGCTTCGGCGGCGGCCACCATGTTGATGTACAGGTTGGTGAACACCTGCGGGTGTTCGGCCAGCGCCTGGGAGAAGCTGTTGCCTTCCTCGATGCGCAGCTTCAGATCGCGGAGTACGGCCCGGAATTTGGCGTTGTCGCATTGCTCACCGATCCCGTCGAGGGCATCCTGGAGACTGATGCCGGCTCGGACCATGACCGCCAACTGGCTGGTGAAATTCAGAATGTCCTTGCGGCTGGGACCGAACTCGACTCGGAACCCGCGCATCTTGTCGACCAACGAACCTTCCGTCGGACCGGGTCCGGTGCTGTAGCTGCGTCGGCCGCTTCCGCTAGAGGACGCCTCTGCGCTCTGCCAGTCTTCCGAGGCAGCCGCACGGTTCTCGTATTCCTGCATGGTTTGTAGCGCCATGTCACCCCCACCCTACTTATCTGTACCCGCTGCCGCCAGTTGGGCGTTGTTCTCCGCCGCGTTGGTCGGAACGAGAATCTTCTCCATTTTTCCGGGATTGCTGGAGCGCACGATGGCCTCATCGCGGTCGATGAATCCCTTGAAGTACATATCGGCAATCCCGTGATCCATGCTCTGCATACCCAGGCGCCGCGACGTCTCGATGATGTTGGGAATTTCGTAGATCCGGTTCTCGCGAATGCAGTTGCGCGTGGCGGAGGTGCAGAGGAGGATCTCGGTGCACGGCACCATGCCCGGCTCGTCGATCCGACGAAACAGCGTCTGCGAGATGACCGCCTGCAACGTGTTGGCAAGCATGGTCCGGATCTGGTTCTGCTGCCCGGCGGGATAGATGTCGATAATGCGCTCGATGCTCTGCGGCGCGTTGATCGTGTGCAGCGTGCTGAAGACCAGGTGACCCGTTTCCGCTGCCGTAATCGTAAAACTGGTCGTCTCGAGGTCCCGCATTTCGCCGACCATGATGATGTCCGGGTCTTGACGGAGAGCGTGGCGAAGGCCCGAGGCGAAGTTCGGACAGTCGGAGCCGATTTCCCGCTGTTCGATCATGCACCGATCGTTCTCAATCAGGTATTCGACGGGATCCTCCAGTGTGATGATGCGCTTGCTGTACCGCGAGTTGATCAGGCCGATCATGGCGGCCAGGGAGGTACTCTTGCCCGAGCCGGTGTGCCCGGTGACCAACACCAGCCCGCGAGGCAGATCCGTCAATTCCTTGACGATGGGCGGCAGATGAAGGTCGTCGATATTGTGCACCTGATTGGGAATCACGCGGAAACTGATGGCGACGGTGTCCCGCTGGAAGTGGGCGTTCACGCGAAAACGATGCCCGCCGGTGATCTCGGTGGAGAAGTCCAGATCGCGGTGCTCCTCGAACTTCTTCATCTTTTCCGGGCCGACCATGGCCACGACCATCGCGCGGGCGTCCTGGTCGGTGACGGGCGGGGCGTCCATGTCGATCAACTCGGTGTCGCGGCGCAGCACCGGAGGCATGCCCACGTTGATATGCACGTCGCTGGCGCGATTCTCGATGGCCAGGGCAAGAATGCTCTTGATATCGATCATAGTCCCATCCCGTTCAAAGGGCCGGCGTCATGGCGCTCAGTCCAGATTCTCCACGAACTCTTCTTCCTCGCTCTGTCCGTACACCTCGGTCACGCGAAGCACTTCCTCGACGGTGGTGAGGCCTTTCTTGACCTTCTGCATGCCGTCTTCGAACAGCGACGCGTGTCCACTGGCGTGGAACGCGCGGCGCATGTTGGCGACGGAGGCATCCTGATTGATGATGGACCGAAAACGGTCATCGACGACGAGCATTTCGAAAATGCCGACGCGTCCGGCATATCCGGACCCGCGACACGCCTCGCACCCGGCGCCATGGACCAATTCCTTGGGGTTGGCACCGACCCGTTCGACGTATTTGTGCAGACGATCGGGCAGGCTGTAGGTCTCCTTGCACTTGGGGCAGATCTTGCGAACCAGTCGCTGGGCGACGGCCGCATTCAGCGAGGCGGCAATCAGATAGGCGTCGATGCCGATGTTGACCAGTCGGGTAACGCTGCTGGCGGCGTCATTCGTGTGCAACGTGGAGAGGACGAGGTGGCCCGTGAGAGCGGCTTGGACGGCAATGCGCGCCGTCTCGTTGTCACGAATTTCGCCGATCATGATCACGTCCGGGTCCTGGCGGAGCAGACTGCGCAGGGCCGAGGCAAACGTGAGCCCGGCTTTATCGTTGACGTGCACCTGGTTGCAGAAGTCCAGTTCGTATTCGACCGGATCTTCCACCGTGGAGATATTCAGCCGCTCGCCATCCATCTCACAGAGGGCCGAGTACAGCGTGGTGCTCTTGCCCGATCCCGTCGGCCCGGTGACCAACAGGATGCCGTGGGGCATCGCCACCTGCTGTGCAAACAGCTGGCACACGTCCGGCTCCATTCCCACGTGCTCGAGGCCTCGGACGATCGACTGGCTGTCGAGAACGCGAATCACGGTCTTCTCGCCGCGGTTGGTCGGCAGCGTCGATACACGCAGATCGATGGCCCGCCCTCCGACGATGGCGGAGACTTTGCCGTCCTGCGGGATGCGGCGCTCGGAGATGTCGAGATTGGCCATGATCTTGATGCGCGAGACAATCGCCGGGTGCATCTTGATCGGCGCCTGCATCGCTTCGAACAGCACGCCGTCGATACGATAGCGGATGCGGGTCTTGGTTTCCTTCGGTTCGATGTGAATGTCGCTGGCGCCTTCGCGGATCGCGTTGCTGATCAGGTAGTTGACGAACTTGATCACGGGAGACTGTCCCGCCATGGATTCGAGGTCTTCCGACTCCTCCTCCTGATCCTGAACCACCTCGACCTCCGTCATGTCGTTGATGATGTCGTCCAGGCTGTAGTTCGTATTTTCCTGCACCTTGAGCGATTCGCAGATGGCGGTGATGTCGTCCGGACTGCACACCACGACGCGGACGTCCATCCCGGTCTGGCGTTTGACGTCTTCGATGGCAAAGACGTTGGCCGGTTCGCTCGTCGCCACCAGCAGCGTATCGTCCTCGACGGCAATGGGCACGACGCTGCTGCGCTGGATGAAGTCGATGTCCAGCTTCTCGAAGGCCTCCTTGTCCACCTCCTCCGGAGAGACGCGGCGGAACTCGAGGCCTCCCAGCCTGGCTTTGGCGTGCAGCACATCGTCGGCGGCCACCCAGCCCTCTTTCTGCATCCACATCGCGGCATCCATGCCGGGACGATTCATCAACTCCCGGCGCAGGCGTCCGTACTGTTCATCCGTAATCTTCCCCATTTCCAGCAGAATGTCGGCCGCGTCGCGGACGTGCGACTGGCTGCTGGGTTCGGGAGAATACAGATCGCTGAGACCGCGCACCTCGCCGTCGTCGCAAAATGCGGTGGCGGAGGCTGCGGGGGACTCCGGGGCCGGGCCCGTCGAGGGAGCACTCGGTTTGGCGTTGGATCGGAAACGTAGCATCATTGGGTCAGCTTCAGTTGGATGGTCAACTCTTCAGTTCCCACGTCCGGGTCAGCTTGATCGCCGTTCCAGGTCAGGTCGACGGAATCGCCGGCAATCCGGGTGATCACAAACCCTTCAATGGAATCACCCTGCCGGAGGATTCGGTCGTTGATCATGCAGGCGTTGCCGTCCTCGGATCGCATCACGCTGAGCAAGGCCAACGTTGCGGCTCGCTGCTGGAGCATTTCGCGGCGCAGTTGGGCGGCCTTGGCTTTCTGGTCCTGTTCGCTGGGTGCGGTCTCCTTGATGGCCCCCATGAACGCCTCGACCTCGAACGGGTTCTTCACCAGGTCGGTGACGCCGATCTGAAAGACATCGGAGAACTCGTAGAACTTCTCGACGATCTCATCCATCCGACTGACCATCTCGGAACTGACGCCGGTCAACCGGCTGATCGCCGCCTCCATTTTGGTCTCTTCGTCCTTGTTCGAACGGGCCGAGGCCGCCTGCGGCTGGCTCTTACGAATCATGTATCCCAGACCGGCCAAGCCGATCGCGAATAGAACCGCCACGACGATCGTGCTGTTGCGCAGGTTCTTGCTATTGGCCGCGGTGGTCAGGTATTCCTGGTTCTCCCGGTCGGCTCCGGCGCCCGTTTCGCACTGGCGGGTTCCACCGGCTTCGTTCCCCGGCATCTCTCCCGGGCCCTGCTCACGCAAAAAAGACAACATAGTTCAACTCCATCACTTTCCGATCTCGACCGAGCGTGTCAACGTCCACTGTGGCGTACGCCCCCGGGTCACACGGTCTTGTTCTGGAAGAAGATGCTCAGGATGAATTCCGCTCCGATTTCCCCCTCGCCATCCTGATTTTTCTCCAGTTTGAGCTCCCGCAGCTTCATGATGCGAGGCAACTTCTCGATCTCCAGGAGGAACGAATAGAAGGCATTGAAGTTGCCCACCAGCTTCATGGTCAGCGGCTGCTCGACATAGCCGTTGTTGTCCTTGCGCACCAGCGTTCGAATGGTCTTGGGCTGCAGACCCTGTTTCTGGGCGATGATCGTGACCTGTTGGAGCACCTTGTGGATTTCGCTGGTCGGGGGGAGCTTGCTTTCGAAGAAGCGAATGGCCTCCTCCAACTGTCCGAGTTGTCGATTGAGGTCTTCCGCCTTCGCGGTCGCCTCCTCGAACTCCGCCAGCTTGGCGCGCTTGCCGTCGACGCGCTGGCGTGCCGCCGCCAGATGCTGATTGGCCGGCTTGATCATGAACTGATATCCGGCGGCCGCCACGCCCACCAACAATACGAAGAAGACTGCCTTTCTGAAACCGCTGGTCATAACCTGCTCCTGCCGCAAGAGATCGGCGACGCCCGGCGTCGCGCAAGGTTGGTTCGGTCCGAGGGGGGCTAGAACTGGTACACGGAGTGTTCGGCACGCGCCCGAATCTCGTCCACATCCTCCTTGGTCAAGTGCACCTGATCGGCGAGCATGGCCTTGAGTTTGAAGTGGCGAAACGAAGTTCCGTCGATCACTTTCTCCGCCGACTCCACCAAAGCCACATTGCCGAGAAGGACGGAATTTCCCAGCGACTGAATGTACTCGGCGACCTGAATGTCGCTGGGCGCCATGCCCTCGATATCCATAAGGGTGTCGAGCAGCTGCTCTGCGGAGAGTCTTCCGCTCGATCCCGCCTCTTTCCTGGCTTGTGCTGCTTCATACCGGCTCCGCGTGGAACGGTCGCGCGCGCCCGTATTGGACGGCTCCTTCTGGATGACGTTCAGCTTGACCAGGGAGACCCCGGGCGGCAACGTGTTCGTCAGAGACGCCAGCAGGACGCTGCGCGGCACCGGCTCGATCAGTTCCGCGGTCGTCAGCGCCGTCTTCATCATTTCCTTCCGCTTGGTTTGCAGCTCCTCGAACTTCTTGATCGATTCCTGCATTTTCGCCATCCTGGCGTTGACCAGGGATTCCTCGGTGCTACAGGTGCGTTGCCGGAACTTGATCGTGACAAAAGAGCCCCCCAGGGCGGCCATCACCACCGAGAAGAGAACGAGGCACATGAGGTTCGCTCGACGCGACTCGTTGCTCTGCACATAATCATCGGGTACGAAATTTATGTTCGACATCGTCTCTACCCACCTCCGTTTGCGGAGCACTCACTCGTGGTTCACATTCCGTCAGGACAGACTCAGGCCGAACGCCAGGGCCCAACTGACCTTGTCGCTTCTGCGGTCCACCCCGAATCGCTCCGGGTCGCTGACGGTCGTGGCCGCCATGCAATCTCCCATCTGGGCCTGGACCTCCAGTTGCCGGGCGACGGTACGATAAATGTCCGGCTCGACCGCCAGCCCGGACAGGAAGATCAGACGTTCGATCTGCGCGTTCTTGTAGGTGGCCAGGAACTGGCGTCGCCCGGCGGTCAACTCCATGACCAGACGGCCCACCATGGGTTCTTCCTTCAGCAGGCGGGCACCGATGGGGATCGAACAGGCATAGAGCGGATTCTTGTGCCGGCTGATCACCATGTTCGTACAGTCCGGCTGGATGTCCAGCAACATCACGATCGCATCGAGATCCGTCTTGCGCCGCCCGAAGAAGTGCGCGTAGCAGGTCGCCAGCGCCACGGGCCAGACGCCGATGCTGTTGATCGACAGACCGGCACGCTCATAGATGGCCAGGTGTCGATCGATCACCGTCCGCTCGGTCGCCAGGACCATGACGTTGTCCTGCTCGGTCGGGATGTACTTGATGAGGGTGTTCTTCTGAATCGGCTCGAACGGCAGCTTCTGCTTGATCCGCGCGAAGATGGCATCCTCGATCTTGCCGTCGAACTTTTTGGGCCAGCGGATGTGATCGACATAGACCTCGTTGGCGGGCAGCGCCGCGACGACGTCTTTGCCCTTGAAATGACCGTTGGCGGTCGCCTCCCGCATGACGTCGACAGCCCAGCGTTGCCAGCGGGCCGTACCGGCAACGATCTCCGCCGGACGATTGACGTACTGGCCGGCCAGGAGCATCGCTTCCTCCGTCCCGTTCGTCAGTTGCGCGAGTTTCAGGCAGTCGTTGCCCAGATCGACCCCGATCAGATACGAGCGCTTTTTCAAGAGTCCAAACATACCAGTGTGGCCTACCTCAAAACGGGTTGATAGTGTTTGCTCTATCGTGACTGCCGGCGTGCGAGTGAGACTGGCTTTCCATGACCCCCTTCGTCCTCTTTATTGACTGTTGCATTGCCCGTTTTCCGGCAGTACTACTTCGGCCATCCGTGTCGCGCCACTTAAAATATATCAACCGAACTTCGCGCGACAAAAAACGGGAGCGGATATTGGCATTCTGCGTGGGTCGGACGTGAAACAGCATTGCGCGCAGTTCCGATAACAGACCCTGCTTCGCGGTGCTGCTACCACTCCAGATACAAGACGACTTATAGAAAGGATAAAGACAAACGGGTGCTCCGCGCCTCTTGGGCCCCCAGGGAAATGGTGGGCAGAATGCGTCCCGGCCGCTGCGCCGAACGCCCGAGGCGGCGCCGCCCTACTCGGACTTGAGACGACGGGTCATCAGGTCGTCGATGGCCGCGCGCACCGGTTTGTTCTCAAAGAGGACCTCGTAAACCGCCTGCGTGATGGGCATCTCCACGCCGTATTTCGACGCCAGGCATGTCACCGACGCGCAGGTCGCGATGCCCTCGACCACGGAATCCGTGGCGCGTTGCGCCTGGTCCCGCGTCTGACCCCGACCGATGCGCTCCCCGAAGGAACGGTTTCGCCCGGACGGCGAAATGCACGTGGTGACCAGGTCGCCCAAGCCGGTCAGGCCGGCGAACGTCGGTTCGGCAGCGCCCATGGCCAGACCCAGCCGGCTGATCTCCGCCAGTCCGCGCGCCAATAGGGCGGCCTTGGCGTTGTCCCCGGCGCCGACGCCGTCGATGATACCGGCGGCGATGGCGATCACGTTCTTCAACGCGCCCGCCAGTTCCACGCCCACCACGTCGGAATTCGTGTAGACGCGCAGCCAGGAGCAGGTGAAGGTGTGCTGGATTTTTGCGGCCAGGTTCTCGTCTGTGGCCGCAGCACAGGCTGTCGCCGGCAGCTTGCGCGCCAGCTCATCGGCGATGGTCGGACCGCTGAGAGCCGCCTTCGGCACGTCTTTGCCCAACAGGTCGGCGAGAATCTGCGTAGGCCTCATCAGCGTCTCGTTTTCAATGCCCTTGGCGACCGAAACCACGGGGACGCCGGCGGGCACATGCGCTTGCAGGCGAGTCCAGACGCGGCGCATGTATTGGCATGGGATCGCTGAGACAATCAGGTCGGCGTCCGCCATCGCCCGGTCGTCCTTCGCTTCAAAAAGCAGCGTGTCCGGCAGCTTGTATCCAGGCAGAAACCTTGTATTCTCGCGTCTCCGTTCGATCTCGCCAAGCTGGTCGGCGTCGTGGCCCCACATCCGCGTAGCGATCCCCTTCTCGCACAGCAGGATCGCCAGCACGGTTCCCATGCCGCCATCGCCGATGATCGAAACGTTCCGAAATTCCTTCTCTGGCATCGCAAGCCCCCGTTCATGAGGATGGTGTCCGATTCATTCGCGACGCATTAAACCCGGGAACCCCCCGCCTGTCAATTCCGCCCTGGAGACGTGCCCGCCGGCGGGATCGTGCAGAACGGGCAAAGCCAGGATTCATGCGATTTTGATGAATCTCTACTCCTGGTCTAATGCAGCGCCTCGATAATGCGATGCAACTGATGGGTGCGGCGGCAGAGGCGGCAGGACAAATCCAAGGTGGGCGGTCCGTTTCGGCGCTCGCCTTTTTCTGTGCGCAGAGGTGGAGTGCGTCAGTGTCGGACGATTTCGAGGGCGTCGGGGCGGAGGCGCTGGAGTTCGGGGAGCTGATTCTGGCCCATGCGGACTTCGATGATGACGGAGCTGTCGGCGTACTGCTCGTCGAGGATCTGGCCGTGGGCGCGGAGAAAGCTCTGGATGCGTCCGTTGGATTGCCGGCTGCTGACGCGCAGCACCAGTTCGCCCCCCCGATAGAATTCGGTCACCTTGCGGGCGAGAGCGTCGAGCCCCAACCCAGTGCGGGCGGAAACCGAAACGGCATCGGGATAGACGGTTTCGAGCATCTCCATCGCACTGATGTCTTTGATCGCGTCAATCTTGTTGAGGACGGGCAGCGTGGGCTTCTGTCCGCAGCCGATCTCGTCGAGCACCGCGTGGACCGACTCCATCTGTCCGAGGACATCCTCATTGGAGACATCGATCACGTGCAGCAGCAGATCGGCGTTGACCGCCTCTTCCAGCGTCGCCTTGAACGACGCGACCAACTGGTGCGGCAGCTTGCGGACAAAGCCGACCGTGTCGCTGAGCAGCACCTCGACCCCCTTGGCGAGCGACCATTTCCGCGTCCGCGTATCCAGGGTGGCGAACAGGCGATCCTCCACGAACGCGCCCGCGTCGGTCAGCGCGTTGAGCAGGGTGCTCTTGCCCGCGTTGGTGTAGCCGACCAGGCAGATCTTGAACAGTCCATGACGGCCCTTGATCTCGCGCAACTTGCGATCGTCGATCCCCTCCAGTTCCCGTTTCAGCTCGCTGATTCGTTTGCTGACGAGCCGCCGGTCGATTTCGAGCTGTTGCTCGCCGGGCCCGCGGGTGCCGATACCACCGACGGCACCAGCCGTAGTGGCGCCGCCTGCGCCGGCAACCGTATCCAGGTGGGACCACATCCGCGTCAGGCGCGGATAGGTGTACTCCAACTGGGCCAGCTCGACCTGGAGCTTGGCCTGCTTGGTCTTGGCGCGGGTCGCGAAGATGTCCAGGATCAGCTCGCTGCGATCCAGCACTTTGGCTTCCGTGATCTTCTCGAGTTCGCGGATCTGGGCGGGCGAGAGATCGTTGTCGAAAATGATCACATCGGCCCGGAACCGCTTCACCCGCTGGGCAAGTTGGAGGGCCTTGCCCTTGCCCAGGTAGGTCGCAGGATTGATCGTCCGAATGCGTTGCTGAAACCGGTCGACGACGACCGCCCCGGCGCTCTCGGCCAAAGCGGTCAACTCGGCCAAGTCGTCCGATCCCTTCGATCGGATCAGGTTGGCGGCCACCAGAATGGCCCGTTCTTTTCTGACTTTCAGCGTCTGGCGAAACTTTTCCAAGTAAAGAGGTACCTCCCAAGAAAAGGTCTACAATACCATATCCTGGCCCAATTTTCAAGGTCCTCGCAGCGGGTCCAGCCCGTTCCGGCCGCCGGCAACCTCCCGGAACCCCTCCGGGGCCCATAATTTGTCGAAAAAGCGTTCCGAGCCCCCATTTTCGCCTTGAAACCGCCTCCGCCAGCGATTAAGTTAACGGGTTCACGCGTCATGCCGACGTTGGGAGTACGTTCTCCCGGAAGGTGTTGTTTGTGGCAGTGCCGTCGTTTTAAGGAGTCGATTGAGTGTTAAAGGTCAAGATGCGTACAGGCGAGTCGGTGCAGCAGATGATCAGGCGGTTCAAGAAGCTGTGCGAGAAAGAGGGTCTGATTCGTGACATGAAGCGGAACGCTTACTACGAGAAGCCTTCCGAGCGCGAACGCCGACGCATGCGGAAAGCCCAACGGGCGGCCCGACGCTAACCCCCGCTTTTCTGCCTTCCATTTCAAAGCCTCTCCGAGCAGATCTGAGTGATTCCTCGCTCTGCTCGGTTCCTGCTGGTTCCGATTGCCGACTCAGAGTGCTCTGAGTCTCTGCGCCAAGCTCGCTCGGCCGATCACGCTTGCACCGCCTGCGGATGGTCCTCGCAGACCATCGCCAAGTCAGCCGCTCCGGCGTTCGAGACCACCTGCTCGACGGTCTTGCAGCCCGGGATTACGCAGGTGACCGCGGGATGTTGCAGACACCAGGCCAGCGCCCACTGGGCCATGGGTACGCCCTGCGGAACTTCCGAGCGGACTTCCTCCACCTCCTCCGCCATCCGGCGCCGCTGCTCGTCGCTCTTCCAGACCGCGCGAACGTCGGTCCGTTCGAATCGGGCGTTTTTGCCGTACTTGCCGCTCAAAAATCCGCTGGCCAGTGGAACGCGAGCGAGCACGCCCAGGTCCTGTGCCAGAGCCTGGTCGAAGAATTGCTCTTCCGCCCGACCCTGGAGCCGATTGTAGACCACCTGAATGGCGCCGGCTCCGACCTCCGTTACAGCGTCCACCTGATGCGTGCCCTGATAGCTGCTGCTGATGGAGATGCCCAGGTGCCTGACCAGGCCTCTTTCGACCTGCTCGCGCAGCATCTCCCACAAGCCCGGCGTATCGAACATGGCGTCCGTGCCGCTGTGGAACTGGTACAGATCGACATAGTCCGTCCGGAGGGCCTTCAGCGACACCTCCAGTTGCTCGCGAACGAGGTCGGGATCGTAGACGTCGTCCCGTTCGAAGCGTTCCTTGAACCGGTGCCCGAACTTGGTGGCGACGATCCACCGCTCGCGCCGGCCCTCGATCGCCCGCCCGATGAGCTTCTCGGAGAGGTGGTCGCCATAGCACTCGGCGGTATCGATCAGGTTGATCCCCATCTCGTCGGCCCGGTCCACGATCGCGTCGACTTCCGCCTGCTCGAAGTCCTTGCCCCACTCGCCGCCAAACTGCCAGGTGCCCAGACCGACCACCGAAACCTCCAGTCCGGTGTTGCCCAACCGACGATATTTCATGGCTCGAATTCCCTTCTGAAACGCCCCAGGGCTCAGGCGATCTCTGCAGTGAAGCCACAGAGCTGGCAGAAGTCTTTCACCTGCCTGCCATAGTCGCCATAGAAGAAAATCTGGTGGAAGCCCGGGAAGCTCAGCACCGGATGGTTGCCGTCGAATTTGACCTTGACCGACACGACGCAACCGCCACTGGGAGGCACTTCCATGTTGTCGGTGACCGTGCCGACAGAGACCAGAACGGTCGAGGGCTTGTCCTGGCTGCCGGGCAAGAGATCGATGCTGGTGACACGCTGGCCTTGGCGCCAGAGCGTGCGCGGGACCGCGTCGCGGTTTCCGTGATGGTGCTTGATGTCGAAGGGCTCGGGCTTCTCATCGAATCCGTTCAGTCGCGTCGGGCACGAGCAATGGGCGCCGATTACGGTGTCGTCGATCGTGTCGGCCACAGGGTCCTGCTGGAAGCCGGGACGATCGAAGAGGTACTGCACCATCACGTGCGAGGCCACCGCGCCGGTGTCGGCTTCGCAAGCGGCCGGGATGCGGTCGTCGTTCATTCGCGACCAGGCGATACAGGGCAGGCTGACGTCGATGTTGCCCAGCGCGCCGAGACAATCCATCGTAATCGCGTCGCCGCCCTCCCGCTCCAGAATCCTGCCTGCAACATAATAGCTCTTGAGCCCATTGATCACGTCCTGACGCGTCGCATCGATCCGGCGGCGCGCCTGCCGCATGTACTGATCGGCCATCGCGAGAATGGCCTCACTGTCGGGCGTCCGGTTGTACTCGTCGATGAACGACCTGGCGGGGATGGTCCGCAGGGAGATGCCGGTATCCGCCAGCGTCGCGTCGAATCGCCTCTCGCCCTTGATCACCACGCAGCGGGTCTGCGCCATCCTGGCCTTGGCGCAGAGCATCTTCATCCCATAGGCGGGTTGGCTGAAATCGTTCGTCGCATACACCACACAGCCCGGTGTATCAGCCACATGGACTGTATTCGTGGTAAACGACGTACCCAGGGGGGAGAAGATAATCGACGGGATCGCGCTGGTCGCCACTTTCTGCGCCGTCGGCCAGGAGTGCTTCTGGCGATCCATCATCACGAGCATCAGGCCATCGACCTTGGCAGCCTCCGCTTCCGCGATCCAGGCCTGCCCTTCTTCGAGGCTGTAGATCGGCTCGGACCGCAGTTCGAGCTTGGCGCCAAGGTCCAGGGCGGTCCTGGCGAGCGCTTCGGTATACGTCTGTCGGGCAGTCTCACCATCGTAGACCGCACCGGGCCAGAGCATGCCATACTCTTCCTTGCGGCGGACGAACGCCGCCCGGATCGTCGGCACGTACGTGGACGCGGGACCGCACGGTCGAATCGGCTCGACCGCAACCTTGTTGGATTCGAGAGACGAGCAACCCGCCAGCAATGACGAGCCCGCCAGCAAAACGGTCGAACCCTTGAGAAAGTCGCGACGTGAAACCGAGCGACAGGAGTGACAATGCAGAGGACATCTTCCCGAATTCATGGCAACCTCCCGGACTCCAGATCAGAAATCGCAGCGTGCACCGTGCACATCCTGCCCGAGCATCCTGGAGCCATCCTAGGCCCCCCCTCCCCCAATTGCAATGATTTCCTCAGGTCACTCAGTCGAGGTCGGGTGGTAGGTTGGTGCGGGTGACGCAGAGGGCCGTGACGCGGTCGTTCGCGAAGAAGAGGCCGATTCCCAGATCGGAACGGACATAATAGTCGTAGCCTTCGGCGTCCTCGATGTCCCGGTAGCGAACGCCATACTGTGCCGAGCCGCGGCTGGCTACGGTTTCGCATCCCGCTCCCAGACCGGCCAGAAGACCCAGTCGCCGTTGTCGGACCACATGCGGGGTTTTCCGTCAGAGCCGAGGCCCATCTGTCCGCCACCGTCGCGCATATTCTGGCCCCAACTGTAGAGCAGGAAGCCCTTGCTGGTCTTGCGATAGGACAACGGGCCCTGACCAAACGGATCCTCCGGCGCTTCGTTGAGATATCCGGCCTCTACGAGTTGATGGAGCGTTTCGGGAAACACATTGCGATCGGCGGCATAGCGGAGCACTGCGACGGTGGTCAGGGTGGCCAACTCTCCGGTTTTCATGCGCCAGAGCAACTGGCCCAATCTCTCATGGGCCGGCTCCACCAGCGAGATCATCGTGTTCGGTGCCGCCTCCAACGACGGCAGCCTGGTGTCTTCGTCGGAACGATGCTCATAGGGCTCAAGCAGCAGTGTACACTGCATGCGCTCGAAATACTGTTCGACCATCGCCTCGGCGTCCCGACGCTCGGGATAGTCGAAGACCAGCAAGCCCAGCAGATTGTCCGTCCAGTCGCCGGCGGCATAGGGCATGCCCTTCGGCAGCGCGTGCCCACCGCCCTGCCCATCGTCGGTGAACGTCCGTTGAATGCGGTCTCGCCAGAACACTTCTTCTCCGTCAAGATCGATCGCCGGACGATGGGAATCAATCATCCTGGTGATGCCTCTCTGCACGCGCTCGAGTGTCGCGGCTGAAACCTCGCACTGCTGGAGAATGGGGAGGATAGACTGATTCCCCACCGCCTCGATCGCAATGCCTACCAGTTGCTCGTTGAGCAGGCCCTTGCCCTGCATGTGTCGCCCGAATTGCCAGACGACCAGGCAATCTTCCAGAGCCCCGTCCACATCGCCCTCGAACAGTTGATGGGCAATGTGTTCCTTGAGTGCCAAGGTGACCATCCGATAGCGCGGCAGTTCCGCCATGGCGTCGGCGAGGAAATTCGGGTCACCCAAATCCGTCGTCTCCGTCTCGTACGTCGGCCAGTAGCGAGGTGTCTGAGCCCCGGCGCGCAGCTTCTGGAAGGCGGGCTCATTGGCGGCGAGCCATTGCTCCAGCAGGCGCATGTCCGTATCGTTGTGGTCGGGGAACCACTGCTTCCGTGCATCCTCCGCTACAGACCGGCTCCAGTTGCTGCGCTTGCGTACCAGTGCCTTCGGTGGCTCAACATAGAGATCGGCAGCCTGGTCGTAGTAGCGTCTGGCATTTTCGATGCCAGCCTGTTCGGGGCGCCAGCGGTCGTTGAGCCATTCGACGTAGTTGACGCGAACGACCGCTTCTCCGAAGTGCAGCGGCAGCGTGCAGATCAGCAGATAGAGCATGAAGAGGCCGATCCCCTGCAAGCTACGAATGAGAATCTTCTGCGCCGGGGGTCGGCAGCGCTTCTTGGCGCGGCGGCACAGTACGGCGACCAGCCTGGGATCGCCGAACTGTGCGATCAGCTCGCGGGCCCGGGTCTGTCGCTGCTGCGGATCGGCAACATCTCTCAGGTCGTCCTCGAAATGCGCCCAAAGCTCTTCGTGCACCTCCGCGCGCACGCGCCTGCGGAATCGCATCTTCCGGACGACCCGATCGATGTATTCAGCCGCACAGGGCGGCAGCCCGGCTCGCTTCTCGTCCCCATTAGGTTGCATGGTTCTCTCCGCCTTCGCTCTCTCAGAATGCCGCTCTCAACGCACCGCCCAGGAGCAGATCGATCCCCTTTGTCAGTTCTACAAGCTGGGCCTTGCGACCCGCCAGTTCCGCCTTGCCCTTGTCGGTAATCGAGTAGTAGCGTCGTTTGCGGCCCGAATCGCTCGTCTGCCACTGGCCCCCGATCAGCTTCTTGGCTTCGAGATTGTAGAGCAAAGGGTAGAGCGTCCCCTTGCCCAGTGTGAGGATCTCGGCGCTGCGCTTCTCGATGGCCTGGCTCAGTTCGTAGCCGTACATGGGCCCCCGGGAGAGAATCTCCAGCACCACCACCGGAGCGATTCCCTTCAATAGTTGACTCTCAAATTTCATAGCAGCCTCCGCAACGGATCAAGACACATTTATCATGCAACGCTTAGTATGTTATACATACTATGCTTTGTCAAGCATCAGTTCTGACTTTTTCAGAAAAAAAGACCGTTCGCTGGAGCGCCATCGCCGCCCGGATAGACACCGAAACTTGCAATCGTCACCAGGACGCGTAGAATGGGCTCCGCGGGCGGAGGATTGCGCTCGCCTCGGGAGCAGTGGCCGAGCGGCTTAAGGCGGTGGTCTTGAAAACCACTGTGTCGAAAGGCACCGGGGGTTCGAATCCCTCCTGCTCCGTTTCACCGGTCCGGCGGGAGAGGCGCCAGGGGCAGGCAGAGCGGGCGATCAGCTTTCGGGACGATCCTCCACAGGGATGTACGATCGAGGTTCGGGGCCGACGTAGAGGCACTTGGGACGGAACAGACGGTTGTCTTTGCGCTGTTCGAGGATGTGGGCGAGCCAGCCGGACGAGCGGGAGGCCGCGAAGATCGGGGTGAACAGATCGCGAGGAATGCCCAGCAGCGAATAGACCGCCCCAGAGAAGAAATCGACGTTCGGATAGATCGGCTTGCCCTTCTCCTCCATGCGGGCCCGGAAGCCCTTCTCCACCGCCTTGAGGAACTCGTACAGGCTCGAATCGCCCTTCCGCTTCGAAAGTTGCTGGAGCATGCCCTCCATGACGATGGCGCGCGGGTCCATGGCCTTGTAGACGCGATGGCCCATTCCCATGACCTTGCCGTGCTGCGCCAGGGTCTTGTCCAGCCAGGCATCCACCTTGTCGACGGACCCGATCTCGTCGACCATGTCCATCACGCGTTCGTTGGCGCCGCCATGCAGGAAGCCGGCCAGGGCGCCGATTGCCGCCGAGATGCTGCAATAGCAGGTCGAGTAGGTGGAGGCCACGACACGGGCGGTAAACGTCGAGGCATTGAAACCATGCTCGGCATGCAGCACCAGGCACGTATCGAAGATCCGCCCTTCCTCGGGCGATGGCTCTTTCCCCCGAAGCATGTACAGGAAATTCGCGCCCTGCGAGAGATCCATGCGCGGCTCCACGTAGGACTTGCCTTGGCGGAACCGCTCATAGGCCGCCAGCACGGTCGTCATCTGGGCGATCTGATGGAGGGTCCGGCGGCAGTTGCAGGTGGCGGAGTGCTGGATCTGGTGCTCGACCGTGCTGCTGAGATAGGAGATCACCGACTGGAGCAGTTCCATGGGCGAGCCGGCCGGAGGGAAATCGCGGATCATGTTGAGGATCGGGTCTTTGAGACCTGCCGAGGCTCGCATCCGCTGGCTGAAATCGTCCAACTCCGCCTTCGACGGCAGTTTCTCGTTGAGCAGGAGAAACGTGGTCTCCTCGAAGGAGGAATGCTGTGCCAGGTCCTCGATGGAGTAGCCTCGATAGTAGAGCTTGCCGTTGGCTCCGTCGATCTTGCAGATGTCCGATTCGGCGGCAATGACGCCTTCCAGTCCCTTTGCGTAGGTTGTCTCTGCCATGAGAATGATCTCCTGAACGGTTCATCCATTCGACCGGTCGCGGCCTGCCGCCCGGCAACGTTACAGTTCCAAGAGCAACTTGTCCGGATCCTCGATATACTCCTTGATGCGGAGGAGAAAGCCGATCGCCTCGCGCCCGTCGATCAGACGGTGGTCATAAGAGAGGGCCACATACATGATCGGGCGGATCTCGATTCGATCGTCCACCGCCACCGGGCGTTTCTTGATCGCGTGCATGCCCAGAATCGCGCTTTGCGGATAGGCGGGGATCGGGGTCGACATCATCGAGCCGAAGACGCCTCCATTGGTGATGGTGAACGTCCCACCGGCCAGTTCATCGGGGGCGATCTTCTTGGTTCCCGCCCGTGTGGCGAAATCTGCAATCGCCTTCTCGATGTCTGCAAAATGCAGCCTGTCGGCATCGCGAATGATCGGCACGATCAGTCCGTGCTCGACGGACATCGCCACGCCGATGTCGTAGAAGTGGTTGTAGACAATGTCGTCGCCGTCGATCATCGCGTTGACACGAGGGTACTCCTTGAGGGCCTGGCAGCACGCCTTGACGAAGAACGACATAAATCCGATTTTGATGCCGTGCTCCTTCTCGAAGGCGGCCTTGTACTGGGCTCGGATCTCGACGACCTTCTCCATATCGATTTCGTTGAAGGTGGTGAGGTAGGCCGCGGTGCGACGGGCCTGGGCCAGGCGTTCAGCGGTCTTGCGCCGGATCATGGTCATCGGCACCCGTTCCGTGCGACGGTCATCGCCTGCTTGAGGTCGCGCCGAGGCAGACGGTGCAACAGGAGCCGGCGCGGGCGACGTAGCAGGAGCCGGCGCCGGTGCGGGGCCCGGTTCTTTCGCTGCGGGAGGCCTCGGAGAAGCCTTCGCCTGCGAAGGCTCTGCGTTCTCGACCACTCGCTCCTGTGCCGGCGGCGGTGAGGGTTCGGTAGGCGGAGGTTCCGCAGGGCCAGTTGCCGTGGGCGCCGCCGATTCAGCGGGTTTGGACTCCTCCTGCTTTGGCGGCTGTCCCCCCCCCGGGGGCTCCAGTCGCGCCACCACCTGGCCGATCGAGACTTCCGCGCCTTCGTCGACGACGATCTCCAAGGTCCCCGCGCCAGGGGATGGGATCTCCAGCACCGCCTTGTCGGTCTCCAATTCGAACAGGTTCTCCCCTTGGGCGACCTGGTCGCCATTCTGCTTGAGCCAGGTGACGATGACCCCGCTGGTGATCGATTCACCGACTGACGGAACGTTCACTTCCTGTTTTGCCATAACGCCTGCCCCTATTTGTTCATCCGATGTCGTAGCGTCTCACTTCTCTGCGCCTGCGAAGACGGCATCGAGAAGTTGGTCCTGCTCGGCGCGGAACTGCTTGAGCGCTCCGGCCCCGCTGCTGGCGCTCTCGTCTCGCCCACAGTACCGCAGGGGCACTTCGGGAAACCGTGCCCCGAATTGCTCGCAGAGGTAGCACCACGCCCCATGGTTCTTCGGCTCCTCCTGGACCCAGACCGCGTGGTCGGCATGGGGATATCTCTTCAGGCACGCGCGCAATGCCTCCTCGTGCAAAGGATGCAGTTGTTCCAGACGCACGATCGCGGTATCGGTGCGCTGGGTCGATTCGCGTCGTTCGAGCAGTTCGTAATAGAGCTTGCCCGAGCACAGCAGCACACAGCGGACCGGCTCGGGATCGCAGGAATCGTCGAGCACCGCCTGAAAGCCTCCCTCAGCCAGGTCCGACAGAGAAGAGACCGCTCTCGGATGCCGGAGCAGGCTCTTGGGCGACATGATGATCAGCGGTTTGCGGAAGCGGACCTTGACCTGCCGGCGCAGCGCGTGGAAGTACTGCGCGGGCGTCGTGAGATTGCACACCTGGATATTGTCGCAGGCGGCCAGTTGGAGGAAGCGTTCCAGGTGTCCGCTGGAATGGTCGGGTCCCTGCCCTTCCCATCCGTGGGGCAGGAGGACGACCAGGCCGCTGAGCCGACCCCACTTGCTTTCCGCCGAGACGAGATAGTTGTCGATGATCACTTGGGCGCCGTTGGCGAAGTCGCCGAACTGCGCCTCCCAGATCACCAGCGAATGGGGGTTGATCAGAGAGTATCCATATTCGAAGCCCAGAACGGAGTACTCCGACAATGGACTGTCGTATGCCGCCAGTTCCGCCTGTTCGGCGGCCAACTCCGCCAGAGCCGTGTATGGATGAGGCTGATCGCCATCGATGTCCCACCACGTCAGGTGACGCTGGCTGAATGTGCCGCGCACGGAGTCCTCGCCGGAAAGGCGGACGGGGATGCCTTCCAGCAGGAGAGATCCAAACGCCAGCGCCTCAGCATAGGACCAGTCGACCGTTGCGGTCTCTTCGAACGCCTTACGGCGGCGTTGAAGGATGTGATTCAACGTACGGTGGATGTGGAAGCCTTCGGGAACGGTCGTGATGTGCCGCGCGATGCGCGTCAGCCTGTCGGCGGACACCTTCGTGTCGACGGGATCATGCGAGTAGTGGCCATCGATGCCCGCCCAGCCCGGTCCCTGCGCGGTATTGATCTGCGAGACCGGCTCAGATTGCGCCTGATTCAGCGCTTCCCGCAGCGAGACCATGAACTCCTGGCCGATAGATTCCTGCTCAGTCGTATCCGCGACGCCGGTCTCGGCGCAGCGATTGCCATACAGCGTCGCAACGCCGGGATGGTTTTCGATGATGCGGTACATTCGCGGCTGCGTGAAGGAAGGGTCGTCCGCTTCATTGTGGCCATGCCGACGGTAGCAGAACATATCCACGATGCAGTCTCGGGCGAACTTCTGCCGGAAACGCAGGGCCAGATCCACCGCGTAGACCAGGGCTTCCGGATCATCTCCGTTGACGTGGAAGATGGGCACGTGCAGGGCTTTGGCCATGTCCGTCGGAAATACAGACGAACGTCCCTGCCAGGCGGATGTCGTGAAGCCAATCTGGTTGTTGATGACGAAATGGATGGTTCCGCCGGTGCCGTAGCCCCGCAGTCGGGACAGGTTCAGCGTCTCAGCCACCACCCCCTGACCCGAAAACGCCGCGTCTCCGTGGAGCAGCACGGGCAGGATGCGTTTCCGATCCCAATCCCGCTTTCGGTCCTGGAGGGCGCGGGCCTTGCCCTGGACGACCGCGTCGACCGATTCCAGATGGCTGGAGTTGGCGACCATGCTGATGTGCGCGGTGCCTCCGTTGTCGAGGATGTGGTCGGTTTCGTAGCCGATATGGTACTTGACGTCGCCTGTGCCGCCGGACATGCCAGGATGGAAATTCTCCGCGAATCGCGAGAACAGCTCTTCCGGCGTCATATGGAGAATCGTGTGCAGGATCGCGAGCCGACCGCGGTGGGTCATACCGATGACGAACTCCTCGACGCCATAGCGATAGGCGCTGTCGACCAGGAAGTGCAACCCTGGAACGATCGCCTCGGAGCCCTCCACCGAAAAACGCTTTTGTCCGACGAACGACTGGCCCAGCATGCGCTCCAGCGCCTCGGTCCGAATCAGGTCGTTCAGGATGGTCCGCTTTTGATTGGCCGACAAGTTGGGTTTGTTCCGCGTAGCCTCCATCTGCTCGATCAGCCAGCGCCGGATGTTCTTGTCCTGGATGTGCAGGAACTCGACGCCGATCGATCCGCAGTAGGTTTCCTGGAAGGCCGCGAGGATCTCACCAAGCGGCGCCTTGGACGGTTTCATCGCACGACCGGCCGAGAAGACGGTATCGAGATCGGCCTCCGAGATACCGAATTCCTCCAGCGTGAGCTTCTGGTAGGTTCCCTTGTCTCCGCGGGGCAGATAGTCATGATCGGGACCGTAATCGCCCCCGAGAGGATTGAGTCTCGCATACAGGTAACCGATGTCGCGAAACGCCCACAGCAGACTGTCGACCCGACTCTGCCGATACGCCATATCTCCGGCAGGAGCAGTCTGGCCCTGAGGCTCTCGTCTGCCGTCGGGACCGGTCGTCGCGCGGAAATGCGCGTCCCAGACCGAATCGACGCCCGACGGGTTCTTCTGCCAGTCCCGATATACTTCTTCGATATAGGTCAGGTTGTCCATCATAGCTCAACCACAGTTCTATCAAGCCCTCATGTCTTGACTTGCGCCGATATAGCATCGGCAATCTGATCCGGTCGGTCGACTGCCTCTACGCCTGCCTCACGCAAGGCCCGGACCTTGCTTTCGGCGCCGCCCTTGCCTCCGGAAATGATCGCGCCGGCGTGCCCCATCCGCTTGCCGGGCGGGGCCGTACGCCCGGAGATGTAGGCTACGACGGGTTTGGTCACGGAATCGCGGATGAATGCCGCCGCCGTCTCCTCCGCCTCGCCGCCGATTTCCCCGATCAGCACGATCGCTTCGGTCTGGTCGTCCTGCTCGAACAACTCCAGGAGATCGAGGTAGCCGGTTCCGACGACGGGATCCCCCCCGATGCCGATACAGGTCGACTGGCCCAGGTTCCTCTGGGTCAGGCCGTAGACGACTTCGTAGGTCAGCGTGCCGCTGCGCGAGATCACACCGACGCCACCGGGCTTGTGGATCGCCCCAGGCATGATGCCCACCTTGCACTTGCCGGGCGAAATCACGCCGGGACAGTTCGGCCCGATCAAACGCACCTCCTTGCGCCTCATCTCGTGATACAGATCGATCATATCCAGGACTGGAATCCCCTCGGTGATGCAGATCACCAGCGACAGACCCGCGTTCGCCGCCTCACGAATCGCATCCTGTGCGAAGCGAGCCGGGACGAAGATCACCGAACACGAGGCGCCCGTTTCCCCGACCGCTTCCTCCATGCTATCGAAAACAGGCAGCGCGCCGACCTTCTGACCGCCCTTGCCGGGAGTGACGCCACCGACGACCTGCGTTCCATAATCCAGCATCGCCTGCGCATGAAAGGAGCCGTCACGTCCGGTGATCCCCTGGACGATGACCCGCGTTCCTTCGTCGACCAGTATGCTCACCGACTCACCTCCTCTCGCGTGCGCTGCACGGCGTCCTCTACCGCCGCCGTCATGTCTCGGGCGACGATCAGGCCCGCATCGCGGAGCATCCGCCGGCCCTGCTCCTCATTCGTGCCGACCAACCGGATGACGATGGGAAGCGTGATCTTCAACTCTTCGCGGGCCATCAGAATGCCCTTGGCGACGTCGTCGCAGCGCGTGATTCCGCCAAAGATGTTGATCAGGATGACTTTCAGGTCTTCGTTCCGCAAGAGGATGCGCAGGGCATCGAGCACCTTCTGCGGATTGGAGCTGCCCCCGACGTCCAGAAAATTCGCAGGGCGACCTCCCGCCAGTTGGATGCTGTCCATGGTCGCCATCGCCAGTCCGGCGCCGTTGACCATGCAACCCACTTCGCCGGCCAGGCTCACGAAGCTCAGACCCGCCTCCCGCGCTTCCAACTCGTCCGGCGTATACTCCTCCGCATTTCTCACGTCCTCCAGCTCGGGATGCCGCCAGAGAGCATTATCATCGAAAACGATCTTGGCGTCGGCTGCCACCAATTGCCCACTCTCGATTACCGCCAACGGATTGATCTCGACCAGCGAGCAGTCCTTTTCGCGGAACAGACGCGACATCCTCCGGGCAATCCGCGCCGCCTGACGGGCAAGATCTTCGTCGGAGAACGACTTCGCCAGCCATTCGGGCAACTGCTCGCTACTCTCGGATTCGAAGGTGGCGTTGACCGCGAGCCTCCGGATCTTGTCGGGGGTCTTCGCCGCGACTTCCTCGATGTCCATCCCCCCGGCGGCGCTCAGAATGAACACCACGGACTTCGCCTCGCGATCGATCGTGATCCCCGCGTAGTACTCCTGCTGAATCGCCACCTTTTCGGTGACCAGCACGCCCTGGACCGGCAACCCCTTTACCGTCATCTCCAGGATCTCATCGGCTGCCGCCTGCGCCTGCTGTTCCGAAGAGACGACCCGGATCGCGCCGGCCTTGCCTCGCCCTCCCGTGAGCACCTGGCCTTTGACTACGGCGCTGCCGCCCAAGCGGCGAGCCGCCTTCGCCGCCTCCTTCCCGTTCCGTGCGAGAGCGGCTTGCGGAACCGGAATCCCATAGGTCTCCAACAACTCCCGGGCCTGGTACTCATGAACCTTCACGATCTTGTCCCTTCACCGCCTTGATGGCGCGCTTGGTCAGGTTGATGTTCTTGGTGACCTTGATCCCGCGAGGGCACACCCGCGTGCACTCGAAATGGTTCTCGCAAGGCCAGACCCCATTCGGCGCGTCCAGCAAATCCAGGCGAGGTTTGAGCCCTTCATCGCGACTGTCGAACACGAATCGCGCCGCCTGCACGATCGCCGCCGGCCCGATGAAATCGGTTCCCTCCTGAATCACCGGGCAGGCGGACTGGCAGGATGCGCACAGGATGCACTTCGTGGCATCGTCGAATTTCTTGCGCTCCTCGGGGGACTGAACATGTTCGCCTCGCTCGGGCTTTGCGACTGGAAACAGGAATGGTTTGACCACCCGATACGCCTCGAAGAACCGCGTGTAGTCGACCATCAGGTCGCGCTGGACCGGCAGCGATCGCAAAGGCTCGATCGTCACCACCGCACCCTCCTCTTTGGCCACGTCCTGCACGAGGGTCTTGCAGGCCAGGCGTTCGGTGCCGTCGATGGTCATGGCGTCGGAGCCGCAGATGCCGTGGGCGCAGCTCTTGCGGAACGCCAGCGTGCTGTCCAGGTTGCGCTTGACGTACATCAACGCATCCAGGATGCGGTCGGTCGGTTCCACTTCGACATGGTAGTCCTGAAAGGCGGGCAAACCGCTTTTTTGCGGATTGTAACGCTTGACGCGAAGAGTGATGTTCATGGCACCCCCATGCTCTTTCCGTCTATTTCATGCCTGCTCAATACTGTCGCGGCTTAGGCTCCCAGATCGAGGTATCCACAGACTTTTCGCCAAAGCGGACGGTTCGCCCCTCGAGCCAGGCGAGCGTGTGCTTGAGATACCCCTCGTCGTCACGATCCGGGAAATCCTCGCGCGAATGGGCGCCGCGGCTTTCCTTCCGCCGCTCGGCGGAGGCGGCGGTGACTAGCGACAGGTCCAGCAGATTCTGAAGCTCCAGCAGTTCCAGCAGCGCGGTGTTGTAGGCCTGATTCGTATCGCCGACGCCGACGTCGTCGGCCTGGTCTCGAAGCTGACGCAGTTTCTCGGCGGCTTCATGGAGCCCATCCTCATCACGATAGATCCCCACGCGGTCCATCATGGTCGCCTTCATTGACGTTCGAATTCTCTCCGCGTACCCATCGTGGGGTTTCTTGTTGGCCCGATTCAACAACTGCTCTGCCTGCCCCGGGGCATCCTTGCTCACGGTCCCGAGGTCGGCCTGGCGGACGAATTCGGCCATGCGCCGCCCTGCCCGCCTGCCATAGACAATCAGATCGACGAGGCTGTTGGTCCCCAGGCGATTGGCCCCATGAACGGAAACACACGCGCACTCGCCGGCCGCGTACAGACCTTCATAGACGGCACCATCGCCATCGGCGATGACGCGCCCGTCGAGGTCGGTGGGAATACCGCCCATCGCGTAGTGTGCGGTGGGCTGAACGGGAATGGGTTTCTCCGCCGGGTCCAGGCTCAGATAGGTCCGGCAGAACTCGCTGATGTCGGGCAGCTTCTTGTCGAGCGTTTCGCGTCCCAGATGCGTCGCATCCAGGTAGACGTAGTCATCGGCGGTCGGATCGCCCAGGATGCCGCGTCCCGCTCGGATTTCCGTCACGATCGCCCGCGCGATCATGTCCCGCGGCGCCAGGTCAAGCAGCGTCGGTGCGTATTGTTCCATGAAGCGGTCGCCCTGGCGGTTCCGCAGGATGCCGCCTTCGCCACGCACGCCCTCGGTGATGAGGATACCCATGCCTCGAATGCCGGTCGGGTGGAACTGGAAGAACTCCATGTCCTCGAGTGGCACGCCCTGGCGGGCGAGAACCGCCGGACCGTCGCCCGTATTGGCGTACGCGTTTGACGTCGTGCGATACATCCGCCCGAAGCCACCTGTTGCCAACAGCACCGCCTTGGCGCGAAACACGTGTACATCTCCGGTAGCCAGTTCCAGGGCCACCACACCGGTACACTTGCGTCCGTCAAAGAGCACATCGACCAGGTGGAACTCGTCAAAGAAGGCGACCTCGTTCTTGATGCACTGCTGGTACAGCGTCTGGAGGATCATGTGGCCCGTGCGATCGGCGGCATAGCAGGCGCGTCGAACCGCCGCCTCGCCGAAGTTCCGGGTATGACCGCCAAACCGGCGCTGGTCGATCTTGCCCTCTTCGGTCCGGCTGAACGGCAACCCGCGCTGTTCCAAATCGTATACCGCCCGCACCGCGTCGTCGGCCAGAATAGCGGCGGCCTGCTGGTCCACCAGATAGTCTCCGCCTTTGACTGTGTCGAAGGCATGCCACTGCGGCTGGTCCTCTTCCAGGTTGCCCAGCGCCGCACCGATACCCCCCTGCGCGGTACCGGTGTGACTGCGAATCGGCAGGAGCTTCGAGAGGACCGCCGTGCGGTTGCCTTTCACGTGACTGGCCTCCAGCGCCGCGTACAAGCCGGCCCCTCCGGAGCCCACGATGACGGCGTCGAACTCGTGCGTTACCGCTCGCGTCATGATCTCCCCTCGTCTGCGGCAGCCGCTTCCATGGCCGCCTTGGCTGTGTTCAGAACGCCGCCCGCCAGCAGGATGCGGCGTTGACGATCTGACACATTCAGAAGCGTCGTCACCTCCCGATCACCAACGCGGATCGGGACTTCGGTCGCCCCACTTTCGAGCGCCTCGCGGATGCCGGCGATCTCGATCGTATCGCCCTGCTCGATGAAATCGTAGTCGTCGGGGTTGGCGAACTCGAGCGGCAGGATGCCGAAATTCGAAAGGTTGGACTTGTGTATGCGGGCGAAGCTCTTGGCGATCTTGGCGCGGACGCCCAGGTAGCGGGGCGCCAGGGCGGCATGCTCGCGGGAAGAGCCCTGGCCGTAATTCTCGCCCCCGACGACGATGCCGCCGCCGTGTTGCCTGGCACGAGCGGGGAACTCTTCGTCGATGACCTCGAAGACGTACTCGCTGATCGCCGGGATGTTGCTGCGGTAGGGCAGGATCCTGCTTCCGGCGGGCATGATGATGTCGGTGCTGATGTTGTCGCCCACCTTGATCAGCACCGCAGCCTCCAGCGAATCTTCCAGAGGACCGAACTCCGGCAGAGGTTTGATGTTCGGACCACGGGCAATCTCGACATGCGAACCCTCCGCGGGCGGGTAGACGAACCAGTCCTTGTTGAACCGGTACTTCGCGGGATAATGGATCTTCGGCGCCTCGCCAAGGGTGCGTGGGTCGGTGATCCTCCCGGTGAGGGCCGACGCGGCCGCCGTTTCCGGCGAACAGAGGTACACGTGATCGTCCTTCGTGCCGCTGCGCCCCTTGAAATTCCGTGGGAACGTTCGCAGGGAGTTGGTCCCGGTCGCCGGCGCCTGGCCCATGCCGATACAGCCCAGGCAACCCGATTCGTGGATGCGGGCCCCCGCCTCGAGCAAGGCGGCCACTCCCCCCTCGGCCAGGACGTTGTCGAACGTCTGACGGCTGCCGGTATTGATCTCGAAACTCACGTTCTTGTGGCGGATCTTGCCCTCGACGATCCTCGCGACCACCATGAAATCTCGATAGCTGCCGTTGCACGAGGAACCGACGATTACCTGATGGACCTCGACGTCCGAAAGCTCCGAGGCCTTCTTCACGTTGTCCGGATTGGAGGGGCACGCCACCATCGGTTCGATCTCATCGAGCTTGACTTCCGTCACCTCGTCGTACTGCGGGTTCGGACCGGTCTTCAACTCACGGTAGACGTTCTCGCGTTCGTTCTGGACCAGCCACTGGCGTGTGATCTCGTCGGAGGGGAAGATCCCGGCGGTGAAGCCCATGTCCACCGCCATGTTGGCAATCGTCGCGCGGGCGGCCATATCCAGGTTCGCCACGCCGGGCCCGAAGAACTCCATGATCTTGCCGATCCCCGCTTTGCAGGAATACCGCCGGAGCAGTTCCAGGATCACGTCCTTACCCGAAACGAAAGGCTGCAACTCGCCCTTCACGTGGAACCCCCAGACCTTCGGGGTGTTGATGTAATAGGGATGGCCCGCCATCGCCATGGCGACCTCGACACCGCCGGCGCCCATCGCGAGCATGCCCAGGCAGCCGCCGGTGGTGGTGTGGCTGTCCGAGCCGAGCAGCGTCTGGCCGGGGATGCCGAAGCGCTGGCGGTGTACGTGGTGCGAGACCCCGTTGCCGGGTGGCGAGAAGATCACGCCAAACTTCTCCGCACAGGACTGGAGATAGCGGTGGTCATCCGGGTTGCGCGAATCGGCCTGCAGGATATTGTGGTCGACGTAACTGACGGCAACCTCAGATTTTACGGCCGGGATCCGCAACGATTCGAACTCCAGGTAGACCATCGTCCCCGTCGCGTCCTGCGTCAGGGTCTGGTCAATCCGAAGCCCGATTTCCTCTCCAGGGGCCAGCTTGCCTTCCACCAGGTGTGGGCTCAAGATCTTCTCGGCCACGGTGTCTTTCATGCGTTCGACTCCCACCAAACATACCGGCTGTCCATTCTGTAGCTCTATTCCGTGCCCTGCCGGGGGCCCGTCATCTGTTCGGGACGAACGATTCGATCGAACTCTTCGCCGGTCAGGAACCCCAGAGACACTGCCGCTTCTTTCAGCGTGGTCCCTTCGGCGTGGGCGGTTTTCGCCACCTGAGCCGCTTTGTCGTACCCGATATAGGGGTTCAGGGCCGTCACGAGCATTAAGGAATTTCCTACGTGCCGGGCGATCGTTAGCTCGTTGGCTGTGATGCCGGCGACGCAGCGCTGGCCAAAACTGTTGCACCCGTCCGCCAGCAGGCGAATCGACTGGAGCACGTTGTAGACGATGACCGGCTTGTAGACATTCAGCTCGAAGTTGCCCGAGGCCCCCGCCAGCGCCACGGTCGTGTCATTGCCGATCACCTGCGCGCAGATCTGCGTCAGGGCTTCACACTGGGTCGGATTGACCTTCCCCGGCATGATCGAACTGCCCGGTTCGTTGGCGGGCAGCGAGATCTCCCCGATCCCGCACCGCGGCCCCGACGCCAGCCAGCGAATGTCATTGGCGATCTTCATTAGTGAGACCGCCAGGGTCTTCAAGATCCCACTCGTCTCGACCATGGTGTCATGAGCAGCCAGCGCCTCGAACTTGTTGGGCGCCGTGACGAACGGAAGGCCCGTCAACTCTGCGATCTTCCTCGCGACCCGTTCGCCGAACTCGGGATGCGCGTTCAGTCCCGTCCCGACCGCCGTGCCTCCCAAGGCCAGTTCAAAGAGCCTGGGCAGGCACGGCTCGATGCGCTGCCGTCCCCGGCTCACCTGCTCGACATAGCCTGAAAACTCCTGGCCCAGCGTCAGCGGCACCGCATCCATCAGGTGGGTCCGTCCGATCTTGACGATCTCGGAAAAGTCGCGACTCTTCTTCTCCAGCAGTTGCTCCAAGGCCGCAACCGCAGGCAACAGCCGGCTCACCAGGGCCGCGGCAGTGGCGATGTGCATCGCCGTCGGGAATGTATCGTTGGACGACTGCGACCGGTTGACATCGTCGTTCGGATGAATGGGGTCCTTACTGCCGAGAACACCGCCGGCCAGTTCGATCGCCCGGTTCGCGATGACTTCGTTGGCGTTCATGTTCGTGTGCGTGCCGCTGCCTGTCTGCCAGACACTCAAAGGAAAATGGGCGTCGAGACTTCCCTCAGCGACTTCCTCGGCGGCCTGGACAATCAGGGCAGCTTTCTCTTCCGCCAGCAGTCCGAGTTCGCGGTTCACCAGCGCCGCCGCCTTCTTGAGCAGACCGAAGGCGCGCACCACTTCGATGGGGATCTTCTCGATACCGATATCGAAATTCTCGAGAGAGCGCGCCGTTTGCGCGCCATAGAAGGCGCTCTGCGGCACCTTCATCGATCCCATTGTATCCACTTCCGTCCTGAACGCCATCGCACCACCGGCTGACACGCTGTCACCCTCCGCATCTGGGAGCTTTACGGGCCTGCCGCGGCAAATTGCGCCGGGCACCGCCACTTTGATCTTGCATGGCGAAGCCATTGCTGGTTTGCTGTACGCTGAAACGGGCGCGCAGTTCTACGAAAGGGGTTTTCACGTGAAACAAAGGAGGTGTTCACGATGTATCACCGCATTCTGCTTGCGCTAGACGGGTCGGAACCGTCGCGCTGTGCCGGACAGGTGGCCCTGGTGCTGGCGAAAGCCATGAAGGCGCGCGTGACGGCATGCCATATCTATGGCGTCCGGCTTCATTAACGCCGCTTTTCCGATATGGAACCGGGGCTGCCCGCACAGTATCAGGAGCAGGCGACCCTGGCCGGTTTGCGCACCGCCCTCGGTCGGCTGATCCACGAAGGGTTTCGCGCCCTCTCGAGCGGATACGTCGAAGAGTTCCTTGCGCTGTCCGCGGACCTGGGGGCCGCCGCATGAAAAATGCGGATGAAGAATACGTAGTTGCCACAATTGACGACCTTGTGGAACCCGCTAAGGTTGGTGGGCAAGATCGTACGCGGAACGACCGGAGATCGTGCTATCACGCTACGCCAACGGTCTCGGGTACGAAGCATGGTGAGGCACGGAGGCCAGATGCCAGATCACGCCAGTATGCCATTCCGCATCAGCCGGGCATGTTCTTGTCCCGGTATTTCGTTCGTTTGTCATAGGCGGTAGCGGCAGGGTTCTGCGCAGGGATGCTTATCACAGACAGAAAGGAGAGTCAGAGATGGGTAAGAGAATTCTGTTCATTGCGGTTGTGTTAATGTTGGTGTCAGGCGCCTCGTTCGGGGCCATCTTCCAAATGCAAACAACTTACCTCAACACTGGTGGCGGTTCGATCGGCTTTGGTAACACCTATAGCACCTGGGGTGGCAGAGTCACCGCAGGCCAGTCTGCGGCCCAGGGATTCAACATCGGTGGACCGTGGGGTCTGAGCTATGGCGCGATGGCCAGACAGAATGCGGCCGTTGCTATCGGTGGCACACAGACAACCTTTGGCGGAGCTGCTATCACAGCGTCCCGTGGGGTCGGTGGCACATACCAGGTTCAGACCGTACAGCCGTAGTCCTCATGACGAGCACGTGATTTGAGTTCCTCAGCCGAATTGTGATCACGACAGAACCCTGCGATTCCGGCGGCTGCGGTGAGCGCTCCGCAGCCGCCTTTTTCCTGGCACCCCCGTCCGGAATTCGTCCCAAATCCATCTTGAATCCGCCCCTGCAATCGTCTATGATGGATCTGGTGCATCGTCGGTCAGATTGAGCTGTCCTGGAGACCATGAGGAGGATGGGTGGATGTAGGATCGTGCGGATTCTGCCCAGATGTTCGGCGTTGAACGTTACGACCCGGCCTTACCCGCGTCACCAACCCTCTTCATCGCTCCCGCAGCCACGACTCTGTCCGTTCGCAGTGCACGAGAACGCACCTTCCTTGAAAGGATCTAGAGATGAGACGGGGCCAGACCATCGCATCCATCGTTCTGATGCTGTTCGCATGCATGTCCGCATGGAGTGCCGAGGTGTCCTGGATCAAGGGCCAGTCGCCTCCCGCCTCCTGGACCCTCTCCCCTCCGGCACCCGGTCCTTCGAGCGTCGTCTCTTTCAGCGGGCCGCTCGATGAAGACGTCTATGGCAATAGCTGTGTGGCCGAGTCCAATCTCGGAGGCACCCCGCAGCTGTCGATCGATTCCTTCAATCGGACAATCACGTTGTGGTTTCAGGGCCCGCCGCCGACGATGTGCACGCGGATCTGGATGCCGGTCTGCGGCCTGGAAGGGACTTTCGGACCCCTGCAGGAAGGCAAATGGACCTTCCGCTGCCCGACTCTGGGCGTCGAGGTGCCCTTCACCGTCGGGGGCACCAAGGTGATCCACGTGGACCGTTCCGCAACGGGACCTTCACCCGACGGCTCCAGTTGGCACCGTGCGTTCCGCAACCTCCAGGATGCCCTGGCCGAAGCGGCGGGTGGAGACGAGATCCACATCGCCGACGGGACCTATACGCCCGACCGGGGCGCCGGGCAAACGGCAGGCGATCGCGAGGCGTCGTTCGTAATCGCCGATATGGTGCTGCGTGGCGGTTATGCCGGCTATGGAGCGATCGATCCCGACGCCAGGGATACGGCCGCCCATCCCACCATCCTCAGCGGCGACCTCAACAACGATGATCTCTGGGGCATCCTCAACCGGGACGACAACAGCTACCACGTGGTCATTACCGAAGGCAGTTCTGTCCTGGACGGCCTGACGATCGCTTACGGCCAGGCCGATGGACCCTATCCCCACCATTATGGCGGCGGCCTCTTCGTCGAAACCGGCGATCCGATCCTGCTCGACTGCGTCCTTCGCGGCAACACGGGCGTCTACGGAGGCGCCCTGGCCAGCATCGGCGCCGCTCCCTATCTGGCCAACTGCCAGTTGTCGGGCAATCGCGCCCTGCTCTACGGCGGCGCCGTCTACAATCATGAGAGTACCGTCACGCTGGCCAGCTGTCTGCTGACGGGCAACTCGGTCGGCAGCAACGGCGCCGGAGGCGGCGCCGCGATCTGCGCGTTGGGATCGGACGTCACCGAAACGCTCGTGAGCAACTGCACCCTGGCCGACAATCAAGGCCCCTGGCCCGATGACAGCGTCGTGTTTGGCTTCAGCTATTCCAGCACCCCGCTGCCGTCGGCCCTGGTCCGTATCGAGAACAGCATCGTGTATAACGACGGTGGGGATGCGCTGATCTGGAGCAGCACACCGTCCGCGGTCACCGCTTCGTACAGCCTCATCCAGGGTGGCTGGACCGGCACCGGCAACCTCAGCGTCGGTCCCCAATTCGTCGCCCGTGGCGTGTGGAGCATCGAAGGCGAATGGATCGACGAGGGCAGCGACTACCGCGTCCAATCCACCTCACCCGCTGTCAATCACGGCAGCAACAGCCTGATCCCCGCCGACCCTGCGGACGTCGATCGCGATGGTGATACCACGGAGGACCATCCTCTGGATCTCGCGGGCGAGGACCGCGTCCGAGGCGGGCAGGTGGACGCCGGAGCCTACGAACATTCGACTGGTTCCGGCCCCGAACCTATCTGGCAGGAGCTTCGCACCTTCGAGATCACGTTCGATGTGCCCACCGGGGTCTCCTATCCCGCTACGCTCAACGGCGCCTATTCCCACCAGATCGAGACGAACTTCCTTGCGGAACTCAAGCTGGAAGTGTCTGCTGCCTCCGCCGCCGGAGGCACCTGGACCGCTTGGTTCGATCCCGAACCCGGGTACGTCGGCCCGGGGACCACGATGGTCAGTTGGCGCGTCAGAGGGGAGAACGTGAATGTCGGGGCCCTCACCCCTGGAGCGACGGACGTCACGGTGGCTGAAGTGACCTTGTCGGTCCGCCCCGCTCCGACGCCCTGATGCCAGGTCCCGGGAAAGACACGAGGCCCTGTGAGACTCCGCTGTGAAGGAGGATTGTCATGGGTAGATCACCTCGTTTCGCGCCGTTCGCAGCAGCGTTGACTCTGGTTCTGGCGAGTATTGCCTATGGGCGTTTCGATCCGTCCACGGACGCCTCTCTTCTGGGGTGGTGGCCCTTGGATGAAGGCATGGGTACCGTTGCTGCGGACGCCTCCGGCCACGGCAATGACGGCACGATCAATGGCGGCGCCTCCTGGGTGACCGGGCTGTATGGCGCCGCTCTGCAATTCAACGGTCAGGATGCCTTCGTCGACACCGGCGAAAGTCTGCTCAACGACCTGACGGGCTTCACGATGGCCGGTTGGGTGAGTGCCGACAATCCCGGCGCCTACGCCAGCCTGTTCGGACAGAACGACCTGATCGAATTCGGGTTCACCACCGAGAGCGGCGGTCAGATCGGCACGTGGATGTTGGGCAACGACTGGGCCTTTGTCGGCGCGGATTACGACTTCCCGTACCCCTCCTGGCACCATCTGGTGCTGACCGGGGATGCGACGCGTATCGCCATTTACGTCGACGGGGAGAAACAGGCCAGCGATGAGGGCGGCATGGTCAGCGGAGCTTCTTCGTTTCTCTTCCGCATCGGCGGCAACGTCTTCAACACCACGGGCGACTGGTTCGAGGGGGAAATCGACGACGTGTGGCTGTTCGGTCGCAGGCTGACGGAAGGGGAGATCCGGATTCTCATGAAAGGCCCCGGGGGTCCGGGTCTGGCGACCGCTCCGCAACCTGCCGATGAGGCCGTGGACGTGCCCCGCGACGCGACGCTGAGCTGGACGGCAGGAGAATTTGCAGCAACCCACGACGTCTATTTCGGCGCAAGCTTTGACGACGTCAACGACGCAGACCGCGGCAGCCCTGCCGGCGCGCTGGCCAGTCAAGCCCAGACGACGACCACGTACGATCCCGGAATTCTCGAGTTCGGACAGACCTACACCTGGCGAATCGACGAGGTGAATACCCCGCCGGGCAGTACGATTCTTCGGGGCAACGTCTGGAGCTTCACGACCGAGCCTTTTGCCTATCCGATCCAGGACATCATCGCCACTACCAACGGAACGTCCGAAGAGGGTTCGGGACCCGAGAACACCGTCAACGGCTCCGGATTGAGTGCCGACGACCGACATTCGATCGATGCCGCCGACATGTGGCAGGCCATGCAGGCCGGCGAAGATCCGCTCTGGATCCAGTACGAATTCGACCGCCTTTACAAGGTACACCAGTTGCAGGTCTGGAACTACAACGTCCAGTTCGAGAAGATCCTGGGCTTCGGAATCAAGGATGTCACGATCGAGACCTCCGCGGATGGCCTGGACTGGACGGCGTTGAGCGATTTTGAATTCGCACAGGCAACCGCCAAGGCGACCTACACGTCCAATACGACCATCGATCTGGGCGGCGTGGCGGCGCGGTTCATCCGCCTGGTCGTCAACAGCGGCTTCGGCGGAACCGGCCAGTATGGTCTCAGCGAAGTCCGCTTCACCTACATCCCCGTCCAGCCCAGAGAGCCTCAGCCTGTCAACGGTGCGACCCAGGTCTCGCCGGACGTGGCGCTCGCCTGGCGAGCGGGTCGCGAGGCAGCCACCCACGAGGTCTATCTCGCCACCGATCACACGGCTTTGCCCCTCGTTGCCACGACCGAGACATCTGCTTTCACACCGGCGCAACTGACCTTCGGCAAGACCTATTACTGGCAGATCGTGGAAGTCAACGAGAGTGAGACCATCGGGTCCTGGGCCGGAGACATCTGGAGCTTCTCGACGCAGGAATACGCTCTTATTGATGGCTTTGAGAGCTATACCGACAATCTGGAAGCCGGGGAGGCAATCTTTGACACCTGGGTCGATGGCTGGGTCAACGGGACCGGCTCGACCGTGGGCTATTTCGAGTCTCCCTTCGCCGAACGGACGATCGTTCACAGCGGCAACCAGTCCATGCCCTTGCAGTACGACAACACGACGTCTCCCTGGTACTCCGAGACGACACGGACCTGGCAAACGCCCCAGGATTGGACCGCCTATGGCGCCGACACCCTCGTCCTGTACGTCCAGGGGAGAGCCCCGGCATTCCTGGAGACCGCCGATGGACAAATCATCATGAACGCCATCGGCTCGGATATCTGGGATGCTGCCGACGAGTTCCGCTTTGCTTACAAGAGCCTCTCGGGCAACGGTTCCATTCTCGCGCGGGTCGACAGGCTGCTCGATTCGAATGCCTGGGCCAAGGCGGGCGTCATGATCCGCGAGACCCTGGAGCCGGGTTCGAAGCACGCGATGGTGGTGGTCACGCCCAGCAATGGCATCTCCTTCCAGCGACGCCCCGAGACCGATGCCGCCAGCGAGAACACCGACGCTCCCGGTTTCGCGGCGCCCCACTGGGTCAAGCTGACGCGCAGCGGCAACGTCTTCACTGCCCAGCGTTCGGCAGACGGCATCACCTGGATCGATATCCCGCCGACGAGTCCGGTGGAGATCCCGATGGCCGCCAATGTCCACATTGGATTGGCTCTGACCAGCCACGACACCGGTGTCTCAACCGCCGCCGAGTTCTCCGGCGTCGCGGCCAGCGGCGGCGTGAGCGGTCCATGGCAGACGGCCGAGATCGGCGTAGCGCAACCCGAAGGCAATCCAGGCGATCCGCTGTACGTCGCCGTGCAAGATGCACCCGGCAAGAGCGCCGTCGTTCGGCACCCCGATGCCATCGCTACCGCGCGACCGGGCTGGCGTCAGTGGCGGATACCTGTGAGCGAGTTCGCGTCCGCGGGTCTCACCCTGGATCGAGTCGAAGTGCTGTCGATCGGCGTGGGCGATCCCGAGGATCGCGTCGGCGGAGGCATCGGCTTGATCTACGTAGACGACATCGGGTTCGGCCGACCCGCCGAGACGCGCTAATCCCTCAGCCTGAACTCCAGATTGCCGTTGCGGGGCCCAGCCTGGTCGGGTAGCATGGTCGTCTGGAGAACGTGGTGTGACACGGACATGAACAAGGATGGTCCTTTTGATGAGATTCGGCATTATTGCCAATCCCAAGTCGGGCCCGACGAACGTCGCGCGCAAGTTCGCGGTGCTGCGGAAGGCCGCCGACACAATTAGCGGCGACACCGCCGTGGCCGGCCTGGATACGGGTTCGCGAGACGAATTCGTGCAGTGCGCCCGAGAGTTGGCTCAAAGGGTCGACGTGATGATCGTCGCCGGTGGAGACGGGACCTTCTCCGACATCATCAACACCGTCGATGCCGACACCACGCTGTCGTACCTGCCATTGGGTTCGGGGTGCGCATTGCGCTACGCCCTGGGCCTGCCCCCACAACTGTCGCGTGTGGCCGCTCGGATCCGCCACGGCCGGCTGCACCATCTCGATCTGATCCTGTGCGACGAGTCCGTCAAGGCCTTCATGGCCAGCGTGGGTCTGGAGGCGGACATTCTCCACCGCCGGGAGAGCCTTCAAGCCAACGGTCTGCGAGGCCCCCGGGCCTATGCGATGGCTACGGTCGGCTCGTTCTTTGGCGATCTCGAACGCAGCGACATGACGATCACGGTCGACGACCGGACGTTCATCGTCCCGGACGCGGTCACCGCCATTGTCACCAAGATCGCCTACTATGGCTATAAGATGAAAATCGTCCCCGATGCCGTCTTCGACGATCGACACCTCCATCTGCTGGCCCTCAACTCCGGCCTGGGCGAACTGGTTCAAAGTCTGGCTACTGCCTTCATGGACGGAAACAAATTGGGCCACCATGAGAAAGGGCGCGAGATCCGGATCTCCACACCGCATGAACGGCATGCCCAGACCGACGGCAACCTGTACCGCCAGGGAACCATCTTCGACTTCCGCGTCCTGCCCAAGGCACTCAGGATGTGGTATTGATCGCGCTTCCGGCCGCCCCGCCGTGGGGCGAACCCCCCCAGGGCAACAACCGTATGGAAATCCGTACGATCCACAGGAATATGGCATACAGGTCTACAGGAGTGTGGCAAATGACCAGGAAGGTTGTGCTCGTGCTCGTTCTGCTGGGAATGCTGGTGGCGTCCGCCGGCTGCAACACGGTCCGAGGGATCGGACGCGATATTTCGGCGGTCGGTGATGCCCTGTCGGACGCCGCCGGAAATCCCGAATGAGGTGAACCGTGTGCCGGGAGCCCGCTTCGGGAAGACGTGGCTTCACCTCGTTCACTGGATTCAGTCGGGACGGCGCACCTGGCCCGTCATGGGTACGAACATGACGGGCATGACTTGGCGCCGGTCCAGTTGTCCGTTTGGGTCTTTCGTAATGAGGATCAGGTACTGAAATCCGCCATCCTCTCTCACGGGCAGGATCATCCGACCGCCCGGACGAAGCTGTTCGACCAGCGGAGGCGGAATCCGATCGGCTGCCGCAGTGCCGATGATCGCATCGAAAGGTCCTTTCTCGGGCCAACCATAATACCCGTCACCTGCCTTGACGAACACATTCGAATAGCCCAGGTTCTTCAGTTGCTTCGCCGCTCGGATGGCGAGCGGTTCGACAATCTCGATCGTGTAGACACGTCGCGCGATTTCCGCACACACCGCCGCCTGGTATCCCGAGCCCGTGCCGATCTCCAGCACCACCGAATTCGGGTCGAGCTTCAGAGCCTCAGTCATGAATGCCACGATGTAGGGTTGACTGATCGTCTGGCCTTCCCCGATAGACAGCGGGCGATCCTCATAGGCGTGACGCTGCTGCGCGCGGGGAACGAAGGCATGGCGCGGTACTGTGCGCATCGCTCTCAGCACGTTCGGGTCCTCGATCTCTCGGCGTCGAATCTGCACATCCACCATCTTCTGTCGCTCGTCGGCACGTTCCTCGAAGGTCGGGTGGCTGTGGTCGGGCCGACTCACCTCCGCCTCGTTCGGCTCGGCACCGGTTCCCGTCTCGCCTGTCGGATGCGGAGTCTCGGTCACCAACAGCGAAAGCGGCTCCCGCGCCGTGTGGCGAACGAACCACAGCGTCAACAGGAACACGAGGACAAAGAGGAGTCCGAGGTGCTCGCGAGGCCCCATTTTCCGGCGATCGTTGGCAGCCATGCTCATATCCCCCTACTGCGCGTCCACGGATACGATAATCGCTGCGTCTCTCTCTAGTGTATTCTACGAACCTGCCGGCCTCTGTGCACGTGAAATGACGGATTCGGCAGAGAATCTCGGGTGAACGTCGTCGTGAGCACTTCATAGAGTCGCTGCGGAAAGGCGTCCTCGATCTCCTCCAGGCTCCGCAGACCGAAGATGAAGGCCAGAGCGATCGGGTCGACCCGATACCCGGTATGCCCCTCATAGAACCCATACCGCATGACGTAGTAGGGTTCCATCTCGGCGGTAAGAACGCGGATCAGTTTCTGCGTCAGTTCCGTCATCTGCTCCGCACTGAGATGGCCGTACCGGACCTCCAGGAATGCCTTCTCCTGGTCGCTCAACGTACGACGAAAGTTGATCTGAAACGCGCCTTGAATCTCGTCGTCAAAGATCGACTCCTGGAAGCCGCGCGTCGTGAGGATCTCGCCGAAACGAATCTCATCACCATTGTAGAGCATCGATTGGATATCGTAGCGGAACCTGCCGATCCGACCGAGTTCGTACTCCCGCAGAATCAGATTCCAGACGTGAAACAGAGGTCGGGCCAGTTGGGGGTGGGTCAGCCCCAGTCTTCGTACCAGACGATTGTCGCCTTTCAGCACGGAAATGATGTCCTCGTCGGCGCCCAGAAAGCCGATGTCCGAGGAACTGCCCGGCTGGCCCAATGCATCAATTTGCTCCACCGCCCTGCCGGTGATCCCCTGGACTGTATCCAGTTCCTTCTCCGAATGCAGTCCCACCCGCGCCAGGGTCGGAAAATCCTGCCCGTCCACCTCAAGCTGCCTTCCCTTCCCGATCTGGTGGACGCCATAACGGACGTTCAACGGCGCGTTCTCCACCGTCACCGGGACCAGCGCATACTGGCCCTTCGCGGTACGGACGACCACGATCTCTCTTCCATCCGACGTCGTAAATGGTGAGGCGACGTCGGGCTTCTCGTCATAGACCGCCGGATAAAGGTTCCAGAGCCGCTTCGAACCGGGCAGGGACACGCTCTGCCTCTCCGATGCCTCTGCCTCGTTGCTCTGCGACACAGAGACAGCGCCCCAGAGCACGACAGGCGCCATACTTGCCAGGAAGACCATGCAATTACGTCTGACCAGCATCTCTCACGCTCCTTTCGATTCCGCATAGATCGAGTGGTTTCGCCCCCCTTGAGCCTTACTGACGCGGTCAAGACCCAACCGGTTGACAATGAAAGTTGTTCGGCCGACACGTCGAATACGGTCCGCTCCAGTCCTCAGTGTGTGGGAGAATATCGTGGCGGTCGTGTGGCACCTATAAAGAGCTCGATGTCAAGGTGCACATTCCCTATTTGCTCTGAAAAGTTTGACTCGAGAGCAATTCTTTCGTTTTCCGTTCGACCGCTGCCGCAGATTGTTTTTTCCGCGTTGGCCGCCCTCACCCCGAATGGAGCGAAGCCTTGGGGATGGCGCGTGCGAATGCCGCTCACGGGGCAGGTAATGCCACCGCTTTCCGGCATTCCCGGCGCGCCGGGACTGGCACCGGGGCCCCTCAGCACCTGGAAACACCGATGCCCCAATCTCTTAACAGACACCAGGCCTCATCGGTTGGGGCTTTTTTTTGATGAAATGGACACGGTGCCTGTCTATAGTTGAGGAGGCCGTCGAAGCGTCCCGGCATCGGCCTCCGCCGCGCCGGCGGCTTCCGCATGGCTCGTTGGTTCTGCGAACGAGGAGATGGGATCATGACGGGTTCGACGATCATACCTCTGATAACGACAATCCTGACGCTTGCTGCGAGGGTACCGGCGCCAACGCCGGCGGCCGAGAGGTCGGATTCTGTTCGAGTGGTCTTTTTGGAGATTGCGCCCGCCCGACTCGATCCCAGCGGCGGCCTGTCGCTGCTTCCCGAACCGAACGACCTGGCCGACGGCGATGCGGCGCCGTTCTATGCGAAGGCAGCGGAGGCACTGCCGGAGTCGATGGATATGGCAACGGTGGCGCAGTGGCTTGACGTCCCTCTCCGCGAGTTGCCGCAGGATCAGGTGCAGGCAGTCCTCCAACAGGCCAAGGCCAGTCTCGATCTGGGCCATCGCGCCGCCCGGCACAAGCGGGCGGAATGGCCGCCCTTCCAGTCGCGTCGGATGCCCGCCCATCTGAGCGAGTACCGCGACTTGGCCCGCCTGCTCTGCCTCCAGAGTCGGCTCCAGATCGCGCGCAAGCAGTACAAAGAGGCCATGGAAACGATCCAGACGGGCCTGGCCATGGCCAAACACCTCGGAGAGGGCCCCACCGTCGTACAAGGCCTGGTCGGTGTCGCCATTGCCAGCATGGTGCTCGAGACGGTTCAGGATTGGGCCCAGACGCCGGACAGTCCCAACCTCTTCAATGCACTACAGGCCCTGCCGCGTCCTCTGGTCGATCTGAATGAGCCGATCTCAATGGAACTGGGCAACCTCGGTGCGAGTCAACAGTACAGTGAGGCGACACGCAGACTGCTCCGGCAGCGAATGGAAGCGTCGTTCGACCGCGTCCGCCAGTTGATGGGCCGGCTCGACGGCCAGGTGACCGCTCTCCAGACCATCGAGGCCCTGCGCCATTACGTCGCCACCCATGACCGTTTGCTGCCTGCCCAACCTGACGATATCACCAGCCCCAAACGGCCATCCGATGCGCCCTCCAACGAGCAGTTCACCTACCGTCTCGAAGGATCCAAAGCTATCCTGCAAGTCGCCCCTCCGCAGGGCGGCCGGGCCCAAGACGCCGTCCGCTACGAAATCACCGTCGCTCCATAGGGTCGCCGCCGATTGCGTGACCTTCGTTCTGGCGTGGAGCCGGAAACGCGTATACCATACAGTTCCGAAAGCTCGAACGTCGAAAATCTAGAACGAAGGACTGGACTATGCACTTGAGACGATGGATCGGACAGATCCTGGTGGTGGCGGCCGCAGTGCTGGCAACGGCCGGCTGCAGCACCGTGGATGAAGCGCTGAGGGCAAAAGCCGAAAGGACGGTTGAGCTGGAGCATGCCCTGTCGCCGGGCTCGCAACTGAGCGTCTCCACAACCAACGGCTCGATTGAAGTGACGGGACAGGAGACGGATCGCGTCTACGTCATCGCCACCATCGTCGCCCGGGGTGCCACCAAGGACCAGGCCAGAGAACTGGCGGAGCAGATCGTCGTGAGGCTGGAACCCCGCGCCGGCGGCCTTCAGGTCGAGGTCGAGAAACCCGCGCCGGCCGACAGCAAGTCCGTCCGCATCAGCTACGAGATTATCGTGCCGAGGCAGACCACCGTCGACATCGCCAGCGCCTCGGGCTCGGTCGAGATGGCCGACCTGATCGGCAATCCGACCGCACGCACCGCCAGCGGCTCCATTGAGGCCTCCCGCATTACCGGTTCGATCCGCTTCCAGTCTTCCAGCGGCTCCATCTGGTGCAGCGAAGTGGACCAGGGGGACGTCCAGCTTGAAAGTGCCAGCGGGAGCGTCCGGCTGACGGACGGCTCCTCGCTCGGCGTCTGCCAGTTGGGTGCCATGTCCGGATCCGTCACCGCCCAGCGCCTCGACGCCAGGACCCTGCGAATGAACTCGTCCAGTTCTTCGGTGACGTTGCGGGACGCCCAGGCCGATCTGATCCATCTCCATTCCGGCAGCGGTTCGATCAGCGCCCAAGAGATCTCCTGCGAGCAGATCCAAGCCGAATCGACCAGCGGCGCCGTCTCGGTGGCCTTCAACCCCGACGCCTCGGGCGACGTCATCGCGGGCCTCAAGTCCGGCTCGGGAGGCGTCAGCGTCGTCATGCCGCGCGATTTTGGGGGGCAGGTCGATCTGCGGGCCAGCACCGGCACCGTCCACATGCGCCAGCCGATCACACCGCGAGGCAAGCCGGGCAAGGACCACATCAGCGGCACGCTCGGTACCGGCTCCGGCAGCCTGCTCGTCCGCAGCACCAGTGGCGCAATCCGCGTCCGATAGACGAACCGCCAGCACACGAAATGCGATTCAGGAGAAACGATCATGACCAACCGACCAGCCAAAGCTACCACCGGCCTTTCGAGACGCGCATTTCTTCGATCTACGGCTGCCGCCATCGCAGCAACGCAACTGGGCGGTCGTCCCGCCTGGGCGTCCCAGGGGGCAACCAGGATCAAGTTTTTCAGGAACCTCGGCCATGGTCACATCGGCGTCCGCGCCAACCCGCAGCAGGCGCTGGACTATGCGGTGAGGTTTGGATTCGAGGGGATCACCCCGAGCGTGGGGGAATTCGAGAGCCGTTCGGTGGCGGAAATCCGCGACTGGGTCGATACGATGAAGAGCAAGGGCGTCCGCTACGGCGCCGCCGGCCTGCCGGTCGAGTTCCGGCGGGACCAGACCCAATTCGAATCGGGTATGGCGAAACTGCCCAAGCAGGCCGCCATCCTCCGGCAACTGGGCGTCACGCGCGTGGCCACGTGGATCCTGCCTGGACACGGGGAACTGACCTACCTCCAGAATTTCGAGCAGCACAAGACGCGCCTGCGCGAGGCGGCCAAGGTGTTTGCCGACCAGGACATCCGCCTGGGCCTGGAATTCGTCGGCCCGCGCACGAGCCGGGCCAGAAATCGATTCCCGTTCATCTGTACGCAACAGGGCATGATGGAACTGGTCGACGCCATCGGGATGCCGAACACGGGGCTCCTGATGGACAGTTGGCACTGGTACACGTCGCACGGAACGCTCGACGAACTGCTGACGTTGTCGAACCAGAACATCGTTCACGTTCACGTCAACGACGCCCCGGCCGGGATTGAAGTCGATGAGCAGGTAGACAACCGGCGGGCACTGCCGGTGACGACCGGGGTGATCGACATGAAGGGCTTCATCAATGCGCTGGCAAAGATCGGCTACGACGGGCCCATCGAATGCGAGCCCTTCGACCAGCAACTACGCCAGATGGACAGTGAAGCGGCGCTAAAGAAGACCTCCGAGGCGCTCAGCCGCGTGTGGGACCTCCTCGACACCTGACCGCATCTGCGGCGGGACGCCGATCGAACGGCTCTGCATTTCTCAGAAAACCGGGACGGTGCCGCCGGCCGGCCAGGCCAGAATGAAGCTGTTGTGCGGGGCCTCCTCGGCCGGATAGGGGGAGACCATATCGACGTGGCCGTCGACGAAGCTGGCGTTGACCTCACCCTGCGTCAGATCGCCCCGCGGGGCCTTATGGAAGCTGCCAAAGCTGTCGGCCGTGCCGTCCGGAAGGGTACGCAGGTTGTTATCGTTGATTCCCGCTACATTGATGCCGGGCATCGACCACGGATTCTCCTCGGAGAAGTAGAACACCCGCGACGGATTCTTCACCATGGTCTCTTTCTTGAACTTGGCGATGCCTCCCTTGTACTCGGCCGGCACGTGGTTCCACGCATCCCCGTTGAGAAAGGAGTTCATGACGTAGCTGTACTGCGGATCGATCGGGATATTGCATACCGTACCGCGTTCCCAGGTTCCGGCGCAGCCGTGAGAGCGGGCGATGACGTCGAAATCCGGGCACAAATGAATGCCCAGCCCCTTGAGATACGGCCACATGCAACCGGCCAACTCGGGGTGCTGATCGAGATTGTTGCTCGCATCGTGCCAGTTGTGATTGACACCCCCCCGGTTGTACAGCCACGTGAAGGAATAGGGCAGATCGAAGTTCCAATCGCCGGAGTACATCTTGGCCGCCAAGGCGTATTGTTTCAGATTGGCCTGGCAGCGGATCATGCGCGCCTGCGCCCGGGCCCTGCTCAGGGCAGGCATCAGAATGCCCATCAGGACCGCGATTACCGCGATAACCACCAGAAGCTCGATCAGTGTGAATCCCGCTTTTCGTTTCATGATGGTACTCCTAAACCCCGTCGACAGCATTGCCGTTCGTGATGACCAGACGCCCATCCGGGTGCCCACGGTCGCAGACCTTCTTCTTATTCTCCCCTTTCCGGTCCGCTTCGTCAAGGGCATTTGGCCTATTATCGGGCGGAGAATCCCTGCGATTTAGCCTCCGGGCCCACTGGGGTGAAATCTTTCCGCCCGGGGACCGACTACGCTGACAAATGACAACTCAACGCCAGGAAGGAGTATCCGATCATGAGCATGGACCATTCCCACATCACGGTACGAAAACACTCGTTTCTGTCCAGTGCCGCCTTCGGCCTCAGCGCCGTCGTCATTGCAGTCGTCGTCAGTCTGACTGTGATGGCGCTGTATGGGGTCCATCTGGCCAGCGAGAAGTCGGAACGGGTGCTCTCTCTGGCGGAGGGGGCGATTCGGGGGCTGCCCGAGTTCCGCGAGGCCCTGCCGCCGGCCCTGTCGGACATGCTGGACGATCGGCGGCAGCCGGATTACTGCCAGAAGCTGGCCCTCGACGCCCGGCTCGTCACCCGACCCGACTCCCACGGACGCACGGCAACCGCCATCGAAATCACGAATACCGGCGATCAGGTCGTATCGCTCCTGTCGCTCCGCGTCGTCCTGCTCGACGAAAACGGGGTTCTGCTGACCGAATCGCAAGAATGGGCGGCCACCCCGTTCGCAGCGGACCACGACTGGCGCGGTCCGATCATGCCGGGCTCCAAACGCCGGTTTCTCTGCTCCGGAGGCCGGCTCTACGACGTCGGGCCCCTCGAGGAGGTCAAGCCGGAGATCGAGATCACCGAACTGCGGGTCTGGAACGGTTCGCAAATGCGCCCCAGCCTGCCCGGTGCCTCGGTCGACGGGACCGCTCTGTCCGCTGCCGATACGTTGCCACCTGGAAATGGGTAAAAAAACGCCCTCTTTCTCTCATCCGTCCCCTGGATTCTGCCGATAGGGCAGGACAGCAGCCGGAATGTGCTCTGTCGCCCTGGGTCCGCATCCCTGAGCCGACCGGGCCCAAAGGGAAGCACCAGGAGAAGGGGACCAGATGAAAGATCGCATCGTTTCCAAAGGCATCCATAGTGCCGTCGTGGCAATCGTGCTCGCATTCATCGCCGTGGCCGCCTCGTGCATGCGAGAAACGGCCGACACCTCCGACGATCCGCTGAGTCTGTGCACCGTCTTTGCGGATTATGACGTCTGCGAGGCAGCAATCCAGAGGCAATTCGAGGCCGCTTTCGGGGATTACGCCCATCTACTGGATGAGACCGTGGGCGAAAGCGACGTGCTGGACCACCGCCGGGAGCGGCTTGCTTCGCTCGCGGAACTTCGACACCATTACCGTCGGACCTTCGTCCGCGAGCTACCCGCCCTGGTCCAGGACTCGTTCGAGCCCGATTGGGCTACATGGACCGAATGGCAGGTCTTCGCGGGCAAATTCCGCCCGGGCAACGAGTTGTGGTATTTCGTATTGCCTGAATCCCAGGTCGGCCGAGGCGCCGCCCGGCGCGGGTACGTGATCGCCCAAGGCGACCGACTGCGCGCGATGCTGCTGAATCGGACCGTCGTATTCGGCGCTCGCTATGCTGATTACGAGTCTCTTCTGGACGACTTGGCAACCGAGAGCCAGATCGTCGCCTGGCGGAAGCAGCAGTTCGCGTCGCTGGACGACCTGCGGCAGCACCATCGCGACCATTTCGGTTCGGACTCGACGCGAATCGTCCTGGAGCCGCAATGCCGCCTGGGGAAGGCAGCCGGGACACCGACGAAATGGGATCATTGGCACGTATTCGGACGCAGGTATCAGCCGGGCGATCAATTGTGGTATTTCGAATCTCCGACCTGGAACGCCCCCAACGGTCGCGCTGGGTATCTGATCCTTCGTGAGGGACGGCTCTACGGCATGATCCTCGTGGCGATCACTTGAGCGGACCCGCCCCTCGCTTTCCACAATCCCGTGAAAATCCGCAGCTTCACTTCAGTGCCACACGCTTTGCGTCGATAGAGACGCCAGAGAAATCGGGCTTCGAAGGAGGGCCAGATGAGGGAAGAATCCATTGTAGTCTCTCCTTAGCATCGCCATGGCGGTTGCACGCCGCTTCCTCTCCTGCGACCGCCATGGCGCGTCTCGTCTGCCCCCGTTCGTGCGGTCCTGCGGATAGAGACCTCAGATTTTTTGACAAAAAAGCACTTGCCAGCCAAAAACGGCGCCACTATACTCTGGATGTTGATTGCGGGCGTAGCTCAGTGGTAGAGCGTCACGTTGCCAACGTGAATGTCGTGAGTTCAAATCTCATCGCCCGCTTTTTGGGGTATTTTCCCAGGGATGGGGCCCTTCGGACGCACTTCTGCGTTGGGGAACCATATAGTATCGGCGAGTTACCGGCTAACGGGTAGTTTGGCGTTGGTCGCCGATATGCTAAGCTTCGCCGCCGTGGCGAGGCCGGACATGGCGATCATCGGGCTAAGGGAGGTGTTTTCCCTGAGGCCTTTTTTGTTTATGGGGAATCAAGCAGCTTTATTGTCTGTCTGGGAGCGCCACGATGGAGGAAGAAACGAAAGACTCGACCGCCTCAACCACCGAAGAGCAGGAGCAGCCGCGTACCGCCCGCAATGCAGTGACCGTGGAGGACGCGGGGCCCTGCAAGAAGAAGGTCGTCATCGAAGTCCCCGAGGAGAGCATCAAGGAGGCGATCGACGAGCAGTACAAAGAGCTCGGTCGCGATGCCGTCCTGCCGGGTTTCCGCAAGGGTCGAGCCCCGCGGCGTCTCCTGGAGAAACGTTTCGGCAAGGAGACGAACGAGCAGATCAAGCTCAAGCTCCTGGCCGAAGCCAGTGAAGCCGCGATCAAGGACAAGGAGCTGGATATCCTGGGTGATCCGGATATCGACTTCGAGAAGGTCGAGCTTCCGGATTCGGGCCCGATGAAGTTCGAATTCGAGGCGGAAGTCCGACCCGAATTCGAATTGCCGAATCTCGAGAAGATCCCCGTCAAACGAGAGAAGCTGGAAGTCAACGACGAGCAGATCGACCGTGAGATCGACCAGCTCCGCCGTTGGTCGGGCGTCTGGACCCCGCGCGAAGAAGGCAAGGTCGAAGCCGACGATCAGGTCATCGCCGACGTGGTGCTCCGACCCGAACTGACGGAGGCGGAGAAGGCCAAGCAGGCGGAGCAAGCCGCCCAGGCGGAAAAGGGCGAGGAGGTCGAAGAAGGCCAGGTGCTTGAGGCCGAGACCAAGCTGGACAATACCGAGATCTACGTCCGCGCCAACGGCTTCGTCGGAGCGGTTCCCGTGGAGAAGCTCGACGAGTTGCTCGTCGGCGCCCAGGTCGGCGAGAGCAAGACGACCACGATCGAGGTTCCCAAGACCTACTTTCGCGAAGAATACCGAGGACGCAAGGTCGACATCGAGATCGAGATCAAGGACATCAAGTACCTCAAGCCGGCCGAGATGAACGAGCAGTTCCTCCAACGCTACAACGTCGAGGACGAGGCGGAACTGCGCGACCGCGTCCGCGACAACCTCGAGCAGCAGCAGGAGAGCCGTGTCCGCAACGACATGAGCGACCAGATCTATCAGTATCTGCTCGACAAGACGGATTTCGACCTGCCGCTGGACATCGTCGGGCGCCAGGCGGGTACGATCCTGCAGCGCCAGTACATCAACCTGCTCCAGCGCGGGCTGTCACGCCAGCAGATCGAGGAACAGATGGAGCAGCTTCGCGCCGGCAGCGAGGACCAGGCCAAAGAGCAGCTGAAGACCTTCTTCATCATCGACAAAGTGGCCGATAAACTCGACATCGAGGTCACCGAGGAAGAGATTAACGGCCACATCGCACAAATTGCGATCCAGCGGGGACAGCGTCCGGAGAAGATGAAGGAGCAAATGGAGCGGGACGGCTCACTGGCCCAGTTCCGCATGGACGTTCGTCAGAACAAATGTATAAACAAGCTGCTCGAAACAGCCGATATCACCGAGCAAGAGGCCCAAGGGGAAAAAGCCCAACCCAAGAAGGCCAAGAAGACCGCCAAGAAATCGGCCCAGGACCAGGCCGAGAAGCAAGAAGAGTAGAGGGATATCCATGTTCATAGAACACCCTGCGAACGTTGTCGCCAGCTATAACGACGCCTACAGCCAATACGGCGGCGGTCAGTACCAGCGCTTCCGGCAGATGAGCCTCGACGATATGCTGCTGGAGAACCGGATCGTGTTTCTCATCGGCGAAATCAATTACGCCCGGGCCGCGGAAGTCATCATGAAGATGCTCTACCTGGACAATCTGAAGCGCGGGCGGGAAATCAGCCTGTACATCAATTCGCCGGGCGGGACCGTCGACGACACGATGGCCATTTACGACACCATCCGCTTCGTGGGTTCGCCGGTGGCGACGTACTGCATCGGCCGGGCCCAGTCCGGCGGCGCGCTGATTCTGGCAGCGGGAACCAAAGGCAGTCGCTACGCCCTGCCGCACGCCAAGGTCATGCTGCACCAGCCCTGGGGCGGGGTTACCGGACAGGCTTCCGATATCAAGATCCAGGCGGAGGAAATTCTCAAGGCTAAGAGAATCCTCGCGGAGATCTTCGCCAAGCACACGGGCCAATCCGTCGAGAAGATCACCGAGGAGACCGAGCGGGATCGTTATATGAGCGCCGAAGAAGCCAAGGAATACGGTCTCATCGACGAGGTCCTCCAGGAAGACGAGAAGAAGAACCAGCCGGCGGACCAGGACAAGGACGCCAAGAGCGAAGAGAAGACGGATAAAACATCGTCGGGCGACAAGAGTTGACCGACTGTGCCTTACGGTACAGCCGAACGGACAGGTCGAACCGACTCGGACCAGCGAAGGAATGACATAGATGGCTGTGAATGAGAGCTTAGTACCCATCGTTATCGAAAAGACCGGTCGCGGCGAGCGAGCCTACGACATCTACTCGCGTCTGCTGAAAGACCGGATC
>NPIE01002959.1_pt1 | contig 49971 bp, 37 predicted proteins | sample 8637661 | NCBI WGS metagenome assembly NPIE01 (sample SAMN07420842, study PRJNA396082) | bioreactor metagenome | isolation source: sample BA12 brine-fed electro-methanogenic bioreactor BA | place: Japan: Kochi | collected 2016-12-09 | reverse complement strand
CGCGGCTACCTCAGCCCCTATTTCGTAACCGACCCGGAGACAATGGAAGTTGTCCTTGAAAAGCCCTACGTTCTCATCTACGAGAAGAAGATAAGCAACGTAAAGGACCTTCTCCCGGTACTCGAGAAGGTTGCCCAGATGGGCCGTCCCCTCCTCATCATCGCCGAGGACATCGAAGGCGAAGCCCTGGCCACCCTCGTCGTGAACAAGGTCAGGGGCATGCTTCAGGTTGCCGCCGTCAAGGCTCCCGGCTACGGCGACAGGCGCAAGGCCATGCTGGGCGACATCGCCGTACTCACAGGCGGCCGCTCCATCACCGAAGACCTTGGCATCAAGCTCGAGAACATCACCGTTGACGATCTCGGAACCTGCGGCCTTGTCAAGATCGACAAAGACAACACCACCATCATCGAGGGCAACGGAGCCACCGACGACATCAAGGGCCGTGTGGGCCAGATCCGCAGGCAGATAGAGGACACCACCAGCGATTACGACCGCGAGAAGCTCCAGGAGAGGCTCGCCAAGCTCGCCGGTGGAGTCGCCAGGATCAATGTGGGCGCTGCTACTGAAACTGAGATGAAGGAGAAGAAGGCCAGGGTCGAAGACGCCCTCCACGCCACAAGGGCCGCCGTTGAAGAGGGCATTGTCCCCGGCGGCGGAACAGCCCTTATCCGCTGTGAAAGCGCTGTTGAGAACCTGAAACTCGAAGGCGACGAGCTCGTCGGCGCGAAGATCATACTTCGCACCCTTTCAGCTCCCCTCCGCCAGCTGGTGGAGAACGCCGGAATGGAAGGCGCAATCGTGGTGGAGAAGGTAAGGGGCATGGCCAGCACCGAGGGCCTCGATGTTTCCACAGGCGAATATGTCGACATGTTCAAGGCCGGTATCGTCGACCCCACCAAGGTCACCAGGACCGCCCTTCAGAACGCCGGCTCCATCGCCGGACTGCTCCTCACCACAGAAGCAATAATCACTGAGATCCCCGAACCCGAGAAGCCGATGCCCGGTGGCGACGGCGGAATGGGTGGAATGGGCGGAATGTACTAGTCCCTTCCCGGGCCCCGGCAAACCTGCCGGGGCCTTTTTTTGCCCTGTTAAGGCCATCCGTAAATTTGACAAATAGATTGCGTATTATGTTGCTTCACAACTTGTTATGCAGTATCAGGCCTTGACCGGGAAACCACATAAGGAAAGAGCCCCGATTTGATCTCGGGGCTCTTTCCTTCAAGGCCTGATACTTCCTATTCGCTCTTATCGTGAGGAGTTACAGAAGTTATTTGTCAAATTTACGGATGGCCTTCTATTGTGGAGGAACAAGGCTGAAGGGAACCGTAACGGGCAGGTTCGATGTCTGTTCCGGTGCGGGTCCGAAGTTGAGCCCCTGAACCGCCGAGGTTACCGTTCCCTGGAGGCTTGAAAGGGCTCCGGGGGCACTGACGGAAACACCCGTAACCGATCCGCTGGGGGTGATGGAGAAGTTGATGGTTATTGTTCCCGCCGCTCCGGGGTTGGTTCGAAGGAGGCTCTCGTATGCTGTCTGGACACGCATCTTTATCACATTAATGCGACGCCTGATCTCGCTCATGTTCCTGTAGCCGAGATCTATTGCCTCTCCCGAGGCACTGGCGCTGAAGGTGACCTGTGCGGCCTGGTGCGCCGCCTGCATGTCGCTGGAGCTCACCGTTTCAGCAGAAGCGGCAACTCCGCCTCCGCCGCCGGCAAGACCGGCAAGACCGCCGGATCCTCCTCCCCCCGCACCTGCGATAAGGGCGTCTCCCGCCTGGCCTGAGGCGAGACCGGCTCCCGATGCCGCAGCGGACTGAAGGTCGCCTATGAAACCCGCTCCGCCACCAGCAGCACCTGTTCCGTAGGCGGCGAACCCGATGCTGCTGAGAACATCGCTTGCGGCGTCGGCCCCTTCCGCGGCTCCGCCGCCTGCGGGGGCGTCGGTACCGCCACCGCCGACTCCAGATGTTTGAACATCGGCCACGGGCATGTCGCTGATTATCTCCTCACCAAGGCCTGCCTCGGCGGCGGGGGGTGTTTCGGAGAGCTGGGCAACCCTGGCGCTGGGAGCGTTCCTCAGCATCTGGGCCTTGGATTCCTTTACCTCTGTGATGAGTCGGTCGGTTACCGCTCCCATGAGTATGGCTGCGGCAAGACCTATTCCCAGAATTAGCTTGAACTTGTCGTTCTCGTTCTTGGACACGTGGAAGGTGACCTGTTCATGGGGTCTGCAGGCGAAGGAGTCCCACTTGTAGTAGGTGGGCTTCGGCGGTTCTATCTTGACCGGCTTGGGCTTGGGCTTGGGCTTCAGCACTTCCGGAGGCGGCTCGGCAAAACCGAAGAAGACCTCGGTGTTCCCGATGGTGAAAACTCCGGATACATTCCGGTCGAATACCCAGACATAGGGCTCTCCGGGCTTTTCCTGCTTGAGAAGGTTTCTCTCTATGAGAGTGGTGAAGGGAATAACGCTGCCCTTCACCTCCACTCCGCCCTTGATCTGGGGGAGCAGCCGGAGAATGTACTTGTTGCCCTTCTCGGGTTCGAGAAGGGTGTGAATGCGGGGCAGATCTTCAGTGGCCACGGATACTGTGTTGTAGTCGGCTTTTCCGATGGTCATTATTCCGGCATTGGGAAATACTTCCTTCCTGCCTCCGGGTTCCTCCACCACCAGTTTAAGCATTCTCTTGTCGGGGACGAACTCTTCCTTTTTCTCGGGAACGGGTTCGGGCTTCTTCTTCGGCTCCGGTTTCTTCTCGGCAACAACCGGTGGATCGATGAATCCGAAGTGAATGACGAAGGGGCCGGCGTTGACCATGCCCTGATCGCCGTAGTTGACCTTGAGGAGGTAGTGCCCGTTATCGTCGGTGCTGAATATTCCCAGCCCCTTCAGATCACTGAACTTGAGCTTGGAGCCGTTCGCGGAGGTCACCTGGGCATCCATGGAGTCGGAAAGCCGCATCTCCCATGACTGGCCGTCGGAGGCCTTTCTTATGAAAACGAGGCTGTCGGGTATACCGGCGCCCTCAACGGCTATGTTGTTGTTGTAGCCGGATCCCAGAGTTACTTCCCTGTCGCCGGGGATAAGCTTGGTTACAACCTTGCCCTCCCGCATGGCCGCGATCGCAAGTACTTTTTTCACTTCAGCCACCATCAGACCCCACCGCCTTCCAGTTCTTCGGTCTTGATGACGGCCAGGTTCTGGCCTACATACCCAGCCTCGGAACAGCTGGCCATCACCCTTTGAAGAAGGATCGCCGGGATGCCAACATCGCCCTGGATGTTGATCTTGGTTTCCTCTTCGGTAATGGTACCCCTGGTGAGCCTGGAATATTCCAAATGGTCTTTCAGCCTTACCACCAGCTCGGGAATTGCGTTCCCGGATGAAAGGAGCTCTTCGTTCACCATTACCACCGGTTCGCCGTCGACGACGATGACAGATGAATTCACCTGGATCTCAAGCTTCAGCTCGGCGCTCTTCTCCACCCTGGCCTTGGGAAGGATGAGCTGATCGCTGAGGGTGACTATCTGTCCCTCGGCTGAATAGCTCTTGAGAAGGAAGACCAGGAGGATGGTGAACATGTCTATCATGGAGGTAAGGTTAAGAGTAACCTTCTTGTCCTTTCCCCGGGTTACGGCTATGGACTTTCCCGAACCGAGGAGAAGGGGGACCTTGCGTTTGGAAGGAGCACTCATCAGCTGCCACCTCCCATTGCCGAGGTTACGGAAGCCGTGGGGGCCACCTGGAGGCCGGGCTGATCGAAACCGGCCTCGTTGGCGATGTCAATTGCCATGATGATGTTCTCGTAACGCATTTCTTCCACGGTGAGTATTGTGATCTTGTGGAAATCGATCTGGGGATAGGCGTCGGTGAGGAGATCGTAAACCTCTGTAATCTTCATGGAAAGCGAATCCCAGGGGAAGGTGATTATCGTTTCCCCGTTCACCTGCTGTTCCAGGGCGTAGCAGACATGAACGCTTCCGCTTGCGGTGCCGATGAACATTTCCTGTTCCGTCATTATGATCTTCGGCTGCAGCCTGTCTTCCTCGGAGCGCATCAGGTTGGCCGTTGCTCCGGCACCGGCATTACTGACGCCCTCGGTCTGGGTCATTTCTATCACCACGACCTCGAGGAATGTGGCACTGAAAAGCAGGAAAGGGATTATGCAGCAGAAAAGGTTCATCACCGGGAGAAGGTCGATCTCCGGAAGGTGTTTTCCCGTTCTGCTCCGTCCCGATGCAGCCTTCGCCATCAGGCTTCCTTTCTCGCCTGTGCCAGCATGTTCATCACCATGACGCTGTAGCGGTCGATGTCGTCAACCAGGGTATCGGACTTAGATGTGAGAACGGAGTGTACGATAAGGAGAGGGATGGCGGATATAAGACCGAATGCCGTTGTGTTCATCGCCTGTGAAATACCGTTGGCGAGAAGAACGCTCTTCTGCTCGGGATCGGCGGCGGCAACAGCGGCGAAGGCGGCGATAAGACCGAAAATGGTGCCGAGAAGACCGACCATTGTTGAAACGTTGGCGAGCATGGCGAGATAGCCTATTCTGGCGTTTATCCTTGGAAGCTCGGCCAGGGCCATTTCATCAACGGCGTTCTGAATGTCGCGTTCGGTGCCCTTGTAGTTCCGCAGGGCGGCTTCGATGATCCTGGCCAGGGGAGCCTTTTCCTCGCTTACAGCGGCAATGGCGCCCTCGATGCTTCCCTTGCGGATCAGGGAGGCTATCTTTGCCATGAGCTGCTCGGGGTTGATCTGGGCTATGCCGAAGAGGAAGATGAGCCTCTCGATGGTTATGACCACACCCACGGCGAAAAAGAGGAGGATGGCCCACATGGCGGGACCGCCCTGACGGAAGAAAGTTGCCACTTTGCTGAAAAACCCGGCCTGCACCTCTTCCGGAGCTTCTTCTTCCAGAACCTCTTCCGCTGCAATTGTGTCGGCGGGTGTTTCTTCCTCTGTTACTTCCTCTTCCACCGCAGTTGAATCGGCCGCCAGGGAATCGGCCTCGATGGCCGCAGAATCGGTTTCAGCGGGTTCCTCGGTCTGTGCCACAACGGTGGTGGGGACAAAAAGAAGGATGAACACCGCGATAAGGGGTAACAGGTTTCTACGCATTCAGGGGCTCCTCTCTTGTAACACGCATCAATCTATTGACCAATGAGGTCATACAGTAAATTACCAATAACATCGAGGCCGGCCATAACGGCGAATACCGTTCCCGTGGTTTCCTCGCCCTCGGAATATTTCCATACGCTGAGCCCGGCCAGTACCGCAACCGAACCGTATCTGATATAGATGGGCATGGCGTTGGACTCTCTGGCTGCAACGGAAAAACTGGTTTCAGTTGCGAAGGCGCCGGGATATATAGGGCGAACCACATCTTCGAGAAAACTCCTTTCAAGAAGGACATTGCTGAGGTTCGGAGTACTCTTCATCATCAGGAAAAGGGCCTGTGGCGTTCTCAGTTCACCCTGGATGGTGATCTCATCGAGTATCAGCCGGCCGCCCTCAAAGGTTCCGTCCTGGGCGAGAACAGCGGCGCAGAACGGAAACAGCATGAGTATTGCGACGATGTGCCTCACTCTTGTTCAGTCTCCTCTCCGGACCCCTGCTCCACAAAACCCTCAACCTCTTCGCCCTCCGGATTCACTTCCTCGGGTACATACTCTTCTATCTCATATCCTGGAAGGCCCAGTGAAGCCACGGTACCCGGTGCAAGAAGTTCGAGGTTCTCTGCGGCTCTGTCCACCCACTCGTTCGAAACCCCTGCGGAGACCGCCTTCTCGATGGCGGTTATGTAGATGTCGTTGGCCCTCTGCATCTGGGGTTCGTAGAACTGTATATAAAGCTGACTGTAGAATTCATCAATAGCCTCGGGATCGGTGATGCTGGGGGGCGGATCCATGAAGGCCACTGAATTGGCGAAATCTTCGTAGAGCTCGCCGGCCCTGACGCAGGAAGCCATGAACCAGACATCGACATTGTAGTTCAACGACTTGCCGTACCAGCCCTCGACCTCGGTCTTTATCTGGGCCTTCTGACCAACGGTTTCAGGGGTGACGGGCATTGCGTCGTATCCGTGTCTGATGATCTCGCCGATCCTGAAAGAGCTTCTCGCCGCGTGGTTGGCGGGGCCCTCTCGGTACATGTCGAAGGTTTCCACGCACTCCTGGTAGATCCCCCTCGCCCCCTGATAGTCGCCTGCGTCGTAGAGATAGTCGCCATACTTGCCAAGGGCGATCACAAGTGTCTGGGGGGAGGCGGCGCGATCGCTGATAATGGTCTGGTACACACCCATGGCCAGCCCGGTTGCTCCGCCCTCCTCATAGGCAACCGCTGCGCTGTAGAGAACCGAATACATTCCCTCGGCTGAGGGGAAGCGGCTGTATGCCTCAAGGTATGTGTCGCCGGCGAGGGTGTACAGTTCCGCTTCCATGGCAAGGAATGCCGCCCGCTGCATGCCCTCGGGTGCCAGGGGCGATTCAGGATAGGTATTCGCCAGGTCCTTGAACACCCTGATGGCGTTGGTGATGTCCCCGGCTTTGCCGTAGGTATCACCGGCGTCGTAGAGGGATACCGGGGCAACCTCGGTTCCAGGGTGGGACCTGGCGGATTCCTCGAACCTTGCCGCAGCTGCCAGGAGACCCTCGACATCTTCGGACTGGGCCAGGGTTTCGGCATCGCGGTAGGCCACCGCCGCCGCCAGCTGTTCCACATCTTCGCCGAGGTCTTCACCGGTTATGGCCGCGGCGTCGGCGGCCCTGCCGTACCAGAGCTCGGCGTCGGAGTAGAGCTGTTCCGCCTCGTAGGCCGAGGCGAGGAATCGGGCGGACCTTGCGGTGAAGGGTGAGGAGGGGTACTGGTTGTAAACCCGGGTGTATGATTCCCTGGCAGTGGCGTAATCATTAGCATTGTAATGGTTTCCCGCATCGGCAAAGAGGAACTGAGCGGCGAACTCACCCTGGGGATAGTTGTCGGCGTAATACATGGCAAGCTGGTGCATCCTCTCCCGGAGATAGAGGCTGTCGGCACCGGGCTTCGCATAGGCTTCGTAATAGGAGCTGAAAGCGTTTCCCGCGGCATTTTCCCTCTGCTGGGCGGAGGTGCTGTCGTAAACGACCTGGTAGTAGACGTCTCCCGCCCGGGCGAAGCTTCCGGTGTTGTAGTAGGAATCACCCAGGAGGAACCGGAACTCATAGGCGTTCCTGGAGCCGCCGAATTCCTCGAGGTATACCTCTATCTTGTCGATGAGGACTGAATAGGCAGAAGATGCCATCTCGCGGTCGCCGGCGGCATCCACAACCTGCTGGTTGTAGTAGGCAATGGAATGCTCGAGGGATGATGCCCTGAGTGAATCCACTTCGTGGAAAAGGGTGGAATCCGCGGCATTCGCCGCCCATTCACTACGGGGGCCATAGTTCTCCACGATGGCCTCACGGGCCCTTGCCGCACTGGCGTAATCCCCTTCACCCTCGTAGGCAATGGCTATACGGGACTGAATGAAGGGAGCTTCACGGCTGTAGGGATCCCTCTGGAGAAGGGCATTGTAGGATTCGATGGCCTCCATCCAGAAACCCTGCTCGATGTAGAAATCCCCCATCTGTGTAAGGACATCCACTGTTACCTGCTGGTTGTCGAAGTAGTCGAGGAAGTTGGTGGCAAGCTGCACCGGCGGGCCGGACTTCTGTTCCATGAAGTCGTGGGCGAGGTATTCGATGGCCTCTTTCACCATGCTGGCGTTCCTTCTGAGGCCCAGCTCATCCATCCTTTCGCTGTCCCTTATGAGATAACCGAAGAGGGCGATGGAATGCTCGTACTCGTTCAGAAGGTATGCGGTCCACCCCAGCTTGTAGATACCGAACTGATAGATTGTGGAGGTGGCGTCGGGGTAGTTCAGCACCGCGTTGTAGTAAACGAAGGCGCTGTCGAACTCGAAGGAATCGAAGTAGAAGTCTCCCGCCCGGATGTAGGTTTCCGGGGCCAGGGGGCTTTCGGGATAGTCCCTGAGAAGCCTTCTGTAATTGGAGATGGCTCCCTCGGGATCTCCCATCTCATTCAGGGCGTAGCCAAGGGAATAGAGGGCAACATCCTCGACCTCGCTGTCGGGGTACTGATTGAGTACCCGCTGGTAGAGGTCGATGGTCCTGGAATAGTCAGCGGGGATGAAATCTCCCCCGGCGGCATCCACCCTGTCGAGGTAGCTGTTCTTGTCGATCTCGTAGTAGAGCTGGGCCAGCCTTACGAGGATGTCGGAGGTGAACCTGCTCTCGGGATAGTGGGCCAGATACTCCTCGAAGTAGCTGGCGCATTCGATGGCGGAGGCGTCGATGCGCTGCTGAAGGGCAAGGGTTTCCACCCTTTTCTGCTCAGCGAGGGCCTCGGCACGGGCGGAGTCTCCCGCGGCGTATGTCTCTTCTATGCGGTTGGTGTAGTAGGCGCCGATGTAGTTAAGGGAATCACGCTTGAGTTCCCTTTCCATGAATGTGGCGATGGCTATTCCGTACTGGGTTTCCTGCATCCAGTCGTGGTCGGCGGCCATGCCTGTGTCCATTTTACTGGCGAGGTCCTGAAGGGCGAGCCTGATCCTTGAAACCTCCCCCTCGAGCTGCACGAGCTCCTGTCTGTCCGCTTCGGTACCGGATACATCGGCGATGTCCCTTGTAGTGGATATCTCAAGGGCAAGCCGTTCGGAGGCTGCCCTGGAGGTGGCTATCAGCCTGTTGATCTCCTGCTGCATGGTCTCAGTGTCCATACCCACGGGCATGGACATGGAGGCCTCGAACTGGGATATGTCCACGAAAAGCCCTCTGAGGGCCGCTTCTTCCTCTTCGATCAGGGCAACGAGCTCCATGTCACCCTGCATGTATGCCTCTTCCTTCAGCTCGGTGAGACCCAGCCTGATGCGGTCGAGCCTTTCGCGCTCGGAATCGTACTGAGCGCCCACGTCCTGGCCGGAAAGGAATGTCTCGTAGTAGTCGCCGGTCGTTCTGTATTCATCCATGAGCTGACGGTACATGCCAATGGCGATCTCGATGTCCTGGGCACCCAGGGCACAGTTGGCCATGGCCAGTTCGAACTCGCTGTAGAGTTCAGTGCCGGGAACCTCTTCTATAACCCGTTCGGCGAGGTTGTAGGCGTCCTGATACTTCTCCTGCCGCATGTATGTCCAGGTGAGGCCAAGCATGGCAACGTCGTAGTAGGCGCTGAAGGGTGATACCTTCCTGTACTCGGTGATCGCCTGATCCAGCATGTCCTGGTCTACATATATCTGGGCGATGGCTATCCGGGCCCTGTCGGCGATTCCGCTCTCGCCCCTGCCGGCGTTGTCGATCACCGCCTGGAGGTTGCTTATGGCCGCTTCGTTGTTGTTCTCGGCCACATAGGTCACCGCCACCAGGTAGTTCGCCAGGGCGGCGTTGTCTCCGGAGGGGCTGATGCCCTGAAGCTCGGACCTGGCCTGGCTGAACTCGCCCAGATGATATCTGGCCAGGGCTCCCACTATTATGGCAATGTCCATGTGTTCGAACCCCGGGGCCAGGGACTTGAGGGTTTCGTAATATTCGATGGCCCCGTTGAAGTCCTGTAGCTCGAAGGATATCAGCTCAAGCCGGAAAAGGGCTGCCTGGTAGTACTCTGACTCGGGGAAATTGTCGATGACGGACTGAAAAGCGTCCCGGGCCCATACGATGGAACCGGACATGTAGAGTTCTTCGCCGAGCTCGAAGGCGGAACTGGCGCTGGAGAGGATGGAGTGCTGCCTGCGGAGCTGGATGAGCTCGGCCTCGATCCTGGCCAGCCTTTCCTCTTCACGCATGATCTGCTCTTCGAGGCCGTAAAGCTGCTGCTGGGCCCTCTGGAGTATTACGCCGGGATCTTCCCTTTCGGGACCCGCCGGGTCATCCTGGGCCGAGGCGGAGAGGCCGGTGAGGAGGCAGACCGCCACGACGAGCTGAAGTGATCGTCTGGGGAGGAACATTGCAGTTACCTGCGCTCATCAAGAAGATCGCGGAGCCTCTGAAGCTCGGACTCGGCGGACCTGCGCCTTGCCTCGAGTTCCTCGAGCCTCTGTCTTGCCCTCTCGATCCTCTGCTGTTCCCTCTCAAGTTCAAGACGGCTGGCGCCGAATATTGGCCCGAACCTGGATGACATGGCTATGGTTACCTTGGAGTTCTGCTGGATGTCCTGGAAGTTCTGCCCCTCGGGGGGAAGCAGTGTCATCTCCATTTCGCCCCATGCTATGTGCAGGTTGATGTGGCGGCTTACGGCGTAGTCTACTCCGAGATTCATGTCTCTGCCGTCGACTTCCATGGAAATGGCGATGTTGTCGCCGGGCTCCCACACCAGTGATCCGAAGAGACCATTCGCTATGGAGCTTCCAATGCCACCGGCGCCGCCTTCGCCGATCACCCCTACGAACCGGCCGATACCAATGCCCAGATTCAGCGTGAGGGGAGCGCCGATAAGGTAGCGGAGGTCTTTCGAGCCCACACCGTATACGGACCAGTTCTGGGCGTGATCGTAGTTGTAGTAGCCGTCTTCATCCCAGATGGAGCGGATGTTCCCTGATTCATCAGGTGTTCCCGGGGGGCCCATGAAGCAGTCGACCTTCTCGGGGGCGAAGGCGTTCTGTACCCCCAGGGAGAAAGCGGGGACCGTTATGCCCTCTTTGAGGATGGCCACCTTGGCGTTCACCACCACGCCGCCGTCGGCAAGGTAGGCCGCACCGATCTCGCCGTAGCTGAGTATTCCTATGTTCAGGAAGCCGGTGAACTTCAGATCGCTGTCGGATGCGCCGGTGGAATCCTCGAAGGAGTAGGCGCTTACAGCTATTCCCGCTTCGATCTCGGTGTGTTCCAGAACATAGGCTTCCGGGGCATTTACCACGCCGCCGTAGGCGTATGGCAGGGATCCGGCCTGAAGGGCCAGAGCGAATATGAATAGTGAAGCAGCGACCAGTCTCATAAAACTCCTCCCGGTCCCTCCTGACCTGGTGTCTCCCCCGTTCAAAGCGGGTCTCAGAAAGACCCGGTTCTTATTTACCGAAATATCTCAGCGGAGTCAACCTTGGTCAACCGTTACCGTTTTGTACTCAAATAATCGTAAGTTGACTGCAAGTGCAGTTGTTCCTATTTTCAGTCACGCATAAGATAACAGATTATTCACCGGGAGGTTCCCTTGAACATAGCAGCGGTTATACTCTTGACGGCGGCGGGAATACTACCGCTCTGGGAAATCCAGCTCGAAGCCACCCCCAGGGGCGAGGGACATTTTGTTTCCCTGGAGGGCTCAGGCCATGTTCTCCTGATTCCACTGGGCACCTCCGGCCTTGGCGCCCTGGGCCCCGGCGGTCTGCCGCTTCCTGGTTTTCCCGTGTCCAGGGGCGCCGGAACGGTCCTCAGGCCCGCCGCGGTTCCCGGCTCAACCGGAGAAACCCTGATCGCCTATGCGGACAACGAGGGCCGCGTTCATCTCATCGACCTCCAGGGAACCGAGCAGTACGGATGGCCGGTGGAGAACACAAGCAATGTCATCACCAGCATCACCGCAACGGACCTTGACGACGACGGCCAGTTCGAGATCGCCTATGGTACCGGCGACGGCAGGGTTCATCTGGTGGATATCAGGGGTGTTCACATACCGGGATATCCAGTGAATCTCCAGTCCCAGCTCCAGCATCAGCCCACCCAGATAAGTCTCGGGGGCGGCAACGGCAACGGCATCATCTGCGCCACCAACAACAGCAGGATGACTGTGCTGGACCATCAGGGCTCGACAAGGCCGGGGTGGCCCCAGCTCATCGGCTATCCCTCGGGGACCATACCTGTCTCCGGCGACGTTAACGGCGACGGCATGGCGGACATCGTATTCGCGACACAGGACGGCAGGGTCCATCTCTACAGCCTGCTCGGGGAAGAGCAGGAGGGCTGGCCCTTCTTCATGGACGACAGGCCCGTTGCCGGAGCCCCTGCCATTGGCCTCCTCGACGCGGATCTCCAGCTTCCCCAGGTAGCCATGGCCTCCATCGACGGCAACATCTACCTGCTGAACGGCGACGGCTCACTGGCGGGAACCTGGAAGTGGCCCAACAAAACCGATTCCAGGCCATTTCAGCCGATAATCTCCGTAACAGAATCCGGGCCGGCGGTGATTGCCTCTGCCACCAGCGGCAATGTCTACGCCTGGGACGCCTCCGGCACCAGGATCCCGGGATTCCCCATCCACAACCCCGGAGGAGCCACCTTTGCCCCTCTGGCGGCGGACATCGAGGGCAACGGCCGATGGGAACTCATTCTGATGAACCCCGGAGGAAGGGTCTCCGCCTACCCTCTCTCCTCACACTCTTCTTCGGTCTGCATGTGGCCCCTTCCCCTGGGAGACCAGTTCAATTCCGGAGCCTATGGCTCGGGCTTCCTCCCTGTGGCCGAGGTGGAACAGCTGACAGGCGAGTTCAGCGGCTCGGTGTCCCTCTCCTATTCAGTATCCTGCACTGATTTCACAGGTATCTCCGTAAGCTATTCCACCGACGCGGGGTACACATGGGTGGAAACAAGGAACTTCGACGAAAGACCCGGTGAGATAACCTGGCATTCGCACATCGACCTTCCCTCCCTCGATGAAAGAAGATGCGTCATAAGGATCACGCCATATTCACATTTCGGCCCCGGGGAAAGCGGCACCTCCGGACTGCTCCACATCGACAACAACAGGCCCCCTGAGATATTCATGGAGACACCGGAGAAAATGGACGACTCCCGTTATCTGCTTAGGTATGCAGTGGAAGACCCCGAGGGCGACGTTATACAGCTCCAGGCACAGTTCTCCACCGACGGCGGGAGCACCTGGGACCTGATGCACCTCGGCGGGAGCAGCCTTGAGATAGAACCCTGGTTCTACGGCGAGCCGGTGGTGTGGAACGCCGTCCGGGATCTCGGCCATGTGGACGTTGACGATGTACGGATAAGGATAAGGGCAGCCGACTCTGACCCCGGGCCATGGTACTTCATCGACGGCCTCCGCATCGACACGAACCGGCTGCCCAGCGCCCAGATAATTGCCCCGGTGGACAGGGTTCAGGGCAGGGTTCGTCTTGGCGTCAGGCTGAGCGACCCCGACCAGAACCTGCTGGACGTGGCGTACCAGTACAGCCCCGACGGCGGCACCTCATGGTATCCCGCAACGGTGATAGAGGCCGAGGAGGCTGGGATGTCCCGTTATGAGTACGAGATCATCTGGGAATCTGAAACCGATCTCCCCGGCTTCGACGGCAACAGGGTAAGGATGCGTGCCCAGCCCTCGGACAGAAGCACGGGGATCGCTGTTCCATCCTCACCCTTCCACCTCGACAACAACAATCCGCCGGTTGTCAGCCTGGAGTCCCCCTCGCGGTACGATGTGTTCAGGGGGCTGGTTCCCATCAGGTTCTCCCTTTCCGACAGTGAGAACGACGACATCAAACTGAATCTTGAATACAGGATTCACGGAGCCGAGGAAACCTGGCACATCGCCCGGGGCCTGATGAGCCGGGGGCCCTTCGGACCTTCAGGTTATAACTCCTCGATCAACTGGAACAGCACGGTGGACCTTCCGGATGTTTCGGCCCTTGATGTGGAGATAAGACTGGTGGCCACCGACAGCGATTCGGTGCGGTCCGAGGCTGTCTCCCCCATTACCCTTCAGAACACCGGCCTCCCGGAACTGATAAGGGCTACCACCTCCAGTTTGAACAGTTCGGCGGGAACAGCGGAGATCGCCTTCGAGCTGGGGGACAGGAATGAAAGGGTGATCGACCTCGTCATACACTTCAGTACCGACGGCGGGGATACATGGCGCCAGGCAACCGTTTCCGGCAACGCCCGGGGGCTGTATTCACACTCCTACCAGAACAGCCTCACATGGCACTACGGAACCGACCTCATGGGCAACAGGGGAACCGCCCTTCTCAGGATAACGCCGGAGTTCGACGGAGGAAAACTGGGAAGGCCCAGATTCATAGAGCAGGTCTTCCGGTAACCTTTTCCCACTGCGATTTGCCGCAGGTCAATTTTGTGGTGAGGGGGGCCTTCTCCCTCACCATCCCCACCATTGAAGATGCCAGATCCCTTATGTCCCACTGGGCGTGGGCGTCTTCCCGCAGCCTGCTGAAGTGGTTCAGTTCCCTTCCGTTCATGCACAGGCGCACCTGGCGCCGGTGGGCGTTGGTAAGGAGATACTGCCCTGCCCTGCCCTGCCCCGCAGCAGCTTCCCCGGCGCGTTCCGCCGCGGCGGTGAAAAGCTCTTCGCCGCCGGCCCTGACCACCGCCGGGGGAATGGTGAGCCCAAGGGAAGGGTCATAGGCCGTTACCAGCTGGGTGCTCATCCTGTGCCGCTTGAGCTGGGCGTATGCCGTGGCTGAGATGCTCAGCATGAAATCCGCCCTGAACAGCTCCCAGAACCTGGGAAGAGCGTCGTGGATGCCCAGATGGCTGTAAACCCTGTCGAAGTCGGCATCCCCGAAGAGCTCCTTCAGCCACTCACCCACCCTGCTGTCGGTGTCGCATTCGAGAAGAACGGCATCATTTTCCGTTTTCGGCCCGGGGCGCGGCTGCAGATGCGCGATGGAATCCATTTCCGTGGGCTCGGTGAAGATCATCAGGCTGGGGGCGGCGGGAAGGACAGCTTCGTACAGGGCCTCGGAAAGCTTCCTGACCTCCGCAAGCGGATGGGCCTTAAGCCGTCTGATCATGTGCTCCAGCTCCCTGGCGTTAACGGTCATTCCCATCTGAGAGGTGACAGCAAGGGGGAGGATATATCTTGCGTCCTCCCTGGCTTCGGTGGGAGACTGCCCGCTTTCCCGAAGCATGGAAAGAAGCTGCCTGTAACAGCGGAAAAGGTCGGTGAGTACCGGCTGGTGCCCGGACAGCTCCCCGGGAAGGTGCCAGTCCTGACCTATCCTTATGTAGCGCTGGGATTTCTCGGTGAAGCTGGCCAGCCTGAAGGACTGCAGCGCCTCCACCGCCAGCCTTGATATTCCCAGAATGTCAAAATTGAAGACCGCGTGCTCGGCGATGGACCCGTGGCCGTACTTGAAGACGATGGTCTTGTTGGACCTTCTGGCCTCCTCCACTTCTCTGGACGCATTCCTGCGGAGCTCGTTGACCGGAGCGGGGTCCCTGCTTATTCGGGCGTAGGCCGCGGAGACCGTTTCAGGGGTTGTTGAGCCGTTCTCCCTGTCCGTGTTGTATCCCGCGAGAATGACTCTCAATTTTTCCTCCTAGGGTTTTCCGGCGGCAAGCTCCGCCATGGGATTTTCGTAGGGCAGCCTGATCCGCATAAGATAATCCAGTTCCTTCACAGGGTCAGGTGAAAGAATGGCCTTCCTTATGATGGAGAGGGAGCGGTAGAGATCCCTGGCCAGGGGCACAAGCTCCCAGCCCCCCTCTATCAGGGGCAGATCCTCAGCGAACCTGGACATGTCCTCGACTGCGCCGTCGAGCCATGCAACGGCGTCACCGGGATCCTTCCCCCGGATGGCGCCGGACAGCCTTGCGATTATCTCTCCCCCCGTTTCCCCGGTATTCCAGGGGGAATGGTGGAACTCCCCCATGAGCTCCCAGCCCCGGGAGTGTTCCCCAAGCGCCTCGGGCCACTCCCTTGGGAGCCCGGCGGAGGCCTTGAGTTCCATCACTGCGTGAAGGGCGGCGGGGAAAATCTCCGAGGTGTTCAGAAACCACCAGCAGCTGCCGGGGTTCCTTCCAGAAAGGCCGGCAAGGAACACCCTTCTGAGGCAGTAGTCGGTGGCAAGGAGATTGTCCCATATGACCGGAGGGGACCCCAGAAGCTCCATAGCCCGGGGAAGGTCCGAGAGTGAAGGGGATACCACCCGGGGGCCGGTCCAGAACGACTTCCAGCCAGGCGGGATGTCCTTCCTCCATGCCCTGAGGTACTCCTCTCCCCCGGGGAAGCTTTCAACGAACTCACCGCAGTAGACCGATGGGCAGAGCACCACGGGAAGTCCGGTTCCCTCGAGAGCCCTTTTCGCGAAGGAAAGCTGTCTTTCAGCCAGCTCCGAGGCGGATGTTTCAGGCACGTCGTCGAAGAGTATGCCAAGACCGGCGGCCCCGGCATCCTCAGCCCTGAGAAGCTTCTCCCTGGCATGACGCCATTCGCCGTCCTGGAACCGCCAGGGGCTGATGGAAAAGAAGAAGGCCGTTGCCCCTCCCATGCAATCCTCGAGGTCTTTCCATTCCCCCCGGGGGTAGGGTTCCCTCCAGAGGATCCTGTGCCGGGGATCGTTCTTGGGCGCATAGAAATAAGCCGGCGAATCAAGGCTCGAAAGCTCCTCGAGGAGGATCTTTCTCTGCCTTGGTGAATAGGGTCTGCCGTAAAACCCCTCTATTACTCCCAGGTACACTGAACCTCCATCCTTAATTATGTTATGTTCAATTTCACAGATTCACATTATACAAGAAATCATCGACTGGAAAAGAGGAGTGTTATCATGGCAAGACGCATAGTTGAATGTGTTCCCAACATTTCCGAGGGCAGGAACCACTCGGTCATAGAGTCCGTGGTAAAGGCGGCATCCGCCGTAAAAGGCGCTTCGGTGCTGGATGTGGATCCAGGCGCCGCCACCAACAGAACGGTCATCACCATCGCTGGAGAACCGGAAGCTGTTGTCCAGGCGGCATTCAATGTGATCAAAGCAGCCGGGGAACTCATAGACATGAGCAAACAGCACGGCGCCCACCCCAGACACGGAGCAACCGATGTCTGCCCCTTCGTTCCCGTAAGCGGAGTTACAATGGAGGAATGCGCCGACCTGGCCAGGCAGCTGGGAGAAAGGGTGGGCAGAGAGCTTGAGATACCTGTCTATCTCTACGAGTACGCCGCATCCAAACCGGAATGGCAGAAGCTTCCCAACATACGGCAGGGGGAGTACGAGGCCCTTCCGGAAAAGCTGGGTAAACCTGAATGGAAACCGGATTACGGTCCCAACCAGTGGAACGAAAGGGTTGCCCGCACCGGGGTATGCACAATTGGAGCCAGGAACTTCCTCATCGCCTACAATGTGAACCTGAACACCACCGACACATCCATGGCCAAGGAGATCGCCCTTACCATAAGGGATACAGGCAGAACGAAGAGAACACCGGACTGGAAGTTCGCCCGGGACGAGAACGGCAGGAAGATATCCGTCCCCGGCCGGTTGAAGAACTGCAAGGCAACGGGATGGTTCATCGAGGAATACAACACCGCCCAGGTTACCATGAACCTCACCGACATCTCCGTAACACCCCTTCACATAGGATACGAGGTGACCAAAGAGGAAGCGGAAAGAATGGGGCTGGCCGTGACCGGCAGCGAAGTTGTCGGTCTTGTTCCCCTGAGCGCAATGGTGGACGCAGGCAGGTACTTCCTGGAAAAGCAGAACAGAGCGCTCATGGCAACGGGCAGAATAGCCAGGACCACCGGAGCCCCGGAGAGGGAACTGGTGAACCTTGCCATCAGGTCCATGGGGCTGAACGATGTGGCGGAATTCGTTCCTGAGAAGAAGATAATCGAGTACATGATAGCCGATAAGTCAGTGAACCTCTCCGGGATGACCTGCAGGGAGTTCTGCGACGAACTCTCCATCGACAGCCCCGCCCCGGGAGGCGGAAGCGCCGCGGCCCTGATGGGTGCTGTGGGAGCCGGGCTTTCCAGCATGGTGGCAAACCTCACTGTGCGTAACAGGAAGTTCAGGTCCAGCTGGGAGGAGATGCTCGAACTGGCGCCGGGCGCCCAGACCATCAAGGAGTATCTTCTCAACGCCATCGATGAAGACACCAGGGCTTTCAACAACTGGATGGAAGCCGCCAGGGCGAAGGGCGATGTCCAGGCTGCGGTGAAGCAGGCGGTGGAGGTTCCTCTGGGTGTTCTCGAGAGGGCGCCGGAGGTTGCCGAAATGGCCCTGGCCCTTGTGGAAAGGGGCATGCAGTCAAGCCTGTCCGACGCCGGGGTTGCCGCGGCATCCGCCCGGGCATCCGCCACCGGGGCATACTACAATGTACTCATCAACATCCCGGAGATCGAGGACCCCGTCTACAGGGAACGAACACTGGCGAAGGCTGAAGGCCTTCTGGAGGAGACCCGTCGGGTGACCTCCCTGGTGGAGGACAGGGTCATGGCCAAACTGAAGAATGAAGGCTGAACATTGAACATCGAAAGAACGAAATTCATTCCCCGGCACCTCCCGGAAGAAACCATATCCAGTCTTGAAGCCCTCTGCCACCAGGCCAGGGTGAACATTCTGAAAATGACTTCCCTTGCGGGCAGCGGACATCCCGGGGGCTCCATGAGCAGCCTGGAGATATACGCCCTTCTCTGGAGCCAGGCGGCGGTTGACCCGGCGAATCCCTCAATGCCCGGAAGGGACAGAATAGTGGTAAGCCACGGACACACCTCTCCCGGGGTCTATTCGGTACTGGGAGCCCTGGATTTCTTCCACCTCCACAGCGCTGTGGTTTCCTTCAGACTGGGGGGAAGCGATTTCGAAGGCCACATAGAACGCCACCTTCCCGGCGTGGAACTCACCAGTGGAAACCTCGGGCAGGGGCTCAGTTCCGCGGTTGGAATGGCCCTCATCGACAGGCTGAACGGCCATGACAACCATGTCTGGGTGGTCTCCGGCGACGGCGAGAACCAGAAGGGCCAGATATCCGAGGCCAGGAGATTCGCCGCAAGATACCGGCTCGGCAACCTTACCTACATAGTGGACGTGAACAGGCTCCAGATTTCAGGTGAAACCGAAGACATCATGCCTGTTGACCTCGAGGCCGAGTTCCTTGCGTCGGGCTGGGAGGTTGTCACCACCGACGGCCACGACCTCGCCGCCCTCTACTCCGCCCTCAGGCCGGAGGGTCAGGTGAATCCCAGGCTTGTTCTGGCCCAAACGGTAATGGGCAGGGGCGTGTCCTTCATGGAGAACAGGGAGGACTTCCACGGAAGGGCCCTTAATACCGATGAGCTGAAGGCGGCCCTCGGGGAGCTGGATGCAGAGGACGACATGGAGGTCCTCAGGGAGGAACGCAACGGCTTCCTGAATGGAAAAATGAACAGGTACAGAGAAGAGATCCATTACCACAACGCGAAACGCACCGGAGAACCCCGCACATACGGCGCGGACCATTGGGGAGACAACCGCAGCGCCTGGGGCAAAGCCCTTCTGGACATAGCCGGGGCCAATCCCGGGGATGAGCCCGTCGTGTTCGACTGTGACCTGGCCGGCAGCGTGAAAACCGCGGAATTCGCCAGGGCCTACCCTGACAACTTTTTCCAGACGGGCATAATGGAACACCACACAGCCGCCATGGCCGGGGGCGCATCCCTGGCGGACCGGCTGGTTTTCTGGAGCGATTTCGGCGTTTTCGCCATCGATGAAACATTCAACCAGCACAGGCTCAACGATATAAACCACACCAACCTGAAGGTGGTGGCGACCCACTGCGGGCTTGATGTGGGCCCCGACGGCAAAACCCACCACTGCATCAAGTATGCCGGTCTCACAAGGGCTCTGCCGAACTACAGGACCATCGTTCCAGCCGACCCTAACCAGACGGACAGGGCCATAAGGTACGCCGCGTCTTCACCGGGGAACTTTTTCATTGCCATGGGAAGGTCGAAGCTTCCTGTGATTACCGGTCCGGACAATGAACCTTTCTTCGCCGGGGACTACCGCTTCGAGTTCGGGAGAACTGATCATTTCAGAACAGGTACGGACATAGCCCTTCTTGCCATGGGTCCAATGTGCGCAAAGGCTCTGGAGCTGGCGGAGATACTCACCGTGGGAGGTATCTCCTGCGATGTAACGGGAGTCAGCTGCCCCAACGCGCTGCCTGAGGAGCTGGCGAAAAGCCTGAGGGGCTTCCGGTGCGTGATCACCTACGAAGACCACGACAGGGAGACAGGGCTTGGCGCATCGGTGGCCCTGGCCATGTCCCGCCTGGGAGACATGCCGCCCCTGCTCCGGTTCGGTGTTCATGAATACGGAATGAGCGGCGAGGCCGATGAGCTCTACACCCTCCAGGGGCTCCAGCCGGAACAGGTCGCCATGGATGTGATAGGGTTTCTCAGAGGCTTGATCAGGGTTTGAGGAGCCTCGAGTAGTCGGCGTCTCCGCAGACGATGTCCCAGTACTTCCTGAACCACCTGTCGCTTCGCTTCAGGGCTCCGGCGGCCAGCCGGCTGAAGGGTTTTCCGTAGAGCAGCTTTCTGTACCGCATGGACTGCTCTACCAGATGGACGCAACAGGCGTTCTCATGCCAGGTCTCCCTGCCGGCTGTCACCGCATCCGCCGCGGCGAACCCGCTTTCGATGGCGTGTGAGATCCCCTCGCCGGATACCCTGTCGCAGAGGCAGGCGGCGTCACCAACCAGCAGGCAGTCTCCCCGGCCTGGAACTACCTTCTGGGTCCCTCCGGGAAGAAGGGCGCCCCTCACCTGGCTGGAGGTTCCAAGGCCGGTGTGAACGAGAAGCCTTTTCATCATGTCACGGAGATTGCCGTGGGGGGGCTGGAAGGAACCTATTCCAGCAACGGCGTCCTCAGTCCTGGGAAAGAGCCAGCCATATCCGGTGAGGCCGGTGAAGAAGAATATCTGCATGCCCAGCCCGCGGAAGGGCTCCAGGGCCTTCGATGAAAGGGGCACCACCACGCTGAGGGATGGGCTCTGCTTCACTGCGCTTCCGCCCAGGAATGCCCTCCTCACCCTGCTGGACGCGCCGTCGGCGCCTATTATCCTCTCGAAGGGCACCTCCCCCCGTGAACTGAACATGGCTCTGCTTCCGTTCATTCCTGTGAAGGTGTCCTCCAGGGGCCTGGCCCCTTCCTCGAGGGCTCGCCTCCTGAGAAAGGAGTCGAAACCGGTTCGGTTGACCAGGTGAACCGGAGGTCTGCCCTCCCTGAAGGTTCTCAGCCGCCGGCAGTCCGAACTTATTGTCATGGTGGAGTGGGTCTGCACGGTGAGATCCTCTATCTCCATGGAACTGAGCATCCCTGATTCAGTGAGCAGGTTGACAGCCCTTTGGGACAGCACCCCGCCGCAGACCTTGAGTCTGGGAAAAACCGCGCCGTCCGCGAGGACGCAGCTGACCCCGGCCTTCGACAGTTTCCATGCGCACGCTGAACCCGCGGGCCCCGCTCCAACAACAAGAATGTCCTTCATCCTGCGATAATATGAACTGACAAGGGCAGGGGAAAGTGGTAGATTTCCCCTCTGGAAAAAGGAGGATCATGGGCGGCACTGTTTTTTCCGCTGTTTACTACAGACTCGTGTCGGCAGCTGTTGCTGCATGGGGAAGTCCCGGGGGGCTCGAAGGGCTTTCAGGTGTCATGGCGGGAATAAGGAACCGCCTTTCCCGGAACACCAGCGACCTCTACGAACTCCATCTCCGGCGGGTTTTCCCGGGAAAGGACCCCGGATGGTACAGGGATGTTCTCACTGAGAACTGGAAGACACACGAGAGAAACATATTCGCCCTCTTCCATATGCTTCGTGATGACAGGGAAAGGATACTTGAACGGGTTTCCTGGAGGGGCCGGCACCACCTTGAAACCGCCATCGGCAACGGAAAGGGAGTGCTTCTCCTGGTGCCCCACTTCGGCGACGAGAGAAGTCTCCATGTGCTTCTGGGCATGGCCGGTTACCAGGTGCATGTGATAACCAGCAGATATTCCGACATGCCTGAGTACGCCGGAAGGTCCCGGCTCGAGCCGGGGCTGCGCTGGAATACCATGCACTTCCCAGGAGAGAACCCCTCATGGATGTACAGAACCCTTCTGGAAGGAGGGATTATTCACTACGGCTCCACCGCCTACGGCGGCCCGGGTGGAACCTGGATAACCTCCTTCGGCCTTCCGGTACTGGTTCCCTCCGCCCCCTGGAAAATGTGGAAAAGGACCGGGTGCACAGTTCTCCTTGCCTCGTGTTCCCTCACCGGGGACATGGGCTATGAACTTGCCTTCAGGCCCCTCGACCTTCCGGAGGACAGGGATGGCTTCGCCGGGAAGGTGGCCGCCGCAACGGAGGAGCTTGCCCGTTCGAACCCCGGGCAGTACTGCTGGAAGAACCTGGCCATAAGACACAGGGAAACCAACACCATTGCCAGGACCGGGATCATTCCCGTGGACGAGGCAGACCTTGAAAGGGCCGCCATACCGGTGGACAGCGACCCGGAGAACATACGGGGCTTAATGGATATCCTTCCCCCCCGGAAGGCTTGCCCCTCCGGGGGGGAATAAGGCTAGAAGCTTTCGGCGCAGTCGGTTATGCTCACATCGTCCACCAGTATCCAGGATGGCACGGAAACCGCCGAGGGTTCCCTTCTTCCATAGGTGTTCGATGTGTTAACGCTGACGGTTTCCGAAGAGATACCGAGTATGTTGCCGAAGACGGTCTGGAAACTGTCGGTGATCCTGCTGCTGAATATGGGGCTTACGATCTTTCCCTTTTTCACCAGTACCGCGCTGAAGCGGCTGCTTCCGGTGAAAATGCCCCTGCTCATGTTCGGCATGTTCATGTAGTGGATGGCGGGAATGTAGAGGACCATATCCTCCCCTGAGACCTCCTGAAGAAAATCAGGTGAGCCCTCCCCGGGCTCCATGGCAAGACAGCCGGCGTTTGCGGTGGCATCTTTGCCATACTTCGAGGCTGTGTTCCTGTCGTATATCAGCCCGGCGAAGATGCCGCGGCGGATCACAGGAAGGTTTTCAGCCGGGGCTCCGGAGTCGCTGAGGGGATCTCTGAACACATTTTCGTGACGGGGGTCGTCGTTCACGGAAACCGACTCGTGAAGGACCTTGTCTCCAGGTTTGAAGGCGGAGGTCCATCCCATTTTCATCTCCCAGGTCCTGCCGGACATTCCTGTCCACACAGCCATTCCAAGAATGTCGCCGATGGCCTGTGAGCCGAACACCACGCGGTACTTGCCAGGTTCCACCATGTAGCCGGGGTTATCGAGATAAACGGGGAGAAGACCGGTGAATTCACTCACTGTCTTCACAGCGGTGACATCCCCTGCCCGCCAGCCGGTCTGCCAGCTTGCCAGTTCCCACATCTCTTCGGGATGCTTGAGAACACAGGTGAACTGCTGATCGGTGATCAGGCGCCTGGCGGTGAAGCCGCTGGCGGTGGTGGCAAGGAAGGTTTCAGTGCTTCCGCTGGACCATGAGCCGGAGAAGTTGTAGCCGCTTCCGGAACCGCTGATGATCTCGGAATAGACCCTCTCCTTCACCGAGGGGTCGAGGTTGTCCAGTTCGGGGTCGTACTGGCTCTCTTCATCGATGTTCGAGGTTACTTCCGCAAGAACCGGCTGGTAGTCCATTTCGCCGGACTTCTCGGCCTTCCGGGATACCATCAGTATCATGGCCAGAAGATCCTCCGGGGAATCCACCTCTCCCAGATGGGTATGGGTGCCCTTCCTTCGTCCGGAGATCACCTCGATGTCCATTCTTGTCAGTTCCTCACTGGTGTTCAGGCTCACTGAGTTGTTGCCTATCCTCATGAGGTGGCTGTTCTCGTGGTGCAGGTGGATGGAGGCATGTATGCCCCTGGCTGCCGCCAGATCCCTTGCCTCTGTCACTGTGTTCTTCGCTTTATCGCTGAGCATGACCTACCTCCTCTCTCCGGAAATGACGCCGTCGAACCTGACCACCGGTACTCCGTGACCGAGCTCCATTACCTGATTGGGCTCTCCCTTGCCGCAGTTCTCCACCTGCTCCACCCGCCATGTGCTCCGGTCGCCCACGGCGGTGAGGTTGTTGTAGAACTCGGTGGTGTGTCCCTGATAGGAGGGATTGCGCAGCACCCGGGTGATCCTGCCTTTCTTCACTTCCCATGCGATCTCGCAGCCGAAATGGAAGTGCTCACGGTTTGAGCCAATGGACCAGCTTGTGGGGTTGTCCACAATAATGCCGTCTTCAGTGCCGGCCACAATGTCCTCAAGGGTGCCGTCGTTCCCGGGAATTATGTTCACATTGGTCATCCTGTCGATGGGAGCCCTGTAGAAGGCGGTGGATCTGCTGGCCCCTCCGCTTTCGGAGAACACCTTTCTGCCCGCCCTCTGATTGGCTTCGCTTATCATGGCCCGGGATGTTAGGCAGTTCACCAGGAGGCCCTTCTCTATCAGCATGTAATCCCTCTCGGGGGTTCCCTCGTCGTCGAAGCCGAAGCTGCCCGGGCTGTTCCTGATGGAACCGTAGGCACTGACATTGAGTTTCTCAGAACCGTAACGGAGCTTGCCGAAGGAGTCGAGGTTCACGAAACTGCCCCCCGCATAGGAGAGCTCGTATCCCAGTATTCTGTCCAGCTCAAGGGGATGGCCGATGGTTTCGTGCACCTGGAGGTGCCCCTGGCCGGGAAGAAGTATCACTGACCTTTTGCCGTACTCGAGTTCCGGCGCGGCAATGACCTGTTTCAGCTCTTCCTTCACCCTTGCGGAATGACCGCTCCACAGGTCGGGGTTCGTGAGCATCTCCCACCCTCTTGTTCCTTCGGGATCGCAGTACAGGGTCATGGAACGGCGCTGCATCTGCCTGTCGGTATCCAGGGCCATGGCGGTCATGTGGGCGAAGGCGTTCACGAGCTTACGGGTGGTTCTGGTGCCCTCGCTGCTCCAGAAATGAATGATCATTCTCTGAAGCTGGACCCGGACCATTCTTCTCTGTATCCAGTCCTCCCTCAGTGAATCGTCAACCTCCCTGAGGAAACCGGTTTTCTCCGCGAGGTCCACCTGGGTGGGGTCGATCTCGAAGGGAGAGGTGTACTCACCGGTGTGCCCCTCGATGCTGCCCATGTCCAGTCTTACCTTGACCAGCCTGGATGCCGACACAGCATTGGAAAGCGCCCTGTCGAAGCACTCATCGATACTGCCCAGCCGGCTTGTGGCTGCGAAACCCCAGGCGCCGCCATGAAGCACCCGGACGCCTATGCCGCTTTCAACATTGGTATCGTTCGCCTCGAGATTGCCGTCGAGTATCATGAACATTTCAGAACTGTCGTCCTGATACCAGCGGGCATCGGTGTACTGCGCTCCTGTTTTCATCACACGCCGGATGTTTTCCGTTACCTTTTTTCCCACATCTTCCAGTATAGACATGAATCCTTCTTTCATGAATTCAGGGTGTTTCGTTCTTTTTCGACAGCCTGAGTATATCACCCCTGTGCAAATGTCCAGTGCCGATAACCCTGCAGAACACACCCCTGGCGGGCATTATGCACTTCCCCACCCGGGTGTAGATGTCGCACCGGTCACCGTGGCATTCCTTTCCCACCTGTGTCACCTCCAGAAGGAGACCTCCCGGACCGGATATCCTGCTGCCGGGAGTGAGCAGTGTGATGTCAATGCCCTGTATGGTGATGTTCTCGCCGAAATCGCCCGGCGATATGTCAAGCCCTGTTCCTTCTGAGAAGGAAAGGACGCTCTCCTGGTCCAGCAGGCTTATCTGCCTGTGCCACTTTCCGGAATGGGCGTCGCCCCGGATGCCGTCGATGGCAACTTCCGCGGAATCGACAGGTTCCTTCGCGGTTCCCTTCGCCGGGGAGATATTGATGGAGTAAACGGTGAAATCCATTGTCATTCAGTCCTCCGAAGGACACCCCGGGGAATCCTCCCCGTTCTGTCCGGTTATCAACAGAACATTGTCCCGCATGGTTCCAAGGGCGGTGAGGAAACCGACCCCGGCGGGAATGAACAGTATGAACATTCTGTTGAGAAGTGTGAAAAGGGGAAGGAAACCGCCGGGAACCACTGGGGACAGCAGAATGCCGGTGGCCACCTCGGCTATCCCTCCCGCCCCGGGACTGGGGGCGAAGTAGGAGATGAAGGTGAGAAGATAAAGGGCGGAAAGCATGGCGGCGAAGGAGACATCCAGCCCCAGCCCCCTGGCGATAAGCCATGAAATGGTGAACTTGTTCAGGTACAGTACCCCTGTGAGAAGAACGGACAGAAGGACCACCCCCGGCCTTTTGAAAAGGAATTCCAGGCACCAGCGGTGGTACTCGTTTACCTTTTTCCTGAAAAGCTCCTCATACCCGGCGATCCTTCTGTGATCGATCCAGGGAACCCGTTTGAGAACAGCCACCAGAAGCCTGAACAGCTTCTTGATCACCGAGGGCTTGAAAATGGCCATGCTAAGTACCAACAGAGCAGCCAGGAAGAGCCCCGCGCAGGCCCAGAGGATGGACCTGATGGTGTCGGACACTATCCATCCCTGCAGGAATACCAGTATGAACGCAACACCCATGCCGAAGAAGAGAAGTGTCCCGATGAAGTTCAGTACGGAAACGGAAACCGCGGCACCAAGCGGGATCCCCCCCAGCTTGAGAACGGCTATCTGGGCCGGTCCGCCAAGCCCCTGGGAGGGGGTGACCGCCCCCATGAACATGTTGGCGGCGTTGGCCCTGAAGCTGAGCATGTATCCCGTACCCGGGCTTATCTTCCTTATGAAAATGTGGTTCCGGAACCCTCCCAGGAAAAGGTCCGCCGCCACAAGGACCAGGCCTGCAAGTATGTATGCCGGGCTGAGAGCCCTGAAGGCCTCCAGGGATTCAGCACCCCCGGCGGCTGCCACAAGAACGGCGATGCCGCCGAAGGAGAGCAGCAGAAGGAGAACGAGCCCCCTTTTCAGAGACCCTGAGAGGCCGGTCTTACTTCTTTTCATGCTGCCTGTAGGGGGAGGCGGCAAGGGCCGGCACTATCAGCCTGGTGTAAACCAGCCTCCAGAGAAGTGCCACGAAAACTATGAAGGCCAGTCCGCCTGAATGGTTCTCTATGGTGAGCCAGTTGAACAGGCCGTGGGCGGTCATGGATACGAGCAGACCGAGGGCAACAAGTAGAACAGGCCTTATCCCCTTCTTTCCAGCGGCGTAGCCAAGTGCGGCGCCGAAGAATGAAGAGAAGAGGGCATGTCCGGGAACGCTGAAGACCGACCGGGCCAGAAGGGTGTAAACCCCTGTTCCGGATCCGGCGAGGCTCCACTGGGAAACAACATAAAAGGCGTTCTCACAGGCGGCGAAACCCAGTGCCGCCGACGCCGCGTAGACAATGCCGTCGATGGGCTCGTTGAAGTTCCTGTTCCTGAACACCGTCCAGAATACTATCAGGAACTTGCCGGTCTCCTCCACAAGGGGAGCCCATATCACCGCTGAGTATTTCGCCGGTCCCCAGGGGTAGGGAAGCCCGTGAAAGGCGGTTCCCAGCGCCACGGCGAACATGACACCCAGGAAAAAGGTCCTGAAAACGAGCTTCGTCGGCTCGGGTTCGTACCGGTCGGTGGAGTGGAAATACCAGAGCCAGCCGACGGCGGGGAGAAGTGAAACAACGGCGATAAAAAGGAACTGCATCAAGTTCTCCCCCTTTTTCGGTTACCTTGCCATGAGGTCCGCTACGAACCTTCCGAACTCCACCGGGTCTCCCGGCTTCGAGCCGGAGAGCACCCTGGCCAGCTCGAGGACCATTTCTACCCTTTTCCTGTACTCGTCAGTGGAGCCTTCGGCGGATTTAAGCCCTTCGAGGGAGGCTATAAGCGGGTGAGCAGGATTCAGCTCGAGGACCTTCTTCTCTCCGGGCTCCTCCTGATTCATGGCCCTCATCATCATGCGCATCATTTCACCGGGATCATCCTGGGCGGAGACGAGGAGACAGGGCGTACCCCTGAGCCTCGGGGAGAACCTGACCCCGGAAACCCTGTCGGAGAGGATATCCCTGATGCTTCCTATGAGGTCGCCGTGATCCTTTTCAGCCTGGGCCCTGGAGTCCTTTTCCTCCTGTGACATGTTCTTCTCCACCGCTTCGCTGGCAAGGTTGACCAGCTTCCTTCCCCTGAATTCCATCAGGGACTCCACAGCCAGCAGGTCCACAGGACCGTGAAGCAGCAGCACTTCCCCCCCGGGGGCTGACTCGAGGTGGGGTGAACGCCTCAGCTCCTGCAGGGAACTTCCTCCCAGATAGTTGATGGTGCCGTCCTCGGGCAGCTTTTCGCAGATGGAGACCAGGGAGACAGGCTCTTCTGAACCGCTGGTGTCGAACAGAAGCAGTGCCGCCAGGTCCTCACGCTTCTCGTAATCGGAATAGACCCCCTCTTTGATGAAGTCGCCGTACTCCCGGAAGAACTTGCTGTAAAGTGCGGTATCCTCCTCCATCATTTCGCTGAAATGATCGATGATCTTCCTGGTGAGAACCTTGCTGATGGTCCTGAGGACCCTGTCCTGCTGAAGCATTTCCCTGGAAACGTTCAGTGATATGTCGGAGCTTTCCACCACACCCCGAAGGAAGTGCAGATACTGGGGAAGTATCTTGTCCGCCCTCTCCATGATCATGACCTTCCTGGCGTAGAGACTGAGTCCGGGACGCCTGTCGGGTATCATCATGTCCATTCCCCGGCTCGATGGCACGAAGACCAGGGCGTGGAACTCGGTTACCCCCTCGCCGTGGTACCAGAACCGGTCCATGGGCTCGGAGTGGTCGTGGGTGAGATGGGAGTAGAAGGCTGTGTATTCCTCCTTCTCCACGTCCCCCGGGCTTCTCAGCCATACCGGGGTGCCGGTGTTGATCTGTTCACGTGTCTCCCCGCCGTCGTCGTTCTTTCCAGCCAGGTAGACTGGATTGCTGACGAAGTCGGAATAGTGCTTCACCAGGGATTCGAGCTTCCAGGGCTGAAGGTATTCCTTCGAGTCATCCTTGATCTGCAGCACGATGGATGTTCCCACAGGGAGCCCCTCGGCGGGCTGTATCGTATAGTTCTCGCTTCCGCTGCTCTTCCACTCCCAGCAGCTGTCCTCCCCGGCCCTGCGGGTCTTCACCGTTACCTCGTCGGAAACCATGAATGCCGAATAGAACCCCACTCCGAACTGGCCGATGAGCTCGGGACGGCTGGAGCTGGCTGTTATCTCCTCGAGAAATTTGAGGGTTCCCGAGGAGGCCACGGTTCCGAGGTTGGCCTGAAGCTCTTCAGCATTCATTCCCACTCCGTTGTCGGAAACCGTCAGGGTTCCGGCTTCTTCATCGGTGCTGATAATGATCTCCGGTGAATAGCCCTCGCCTGTGAGGTCGGGATCGTCAAGGGCCAGGTACCTCAGCCTGTCTATGGCGTCGGAGGCGTTTGACACAAGCTCCCTCAGAAAGATGTCGCTGTTGGAATAAAGGCTGTTGATCACCAGGTCGAGAACCCTTCTGGTCTCGGCCTTGAATTTCAGTTTTTTCTGCATAGTCATCATGCTCCCCTAGCGCAGTTTGCCTTCCAGGAACGGGACCTGGAATACCTTCTCGGAATAGATGGGGCCATGCCCAAAGTATCCGTCCTCACCAAAAAGCTCCCCGTGATCAGCGGTTACAGTGATCCAGGTGTTCCGGGGAACCATGTCGAAAAGCCTCTGGAAAACGCCATCGAGATATCTGACGGTATCCACCTGTCTTGCCCTCAGCATGTTCATCTCCTCCCCGTCGAAGAACCGGCTTCCCGATGTGCTCTCCTCTATGCAACCGTTCACTATGTTGTCGTCGAGATGTTTGAAAACACCGTGAACCCCGCTTATCCTGGGCCACTCGTTCCGGGCCTCGGTGGGTCTGGCATAGGGGTAGTGGGTCTCACCGACATTGAGAAGGTAGAAACTGGGTCTGTCTTCCGGGAAGGTCATGAGGTCAAGCATTGCGTTCATGTCGTTGTGACTGTCCATGAGCCTGAACGTATCGAAACCCCTGTTGACCGGGGTCTTGCTGTTCAGAACGGGAAGGGATACCATGGCGTGGGTCCGGTAACCCATGGTATTCCTCAGGAAATCCGGCAGCCACAGGCTGGGTACCAGGCTTTTGAACTCAATGTTGCTGGCGCCGAGCCTTTCGTTGTATCGGATGAAATCGTGCTTGTAGTACTCGCTGGCGAAAACCCCCGAGGGACTTGTGTGGGGCATGAGACCCATGAGCAGATTGTAGTGCGACGGGGCGGTCCAGCTGGCATAGCTGTACCTTGCTTCCGCTTCACCCAGTTTCATTATGGTCTTCGGAGCCGCCTCCATGAAGGTGTCGTATCGGCAGCTGTCAAGGACAACCACTATGAAGTTGTTCATCCCATCGAAGGGAGGGTCGGTCCTGTCCCGCCGGGTCTGTTTCCTCTTTCCGGAAAAAAGCTTCAAAATGAACTCCGTTCATCAGTTGGAAAGGTGTGAATAGAGATCTTCCCTCACCTGCTCCGACCAGGTCTCAGAGAGGTCTGAAAGGGTTTCCGCCAGTTCCCTGAACCCCGGGGCTGGGAGCTGGCCGGAATAGCGATAGTTCTTCTGAAAGATCACTTCTGAGCCCCTGCTCCCCATGAGGGTGACATCGATGTCGAACACCGCCATCCAGGTGGTGCTGTCCTTCTGTACCGCGCCGAACTGCCTCACATAGCCCTCGATGGTGACTATTTCGTTCACGCTGGCGGCGGTCCTGAATACCGCGGGGAAACCGCCGGCTGCCTGAAGGTCCCTTGCCAGCATCTCCGCCAGCATGGCCCCGGGCCTGGCTGCCCACCTGTTGTCGCTGCTTTCCCTTATGGAGCCGTCGGCCCGCGAGATAACCATGCCGGAAAGCTGGTAGCTGCCGGAACCCTCGAAATCCCTGACGCGGACAGGGTGGCTGAATGTTCGGGATACTGGCGTTTCGGGGGCTTCCCACTGCAGCAGCCACTGGTGGGTGGGTCCGGTTTCGCCGGTTCCAAGTGGTACATTCACCGTTATGCATCCTGCGAAGATCAAAACCGTGGTAACCGCCAGTAATCGTTTCATTGCCAGAAATCCTCTCCGCTGTCGCCGGGGGAAATACCCTCCAGCAGTCTGTTCAGTCTGGGCATGAACACACTGAACTCGTGAAGAATCACGCTTGTTTCGTCAAAGGTATCCTGAAGGTCGTCGGCAAGGTATCCCAGGATTGCCGAGAGCTCAGACAGCTTCTCTGTGAACCGGTAGAAGTCGGCAACAAGGGGCTCGACATTTCCCTTTACCTCCCTTACGGCCAGTGTGAGTTCTATTCCCAGTTCATTGTATGTAACGAGAAGTCTGTTCATGTTTTCCATTGTGTTTGCCATCCTGCAGCCCAGGGAGTCGTACTCGATGCCCTCGAGTATCCGGTTGATGCGGGTGAGGGCAAGGATGGCCTGATCGTTCAGGCTCTTGGCGTCCACCTGATCCAGTATTTCCAGAACCCTGTTCAGACCGGTGGTGACCGACTGAACCGTTCCGGACTGAACGGGAATGACAGACAAGTCGGACTGGAAGGAGAGCTGCTCGGCGGTCCAGAGCCTGGGAATGGAATCGGGGATACTCTCGAGGTTAACGTTTCTCAGGCCGGTTATGCCGGTGATGTTGAGGGAGGCGACTATCGTTTCATCCACGACGAACTTCTCGTCCTCGATCTTCAGCACCACCTTCACCAGCCTGCCGTCGGGTGCTATCTCGATGGATGTCACCGTGCCCACCGGAACACCGTTGTAGTTCACCGAGCTTCCCACATTCAGCCCGCCGACGCTCCAGCCGAAATAGCAGGCGTAGCTGGTGCTTTCGGGGCTTCTGAAACCGCCGGCGAGCCAGAAGATGGAAGCGATGAAAAGGCCCATTATCACCACGAAAAATATACCCAGCCTCAATCTGTTAGCCCTGAGCGCCATGGCTAATCTCCTGTCTTTCTTCCAAAAAAGTCCCGTACCCTCCGGTCGGCGGACCCTTCGGCGAGGTCACGGGCACTGCCCGTTGCTATGATACCCTTCTCATCAGGGTCAAGCATAACCACTCTGTCGGATATGGCAAATATGCTGTCCAGTTCATGTGTAACGATTATTATCGTTGTTCCCAGGCTTTTGTTAACGGATAATATAGTTCTGTCCAGTTCAGCACTGGTCACAGGGTCAAGTCCCGCAGAGGGCTCGTCGAAGAACAGTACCTCCGGGTCCAGGGCCATTGCCCGGGCCAGCGCCGCCCTCTTCTGCATTCCCCCTGAAATCTCCAGGGGGTTTTCATAGGCGGAGTGGATAAGCCCCACCATCTCCAGCTTGCTCATGGCCACATCGGTCATTTCGGGCCGTGTGAGCCCGGTGAACTCCGCAAGGGGAAGCATCACGTTCTCCAGAACGGTGAGGTTCCCCATGAGGGCACCGGACTGGAAGAGCACCCCCCAGCGCCTTCTGGCGGCGGCGAGTATCCCCGGTTCCTCCCATATGTCCTTGCCATCGAACAGCACTCTGCCCTCGATGGGTTTCATAAGCCCAATAAGGTAGCGCATGATGGTCGATTTACCGCAGCCGCTCTTGCCTACGATGACCAGAACCTCGCCGCTGTGAACATCCATGGTGACATTTTTCAGAACTGTCTGCTCTTCGTACCCGCCTGTGAGCGAATCAACATGAATAATTGGCATGCTCACAGTGTCAGCCCCGGTCTAAGATGAACGAAAACAAGGGAAAGCAGAGCGTCTGTGAGTATCACGAGGAAAATGCTCACCACCACTGCGGAGGTGGTTGCCTTGCCCACCGCCGCCGGCCCTCCGCGGACCCTCATTCCCATGTATGAACCGGTAACGGAGATGATGACCGAATAGAATATGCTTTTTATCACTCCCCAGTACAGGTCGAATGGAATAAGCGCTTTCCTTGCCTCGGCGATGTATACCTCGGGGGGCATGTCAAGGAACATTCCCCCGGCGGCCAGGCCACCGGCCATGCCGGAAAAGTTGGCGATGGTGACGAGAAGGGGCATGACCAGGAAAAGGGCGATCACTTTGGGGGTGACTATATAGCCATGAATGTTGAAGCCCATGACCTCAAGAGCGTCAACCTCCTGCCTGACCTTCATGGTGCCTATCTCCGCTGCGAATGCCGAGCCGGATCGTCCTGCCACCAGCACAGCGGTCATCATGGGACCTATCTCCCAGCAGATGCTGTATGCAAGGAGGGCGGGCATGAAAAGCTCGGCCCCGACCTGTCGCATCTGGTAACCGGCCTGGTATCCGAGAACGACTCCCATCAGCCAGTTGAGGGTGACAATGATGGGTACGGCCATGACACCGGTCTGTTCCATGTAGTACGCGGTCATGGAGCCTCTGAACTTCGATGTGAAAAGCGCCCGGAAGGCGTTGGTGGTGAAAACGAACAGACCGGATATCGTTGACCATGATTCCGCCACGCTGTCGCCAATGTCTGCAAAGTGATACCTGATGGTCTTCCGGGACCTGAAAGGCGGTGGAGTCTTGTCGATCTCCTCGAACCTGTCGAAGAGTGATTCTATATCCGAGTTCGCGTTCTTTATCTGAACACGTTTTCCCCGTCGAAGTCGGTTCTGATGGAATGACCAGACCCTGGCGGCAATTCCAGTATCGAGGCTTTCGCACTGGCTGAAATCCAGTATCGCCATCCTTAGCGGTAATTGAGCCAGTTTGCCCGTCACCATGGACAGATCCTTCACACTGAACCTTCCGGTGAAGTAAGCCGTTCTGTCCCTAATTTCTATACTGCAGTCCAACCTGATTTCACCCCCCGGCGATCCGCCCGTGTTTTTTTGTGAATGTTTTAATATAATGCAAAAAGGGTTCTGTTTTCCCGTAATTTCAGGAGGTGGGTCATGGGTACTATCGTATTCCTTATTCTCAGGTTCGTTTTCAACATCAATAACTACGGCGATGGCCAGACGCTGGCAACCGTGGTTTCCCTGGACACCATTGCCCTGATGCTTCTGCTTCACTACAGGAAGCGGGGCTAGTACCGGATCGTCCCGGGAGCAACTGCTGCAAAAATAATCACTTCTCAATGTATGAAATTCATAATTTCATGTTTACGCATCTTCATATATTATGAGTTTACATATTAATCAGATTGTGCCGCACAGGGCGTCATCTTCATATTCACTTGCGCTGCTTGGTATTGCATAATGCAACCATCCCTGCTCCCCGGGGCGGCTATGAAATATTGTTAACTGATCTGCATTACCTCTCCTTTTTTGTTATGCGGCATTCAGTTAGAAATTGATTCACCGGGTGTCGTTTATGACCCACGCCAACTCAGGGAATTTGTTGTTTACTCTACCCGTTGAAACTCCAGTGTGGTTTCCCGGTGCAACGGCTTTATATTCCCTGTATGAAACACCTGAATCAGATGAAACTCATGAGGTCCGAGCTCTGGATATTCGACGCCGACGACACTCTCTGGGAGAGCGCCCTCTACTTCAGACGGGCCGAGGAAGACTTCGTGGCCCTGATGCAGAGCCTGGGGTTCGACCCCGAGGCGATCAGACAGGAAGTGCACACCAGGGACATTGAGAGGCTCTCCATCACAGGCTACGGAGCCAGACCCTACATGGAGACATTGTTTGACATAGCCAGGGGCAAGGTAACTGAACTTACACCCTATCTCGTTGACAGCCTTGAATATATCTCGAACTGCCTTCTGCGTCATCCCCTCGTTCTGCTTCCCGGAGTGCTGGATACACTGAACAGGATGCACCGTGCCGGAAAGCGAATGCTGGTTTACACCATGGGGGAGGAAGACCATCAGAATGACAAGTTCTCAAGGTCGGGGATAGCCGGCCTCTTCGGAGGCATAAGGGTGGTTCCTGTAAAGACCGAGGAGACCATGAGGGAACTGCTTGACGGTTCCGGCGTTCTGCCTGAACTGGCATGCATGATTGGAAACAGCCCGAGGTCCGACATTAATCCAGCCATCGGATGCGGTGTTAACGCTCTCTTTCTGAAGCGTGCGCTGACATGGCAGGCGGAGCAGACCGACTTTGCCGAACCCGGACTTGTTACAACCGTGACCTGCATTTCTGAGATCCTGCCACTGGCAGGAGTGGAGTGACAGGGCCAAAGCAGCTGCTATAAGGCTGCGTTGACAATTCTGGAGGAAACGATGAACCTTACCGATGCCCTCAGCAGCGACGCCATATCAGCCAGGATAACCGCCGGCAGCAGGGAAGAACTGCTTTCCTGCATCGCTGAAATTGCCTGCAGAACGAAGAACCTGGCCTCCATCGACAGCAAGACGGTTCTGGATGCACTCATCGCAAGGGAAGAGCTGGCTTCCACCGGCCTTGGAAGCGGCGTAGCGGTACCCCATTGCAGACTTCCCGGCCTTGATTCCATAACCATGGGGCTGGTCACCACCGCAAAGAAGATCAATTTCGATGCTGCGGATAACGAAAAGGTGGATATCTTCCCCTTCGTCATCGGTCCTGAAAGCGCCCCGAAGCTCCACCTTAAAGCCCTTTCAGGCATCTCCAGGGTCCTTCGGAATCCGGCAACGAGGAAGGCCGTCAGGTCAGCGGAAACCGGTGAGGCCATTCATCGTCTTCTCCTGGAAGCGGCGGGTGAGGGCCAGGGCAGATCCCTTCCTGCCCCTCTCTGCGCCATGAAGCTGCTGCATGTTTTCGTAAGGAACGAAACACAGTTCAACGACATACTGCAGGTCTTCGCCTCCGGCGACTACACCGGAGCCATGGTGGTCGAGGCTCATGAATCAACGGAATACATGTCCAGCATGCCTGTTTTCGCCGGTTTCTGGAACAGCGAACTCAGTACCTTCAACCGGATCATAATCGTTGTGGTTAAGGATTCCCTGGTAAATCAGACCATAAGGCAGATAGAGTATGTAGCAGGGGATCTCACCGGTCAGACCGATGTAATGGTCACGGTTTCCGATCTGCACCACGCCCTCGGATCACTGGATTTCTAGGCCATCATGACGGACATTCCAACCACTGCACTATTGGGGGCGGCTGTAACCCTGGGCCTCTATTCCGGTCGTCTGGTAAGGAAAACCGGGCTGCCTTCCATAATAGGCTATATGCTCCTCGGGGCCCTCATGGGAGTCTCTGTGCTGAAGCTCTTCACCGGGGAACACCTGGGCTCCCTGGATTTCATTACCGACATCGCCCTTGGCTTCGTTGCCTTCACCATCGGTAACGAGCTGAAGATCTCCACACTCAGATCACTTGGCAAGTCCATCGGGCTGATAATAATACTTGAGTCCATGGCTGCCCTGGTGGTGGTCGCCGCCCTTGTGTACGCCGTCACGGGAGATCTGGTCACCGCGCTGATATTCGGTTCACTGGCCCCGGCCACCGCACCGGCGGGCACCGTGGCTGTGATAAAGGAGTACCGTGCCAGGGGAAAACTGTCCTCTTCTCTGTATGCGGTGGCAGGCTTTGACGACGGGGTGGCCATACTGCTCTTCGGCTTCACCATTGCCATAGCCAGGCAGATCCTCCTGACCGAGGCGGGTCTGGCCGGTGGGGGTCTCTTTTCCGGGCTTGCCCGGCCCGCCGTGGAGATAGCAGCAAGCCTGGGGGTAGGCGGCGTTCTTGGTTTGCTCTACTCCACACTTCTTCGCAAGATAGACTCCAACAACAATATAACTGCGTTAACATTCGGGTTCATCCTTCTCGGCGCCGGGCTTTCCGCCATGTTTCACCTCTCACTGATACTTGTAAACATGGGAATCGGATTCGTGCTGGCCAACACTTCGAGGCAGAGCATTCTGATAGGGGTCAACGAACAGCTGAGATCACTGATGCCGCTGCTTTTCATTCTCTTCTTCTTCCTGGCAGGAGCTCATCTGGACTTCGCCGCCCTTCCCGCCCTGGGTTTGACCGGGCTGGCCTACATAACGGGCAGAACGATGGGAAAGATAGGCGGATCATGGCTGGGCGCCTGGCTGGGAAAGGCGCCGAAGGTAATAAGGAACAACATAGGCCTGGGGCTTCTTTCACAGGCTGGTGTGGCCATCGGACTGTCCCTTCTGGTATCAAGGGAGTTCATGGCAATAGACAGCCCGAAGGCCCGCCTCATAGCGGCCTCGGTGGTAACCACGATCACCGCCACATGCATCCTTTTCGAGATAATCGGCCCAATAACCGCCAGGATAGCCCTGAGGAACTCCGGGGAAATAGATCAGGACAAGTAGCCGACGGGGGGAGGCCGGTGGCCTCCCCCCCCCCGCTTCCTATTTTACATGAACCAGCCTGAATCCGGCGGATCTGTCGCCGCCGGTAACCCTCACCATGTACATTCCGGAGGGTACCCTGGAACAGTCCCAGGTGTATTCACCGGAGGTTACCGGTGCTGAATGTATCCTTCTTCCCGCCATGTCATGTATTGTTAACTCGGTTGACTGGTAACCAGTTACAATGCTTATGACCGCCGCTGAGCCCGCGGGATTACAACCGGCGTTGGACACTAGAAGATCGGGAAGCCCCGCCTCTCCGTGGTTCACACCGGAGGGATCGGGAGTTGCCGCCCTGAGGTCCCACTGGAGGTCGTCTCCCCTGGCGCCATAAACCAGCCAGATCTTGCCGTCGGAGCCAACTGCCATTTTGCCGTCGTCTATGGCATCAGCGGAAACGGCGGTTTCCACGGAGGTCCATACGCCTCCGGAGAGGGTGGAGAATCTTATGGAGTTCATCCCGGCCGTCCAGGACACCACTATGTCCCCTGAACCGGTGGAGGCAACAGAGGGCCTGACACCGTGGTCGGCACCGGAAACCACCTCCGGGGAGGTCCAGTTGTCTCCCTGTTTCATGGAAAAGAGGATCTCTCCTCCCTGACCCTGCCAGGCTACGGCGAATCCGCCGGATATCCCGGCAATGCAAGGATAACGACCCTCGATGGATGGATTGGAGATAATCGTTTCAGAGCCGAAGGGGCCGCTGTCCGGGGCGTCCCTGAACCCTATGGCCCATCCGTCGTCGGTCTTCCGGTGATAGACCAGGCCGTACCCGGAACCGTTCCATGCCACATCGGGATAGCGCTCGGGGGAATCGGTTCCCGCAAGAACCTCCTCGTTGGTCCACTGGGAACCGGTCCACATTCTGCCCACGATGTCAGGATCTCCGCCGTCCCATTTCTGCCACACAAGCCAGGTGTGCCCGGCTCCGCCGGACATGGCCGGTTCAACATCGAAGGGATCTCCCGTGGTAAGGGTTTCCGATGGGTTCCAGCCCGAGCCGTTCCAGAGGGATACATAGATGTCGTAACCCTCGTGGTTGTCCCTCATGGACTGCCAGGAAACCCAGACGTTACCTGTGCCATCGCCGCCCACGGTTGGGTGCCAGTCCCAGTATTCGTGCTGGCAGACATTCACAGGTGCAGCCCAAGAATCGCCGTCGGTGCAGGTGGCGGTGATGTTAGCGCGAACGGGGTCGGAGGAACCGGAAACCGCGAAGACCATCCCCGAAGCCGGGTCGGAGTACATGTCCACCCTGCCCTGGGTATGCAAACCGTCGGTAAGGGGATAGTCCAGCCATCCGTAGGCAGGGGGGGTGTATCCTCCCTGCTGAAAACCGGCGAAGGCTCCATTCGGGTTCAGGGGCTTCAGCGTGGGGTCTCCGAAGAGAACCGCGCCGTCTTCGTTGCCCATATTGTTCCCCAGCCATACCCTGAAGGCATCGCCGAGGTTGGAGCCTCCGGCAAGCTGGCCGTAATAGTCGGTGAAGTAGTTGGTATAGTCCACCTTCGCCTGGGCCAGTGCGGCAAGGCCGTAGGAGTCGGTCCATATGTAGCTGTTCGCCAGATTGTCCACTTCTGTCCAGCGGCCGTTGCTGCAGCAGTTGAGAACATAGAAAATGGCGTGGGGGTCCAGAGGAGGAACTTCGAAATTGTTCAGCGTCCCAGCCCCCTCGGGGGGAGCTCCGGTGTGGAAGCTGCTTCCCCATGGGCTGGAGTGGGAGATGAGATGAACCCACTCATAACCGTACAGCAGCCTCTCCCGGAAATCGTCGGCGTTGGTGCCCACCGGGTCGTTAACCCTGGTAACGCTGTCATAAAGGCCATCGAGGGCGTATGTGAGCCCTGTGAAAGCCTCCTCGTAGGCCAGTGCCCTCTGGGGCAGGCTCAGGGCTCCGGTTCTGTATGCATGGTTCTTCTCGAAATAGAGATTCAGCAGCTCGGTCTGTGAGCCGAAGGTCAGGTATGTCGGGGTGAGTCTGCCCAGCCATATCTCGGGGGCGCCGTTGCTGTAAGATTCGAACAGACCATCTGAATTCGAATCGTTCCAGGTGCCGTTCATATCCATGAGATACATGTCTATGGGGTACTCGCCGTATCCGTTGGCCATCCAGCCGGTGGGGATGTCCCCGATGGCAATGGCGCCCACAAGGGAACCGGATGAGTAGGCGGTCTGGAGATCGTTCCTTATGTCCGACGCGGTGCCGCCGATGATCTCCCAGACCTCCACGGCATATCCCTCCAGCTCGAGGTCGTTCTGAAAGGTGGAAAGGGCGGCGGTGATCCCAGGGTACACCCCGGCATCAACCAGGAGGACAACGATATCCCCTTCGGCAACCCCGATGGGGGTTTCCATGATCCTCCTTGAATATGAACCCCTGCCGGTCTCGATGGAGATCCTGGTGGAGGAGCATTCCCTTCCCCGGCTGTCCATGTACTGGATCGGGATGCCCTCGGGTACCCCGTGTGCCAGAGCCGCTGCGAAAAGCAGTGCGAGAGAGAACTTAGTCATGATAAGTTACCTTCTTCCAGTGAGCCCACGGCGTTTTCCACCGCTTCAAGTATCTCCCCTGAACGAACCACCTCGACTATCCTGTTGTGGTCGGGGTAGAGGGGTCTGTCCTCCCCTAGGTGTTCCACATGCTTTCTGACAGTGTCCCTGGCGGCCTGAACCCCTTTCCCGCAGCTGTGACTCCTGAAATCCAGTGCCTGGGCCGCCGCGATCAGTTCTATTCCTAGAACTCCCCTGGCGTTCTCAAGTATCTGGCAGTTCTTCAGTGCGGTGTTCATTCCCATGCTCACGAAATCTTCCTGGTCCGCCGCCGCGGGGATGGAAGCAACAGCTGCGGGACTGGACAGGATGCGCTGCTCGGCGATGAGCATGCCCGCTGTGTACTGGCTGAGCATATGTCCGCTGTAGAGCCCGGGCTTCTCCGCCAGGAAGGGGGGAAGCCCAACGGAAAGGGCCGGGTTCAGAAGACGGTTCAGCCTTCTTTCGCTGAGCACTGAAACCATGGTGACAGCCGTTCCCGCCATTTCCATGGGAAGCGAAACCGGTGTTCCCTGGAAATTTGCCCCTGTCAGCACAAGGTTTTCATCGGGGAAGAAAAGGGGATTGTCACCCACACCGTTCAATTCGGTTTCAACCTGGCTCCGGGCATAGGCCACCGCGTCGTGGGCTGCGCCGATGACCTGGGGAGTGGAGCGCATGGAATAGGCGTCCTGTACCTTCTGTGGAGTTTTCCCGGTGGTAAGGTCGCTTCCGGCTATGCACCTGCGTATTGCCCTTGCGCTTCTGAGGGACCCGGCAAAGCCCCGCACGGTGTGCACCTTGTCCTCATAGGGTTTCATATTGGCGTAAAGGGCCTCCAGGCTCATTGCCGCAGCTATCTCGGCCTGCTTCAGCCATCTGTTCATGTCGTAGATGTTCAAGGCGGAAATGGCGGTGAGGAGATTGGAGCCGTTTATAAGTGCAAGGCCGTCGCGGGCATGGAGTTCCAGGGGTTTCAACCCAGCCCTCTCAAGGGCTTCCCTGCCGGGATACCTCTCCCCTTCGAAGAATGCCTCTCCCTCGCCCATGACCACCAGGGCGATCATGCTCATGGGGGCCAGGTCTCCGCAGGCGCCCACGGACCCCTTTTCGCACACCACCGGGGTTACCCCTCTGTTCAGCATGTCCACCAGCATCCGGGTCATCTCCAGGCGAACGGCGCTGTTGCCGTTGCAGTGGACATTTGCCCTTCCCAGCATGGCGCCCCGTACATGTTCAACGGGAGCCGGTTTTCCTATACCCGCTGAATGGTTGTAAATGAGGTACTTCTGGAATGAAAGAACTTCGTGGTCGGTCAGTCTGGTTTCAGAGAATTCCCCGATTCCGGTGTTGATGCCGTACATGGTCTCACCGGCGGCGATCTTCTCCTCCACCATTTTCCTGCAGCGAAGTATCCTCGCCTCTGCGGCGGGGTCGAGTTCTACCTTCTCCCCCATCCTTGCAACGGCGACGACTTTCTCTATCGTAAGGCTTTTCCCGTTCAGAACCACAGACATGGAGTCCTCCAGTATTTTTGGTTGATATGGGCCTGGAACATGAGTATCTAATAATACTAAAGAACTCCGTCTGCGGTAAGAAGGCTACTCCCTCAGGGAGAGTACATAGAGCCGGGGATAGTCCTCGGGATTGGGGTTCCAGGCAAGTATTCCCCCCGGGGTGACCTTTACGCGGAGTTCATCGGCATCCGGCGGAGGATCAGCCATGGCAGCGGTGAACAGATGCTCTGCCTCTTGGTATACATCGAAGAGCGGGTACTCTTCACGGCCGTCCCGTATCCAGAGCCTGCCTTCCCCATCCACGCCCATTCCGATGAAGGGCACCATTGGTCTGTATTCCGAAGGGTTCCATCTCATTTCCGGGGGAGCCCCTTCATCCAGGAGCTGCTGCCTTACCTCCTCGCGCTCCTCTTCTATCTCCTCGGCGGGTCTCTCCCTGGGTATCCTCTCCTCTTCGATGGTGTAGAGGGGGTTTCCCTCATGATCGAGAACATGGACCGTGAAATCGGTATATGAATAGGGGAGGTAGTAAACATTTCCCTGGAAATCCGAAGTGAAGACGATCTGGGATTCCTCGGTGGATTCACGGAGCCTTTCCCTGTTGAAATCGACGGTGTGGCTGTAATAGTCCCTGTCCTGAACCGGTGAATCGCTCCAGAGGGCGAGAAGCCGTCCATACCGGGAGTTCTCCCGGTCGAATATCCTGTAGCTGCCTGTGAAGGACCCGTTCAATGAGGGTGCGGTCCTTTCCGGTGACCATGGGATGAAGCCGCTTATCACGGTGTCCACTGAGAGATCAGGGTTTAGGAAGGTGATCCTTGTGAGGCCCGGGTCGCTTACCAGAACGCGGCCATCGGACATGGAGGTGAGGCAGTATGGCCTGATGAACTCGCCTGGACCCTCTCCACCGCCGCATCCTCTGTAAAGGAATTCTCCATCGGGACCATAGGCGGTTATCCGGCTGGTGGTTCCGTCGAGGACCAGTATGGTTCCGTTCTCCGTTATGCAGGCGTCCCTGATATCCCCGAAAACATAGCAGCTGTCACCCATTTCCTCACCGATGGACAGGGATATCTCAAGAACCGGTTCGGAGTCCTGTTCCGGCTCACCGGGAGCCTCGGAAGGAGCCCCGCAGGAGACCAGCAGAAGAGCGAAAAGTGACAACGCTATCTTCTCCGCTTTCATATTTTCCTCCAGTTATTCATTTATGAAAAAGGGTGCATTCCTAATATTTAAAAAATTTATGCATTTTGTCAAATTTCATTGAAATTTTTCCCGGCACGCCCATGGCGGAGCGCACCGGGAGGGCGAAGGGCTCAGCTCACCAGCATTGCCTTGGCGAACCTGCCGTGAACCGAAGCGACGAACCTGGCCAGATGGAGGGTCAGCACCAGAAGGAGGCCGCCTGCAGCCATCACCAGGGGCATGGCATAGAAGGGGATCCAGATGTTCGGCTGGATCACGGACTCGTCGAATCCATACTGCGCTATCGGAGCGCCCAGGAGTGAAATACCCAGACTGAAGAGGGTGATGATGATGGTGAAATAGAAGGTCCCCACGGGAAGCATCAGGAACATGTACAGAACAGTGGTCCATGTAGTACCGGTCTTCAGCAGGGTTTTGTAGCTCTGCCACCATGACCCTCCCCGGGGGAATATGGCGCGCCTGGGCATCCTTACCCCCAGAAGGGCCTCCACCAGCCTGCCTTCAACGAAGCCCAGAGCCCTTGCGAAGAGCAGGAAGAGCATGCTGACAGGAATACCGACTATAAGAAGCATCAGGCTCAGGGAAACCGATAGCCCAGCGGTTGCAAGGGTGAAGTAGATGGTGCCAGTGAGAAGGGACATCACCATGTACAGACAGGCCGCCCATGCACCGGGGTCCCATGCAACGGAAAGGAACTTTTCAAGGCCGTTCCTTCCCCGGGGAGCCGGTTTCGGTGAAAGGGCGAAGACCGGTTTCGTGTGATTCTCTATGTCCCGGTAAACATCACGGATCTCCTCGGGGGTACCATACTTCTCTATAACAGCCCTTGCCGCGCTGTTCCTGTCCGCCGCCGGGTTGCCCTCGAGTTCGGACTGAAGGGCTTCATTCAGGTGGTCCTCGGCATTCGCCAGGGCATCCTGAACCGTTGACCTGTCCAGGTCCCCCATGGCATTCTTCAACTCATCAAGGTATTTCTCTATGACACTGTTCATCAGATGCTCCCTCCCAGGATCCTGTTGATGAGACCGCTGGTCCTCTCCCAGATGTCCTTCCACCTCATCAGAGCTTCCCTTCCTTCGCCGGTTATGCTGTAGTAGCGCCGTGGCGGGCCTGAAACCGAAGGTTCGACACTGCTTTGAAGCAGCCCGTTCCGTTCGAGGGATTTCAATACCGGATAAAGGGCCCCCTGCTTGATCAGCTGGAATCCGCCGTCATCATCGGAGATTTCCTTGGCTATCCTGTAGCCGTACATCGGTTCTTCTGACCCCGCAAGAATGGCCAGCAGGGCAAGTGAGGTGGTTCCCGAGCTGATCTCTCTGCTGAATTTCCTGTCAACCTGATCTGGCTCTTTCAAGGTATCCTCCTTTGGCGTCTAGTGCTGGATGAATACTAGTGATTATTAAATACTAGTGTCAAGTGCCTGGTAGTGTTCAGAGACTATCTCAAATCTTCCCGGGGCCGGACACTTGACCGGCACACCGTGCGAACGCAATGTAATAGTCATATGGTCCCCTGGTTCTCTTAAGGAGCTGAAAGGTTGCACAACGAAGTTCACTCGAAATTCGCGGATCTGCTGAAGAACTCAGACGACAGCCTTTTCTCCCTTCTGTCCCTTTTCAAGGACACTCTTATTTTCATCTTGGATTCCAGCGGCCGGTTCACATTCGGACATTCGGATTCAAACTCGAGGCTGCACACCGCCCCGGGCAATTTCCTGGGCAAAACCGTTCCAGAAGTACTACCTGAACACATTTCCATACAGTTCGAGAAAGCCTTCGAGATGAACAGGGAGGGCGAGGTTACGGAAATACACTACTGGATGGACATGGTAACCCACATCGGCTGGTTCTCTGCCTCCTGCACACCCATTTTCAGAAACGGTGTTTTCGAGGGGACAATAGCCATTGTGAGGGATGTGACCAGGGAAAAGGAAGCCTCCGAGGCCCTGAAGACCAGTGAAGAGAACTACAGGACCCTTGTTGAAACGGCTGCCATGGCCATTGTCATAATAGAGAACAACAGGGTGGTTTACACCAATCCTGTCACAACGGAGATAAGCGGCTACACCGTCGAAGAGCTCATCGGACAGGATTTTCTGGACTTCATTGCCCCGTCGGAAAGGGAAAGGGTTTCGGAAATTCACACCCGGAGGCTGGAGGGTCTGGACGCTCCGGAGGTTTATGAGCTGAAGATGCTGAAGAAGAGCGGTAAGCTCATCGATGTGGAGATCAGCGCAAAGACAATAACCTTTCAGGGCAAGCCCTCAACCCAGGTAATAATGCAGGACATAACCTTGAGGAAGCAGGCGGAACGGGAGCTTCTCTCCATCCAGGAAACCCTCAGGGAAAAAGTTGCCGAACGCACGAGGGAACTTGAAAGGTATCGCGCCCATCTGGAAGAGATCGTCGATGAAAGAACTGGAAGGCTTCACGATACCATCAGTCTGCTCCAGACTGAGATCGATGAGAGAATGCAGGCGGAGGAACGGATCGAGCACCTCAACCTCATTCTCAAGGCCATCAGGAACATAAATCAGCTGATAACCAGTGAAACCGACCCTGAAAGGCTCATCTGGGGCGCCTGCAGAAGCCTGGTGGAAACCCGGGGATACAAAGATGCCTGGATAGTGCTTCTGAACCGCGACGGCTCCTTCCTGACAGCTTCCGAGGCCCGCTACGGCGAAGATCTGAAACCCCTCGAGGAATACATAGTGAGCGGAGAAACCACCCCTTGCATGGACAGATCCCTCAAGGGCGGGGATTCCTGGATATCCGATGAGGCAAGGTCAGTCTGTGTTCAGTGTCCTCTGAAGCAGGACACCAGCGAGTCCAGAAGGATAATGGGCTGCCGGCTGGAATGCCGGGGAAGGGTGTACGGTGTCCTTACCGTTACCAGCCTTGGAGAGAACCCCCCGGACACCGAAGAGGTCACGCTGTTCAAAGAGGTCTGCGATGACATCGCCTTCGCCCTGGACAGTCTGGAACAGGAAAAGGCCAAAGAGCAGGCAACCCGGGCCCTGGCTGAAAGTCAGAACAGATATGAGACACTGTTCGAGAACGCAACGGCGGCGATCATGTTCCTGGATGGCGAAGCAATAATCGAATGCAACTCCATATGCGCCGAGATGTTCGGCGCCTCACCGGATGAAATGGCCGGCCTGAGTCCCTGGGAGATATCCCCTCCCCGTCAGCCCGACGGCAGATCCTCCGAGGAGGCTGCTCGAAAGTATGTAACCTCCGCAATACGGAGCGGCCCCCAGTACTTCCGCTGGATACACAAGAGGAAGAATGGCGAAAGCTTTCCCGCCGAGGTTGGTCTCAACGCAGTTTCCATCAATGGGAAGGACTACATCCAGGCGGTTCTGATGGACATAACCACAAGGGAGAACGCCGAAAATGCCCTGAGGGAAAGCGAGAGGAACTACCGCACTCTCTACACCAATGTCCCCGTGGGGCTTTTCAGAAGCAGATCCACCGACAGAGGAACCCTTGTCGAGGCAAATCCCACCATGGCGGCAATGTTCGGGTTCGCTTCCCCCGATGAACTCATCAAGATACACACGGAAGAGCTCTTCGCCTCAGTGGAGGACAGAAAGAAGTATCTTGAGATAATAAGGGAAAAACACCTGGTAAGGGATTTCTCCGTGGAAATGAAACGGCGGGACGATTCCCGTTTCTGGGCATCCATTTCCGCCAGATCCTTCAGCTCTGCAGACAACGGTGAAATGCTGGTGGATGGCATAATCAAGGACATATCGGAAACCATCAGGTACGAGAACAACCTTAAGAAAAGCGTGGAGAGCCTTCAGAAAGCCATCGACGGCACCGTCTCCGCAATGAGTCTCCTCGTGGAGATGAAAGACCCCTACACCTCAGGCCACCAGAGGGGTGTTTCCCATCTTGCCCGGAGCATAGCGGTTGAAATGGGGCTGTCCCAGGAGCGTATCGACTGCATAAGAATAGCTTCCACCCTTCACGATCTCGGCAAACTCAGCATTCCCACGGAGATACTCAGCAAACCGGGCCCCCTGAGCGAATACGAGGTCAGCTTCCTCAAGACCCACCCCAAGGCCGGCTACGACATTCTGGGAGCCATAGAGTTTCCCTGGCCCATCGCCGATGTGATCCTCCAGCACCACGAAAGGCTCGACGGCTCCGGTTATCCCTACGGCCTCAGAGAGAACGAGATCATGCTGGAAGCCAGGATACTGGCCGTTGCCGACGTGGTGGAAGCAACCGCCTCCAGACGACCCTACAGGGCCAGCAGGGGTGTTGAAGTTGCCATGGAAGCCATCAAGAACGGTTCCGGAACCCTCTTCGACCCCGATGTGGTAAAGGCCTGCCTCTCCCTGTTCACTGAACATGGGTATGCCCTCATCGATCATGACAGCCAGATAGTGGATCCCGACTTCGCTATCTGACCCAACCTTGAGGCCATCCGTAAATTTGACAAATAGATTTCCTAAACCATTATTGGTGATGTAGTTAAGCATGACCCAGTCATGGGCGAAATAATCCAGTAATGCCATATTACAGCCGTAAATATACAGTTAATATCAATTACAGAAGTATCATGCTTTATGCATTGTGCCGCAACATAATAGAGAACTTATTTGTCAAATTTACGGATGGCCTTGGAAGCGGGAAAAGGAAAACCCGCCTGGTGCCCCTGACACGACTCGAACGTGTGGCCTACGGTTTAGGAAACCGCCGCTCTATCCAACTGAGCTACAGGGGCAAGGCGGGAAAGCAGGGCCAATTATGCAGTGAAACGAACACTTCGTCAAACCCCGTCGGTTTTCACCAGGAGTTCGGCGGCCTGGAGGGCGAGGGAATCGGCAAAAAGCATTCCCTTCGCATCGGGGATAAGGCGGTTGTTCGTCATCGATACCATTCCGGTGGCGATCAGATCAGTGCAATCCAGATCGTACCCGGACTTTCTCAGGTCGTCGAGATCGATCCCCCCGCGGTGCCTGAAACCGAGGGAGAGTATCTCGTGGGCGCAGTTCTCGCCTGTGAGGTCTTCGCCTGATTCGACCGGGGAGTCACCACGGATCACGCATGATTCATAAAGCCCGGAATCGCTGTGGTTCCATGTTCTTCTTTTTCCATCGAAGGAATGGGCCGAGGGGCCTATTCCGATGTATGGGATCCTGGACCAGTATGCAGAGTTGTGCCGGGAAATGAACTTCTCGCCCAGGGCGTAGCTGGAGGTCTCGTAATGGATGTACCCGTTGCCGGTGAGCATACTGTCGGCCTGGTGATACATATCGGCGCAGAGGTCGTCGGAGGCTTTCTCTCCGGCGTCTCCCATGGGGGTTCCCTTCATGAGGGTAAGTTCATACAGAGAGACATGCTGGGGCATGAAACGGAGGACCTCTTCGAGGTCGGTCCTCTGCCCTTGAATGGTCTGCCCCGGGTGTCCGTAGATCAGGTCGATGCTGATGTTCCTGAAACCGCTTTTCCTGATCACCAGGAGCGACTCCCTGGCCTCCGCTGCGCTGTGGGACCTTCCAAGCCTCTCAAGGGCGGAATCGTCGAAGCTCTGGACACCAAGGCTTATCCTGTTGAACCCGGCGAGAAGCAGAGTGGAGTAGCCCCTGTGGTCCAGAACCGCCGGATTGGACTCGATGGTTATCTCCCGCAATCCCGGTGAACGAACCCTTCCAATGAGTCTTTTCCAGAACTCCGGAGGAAGAAGCGTGGGGGTGCCGCCTCCGGCGTAAAAGGTTCCTATGGTGTCCTTCAGACCCTCGGTGCGCTGAATGAACTCCGCATCCAGGGCGGCACACATGCCGGTGATGTCCGATGGCTTCCTTGTGGACGCAAAGGCGCAGTAAGAGCACTTCCTCAGGCAGTAGGGCACATGAACATAGAGCCCTATTCCGGTGGAGGCCATCGGGGGTCCTCAAATCTCTGTATTTCAAGGGTGTATCCGGCGGGGTCCTTCACGAAGCAGTTGTAGATGTTGTACTCAGGAGTTGATGCCGGGGCTCTGATCACTTCGCAGCCGGCATCCTTAACACGGCTGAACCAATTGTCCACATCGTCGGTAACCAGGGTGAGGGTAACATCGCTTCGAGGCCCGGGGGCCTTCTTCGAGCAGAACCCGATATAGGAACCGGCAGAAGCCCTGTAGATCCTGCATCCGCCCTGATCGAGGACCATGGGCAGCTGGAGCACTTCGGTATAGAAACGGTGGGTTTCCTGGATGGCTTCGGTGTAGCAGAAGGTTATCATGGAATCGAAGGGCTTCATGTCAGTCATCCCTTTTCAGAACTGCAAGGAAGGCCTTCTGGGGAATCATTACCCTGCCAACCATTTTCATTCTCTTCTTGCCGGCTTTCTGCTTTTCAAGGAGCTTTCTCTTTCTGGTGATATCCCCTCCGTAGCACTTTGCAGTGACATCCTTGCGCAGGGCGCTGATGGTGGTTCTTGCTATAACCGTTCCACCTATGGCTCCCTGAATGGGTATCTTGAACTGCTGCCTGGGGATTTCCTCCTTCAAATTCTCGCATGCCCTCCTGGCCCAGTTCATGGCCCTGTCGCGGTGAACCAGCATGGAGAGGGCGTCGACCTTCTCGTGATTCACCAGGATGTCCACCTTGGCCAGATCTCCCACCCTGTAGTCGGCGGGTTCATAATCGAAACTGCCATACCCCTGGGTAACCGATTTCAGCTTGTCGTAGAAGTCGTACACTATTTCGGCAAGGGGCATTTCCACCTTAATCTCCACCCTCTTCGCCCCGACATACATGTTCGAATAGTTCTGGCCCCGCCTGTCGAGAAGCAGGGAGGTAACGGAACCTATGTACCTGTCCGGCATTATCACAGATGCCTTGATGTATGGTTCCTCGGTGAGTTCTATCTGCGAGGGGTCGGGGTAGAGGTTTGGATTGTCTATGTACTGAACCTCGCCGCTGCTGAGGGTGATCCTGTAGAGAACCGTCGGGGCGGTGAGGACCAGGCTCATACCGAACTCCCGCTCGAGTCTCTCCTGTATCACTTCCAGATGGAGAAGACCGAGGAAACCGCACCTGAAGCCGAAACCCAGCCCCACGGAGTTCACCTTCTCGAATGTAAGCGAGGCGTCGTTCAGCTTGAGTTTGTCCATGGCCACGGCGAGGTCATTGTAGTCTTCGCTGGAGATGGGAAAGAGGCTTGAGAAAACAACCGGCTTGGATTCCTCGAAACCGTCCAGGGCTTTCACGGCGGGATTCTTGACGGTGGTTACCGTTTCCCCGCTTCGGACATCGCTCACGCTCTTGATGCCGGCGATGAGGTAGCCCACATCCCCGGTGCCGAGTGTTTTGCACTTCAGGCGGTGAACGCCGAGATGACCTATCTCCTCTATCCTGTACTCCCCCTCCCTGGCCATCAGCAGGATGTCCTGATCCTGGTGCATTACGCCCTCTTCTATCTTGAAATATGCAACGACACCCCTGTAGGGATCGAATATGCTGTCGAAGACCCTGGCCCTGAGGGGAGCCCCCGCATCGCCGGAGGGTGGCGGGATGTCCCGGATGATCGAATCGAGGAGACCCTGAAGGCCTTCTCCTGTTTTCGCGCTGACAAGAACGGCGGTTTCAGGGTCGAGACCCAGTTCGTTCTCTATCTCGTGGAGGGTTTCGTCGATATCCGCAGAGGGAAGGTCGATCTTGTTGACCACTGGGATTATGGTCAACTCCTGATCCATTGCCTTGTACAGGTTGGCAAGGGTCTGGGCCTCCACCCCCTGGG
>NPIE01003817.1_pt1 | contig 50073 bp, 65 predicted proteins | sample 8637661 | NCBI WGS metagenome assembly NPIE01 (sample SAMN07420842, study PRJNA396082) | bioreactor metagenome | isolation source: sample BA12 brine-fed electro-methanogenic bioreactor BA | place: Japan: Kochi | collected 2016-12-09 | reverse complement strand
GGCGGCCACGTCGTTGTAGCCCTCGACGTCGGCGCGCTGGGCGAAGTAGAGATAGCGGCGATTGGCCTGCGATTCTCCGGAGAATGCGTCTTTCAGATTCTGTTCGGTGTGGCTGCCTTTCAGTTCCATGGGTCTCTCCTTTGGGTGGATCGATGTGGCTGCATCGGTCAATATACGCTTGAGCCTGCAAGGATTGAAATACAAAACCATGATGAAGTTGATAGATTTCTGCTATGACCCGGCGCGGCGGCTGCTGATCGGGTTCGGGCTGCTCGGCGCGGCCAGCACCAGCGCGGTGGCCGACCCGGTTCTGCCGCCCTTGCCCGAGCCGCGCGCCAACACGCCGGCGGCGTTGCTTGAAACGGACGCAGGCAGAACCTGGTTCGTCGGACCCGGGATTGCGGCCGGAAAGACCTGGCGCGATCTGCGCGCCGACGGCTGGATTCTGCGTCCGGATGCAGCGCAATGGCAGGCCGTCCCGCCGCTGCCGGCCTACCGCGGACTGGCCGGACGCCTCGGCAGCCACGCGCTGGTTCTCGACGGTGCGATCCACGTGATTGGCGGCTATACCGTGGCCGAGGACGGCAGCGAGCGCTCGACCCCGGGAATCTGGCGGCTGGAGCTTGATCCTGACCCTGACCCTGACCCGCACTGGGTCCGTGCGGGCACGATGCCGGTGCCGGTCGACGATGCGGTCGCGGCAGTCTGGCGAGAGCACACGCTGGTGCTGGTCAGCGGCTGGAGCGATACCGGCAACGTCAATCTGGTTCAGCTGTGGAGCGCGGCCGACGATCGCTGGGTTCAGGCCGAGCCATGGCCGGGCGCGCCGGTGTTCGGCCATGCAGGCGGGTTGATCGGCGACACGCTGGTCGTGTGTGGGGGTGCGCGGGTGCACTATCCGGAGACCGGGCCGCGCCAGTTTCTGGCCAGCGACCAGTGCTGGCAGGGCCGGTTCCGCGCGGACGATGCGCGGCGGCTGGACTGGCGACCCTTGCCGCCGATGCCGGGTGGCCCGCGCTATCGTGCGGCGGCCCTGGGCCTGCATCGCCACGGTGCCGACCGGGTGGTGTTTGCCGGCGGTGCCGACCGGCCGTACAACTACGATGGCCAGGGCTACGACGGTTTGCCCGCCGCGGCGACCGATCGAGTCGTCAGTTACAACGTCGACGCCGGGCAATGGGAGTGCCATGGCCGCATGCCGGAGCCGCGGATGGATTACCGCGGTCTGCTGTTCGATGGCCTGAATCTGGTGCTGCCCGGCGGCATGGACGGCGAGCGCCGGGTGCGGGCCGAAGTGCTGGCGTGGCCGCTGGCCGGACCTGTACCCTGCGCGCCGGCGGGTGTTCCCGACGCGATCGGAAAGAAATCGAACTTGTAATTGCCTTGCCCGGCCCGCAAATCAGTAATGGAACGAGCGGTCTGCGAATTTGCGGCCACTTGACTTGCCCACATTTCCCGACAGGAGTCAATTCATGAAGCTGGAAGTTCTCGATCAGGACCATGCCCCCGAAGCTGCCCGTCCGCTGCTGCAGAAAGCGCAGCAGAAATACGGCTTCGTTCCGAACATTCTCGGCGTGATGGCGAATTCGCCGGCGCTGCTCGAGGCCTACATGGCGCTGTCGCAGATTTTCGAAAAGACCGGATTCTCTCCGGCCGAGAAGCAGACCGTGCTGCTGGCCGTATCGACTGAAAACGGCTGTGACTATTGCCGCGCTGCACATTCGGCGATCGCGAAGATGCAGGGCGTCGACGAGGCCGTGATCAAGGCGATCGCCAACGGCGACGCGCTGCCGGATGCAAAGCTCGATGTCTTGTTCAAGTTCACCCGCGTGATGGTCGACAAGCGTGGCCGCCCGTCGGATCAAGACCTGAAGGCGCTTCTGGATGCCGGCTACAGCGAGGCGCAGGTCCAGGACGTGATTGTGGGCATCGGCATGAAGACGCTGTCGAACTACAACAACCACATCGCTGAAACCCCGCTGGACCCGCAGTTCCAGGGCTAGCCGTCAGGGAACGGTTGCTTTCTTGCGGCGATTCCTGCTGCGATTCCTGCGGCGATGGGTCGACTTGACCGGCGCGGCGCGGCGTGTGCCCGCGCCTGAGCGCTTCAGGTTCCGGTCAGGAAACGGTCGGCGATGATCGCCAGCCAGACGCCGCCGGCGATCAGCATCGCGGTCATGACCATCGCCGAGCCGGCGTCCTTGGCCTTGGCGGCCAGGTCGTGGTACTCGGTGCCGATTCGGTCGATGGTGGCCTCGATGGCCGAATTTCCGAGTTCGGCAACCAGCACCAGCGCCCAGCTTGCGACCAGAATGGCGAACTGCAGCCAGTCTTCGGCCAGCCAGGCCGCGATCGGCAGGATCACGATCAGCACCGCGATCTGCATCCGGAACGCCTGCTCGTCACGAAAAACCCGGGCATAGCCCTGGAGCGAGTTGCGCGTGGCATAGACCAGCCGCGCCAGCTCGTTCTTCGGCGTCGCGGGGTTCATGCGGCGCAGTCCTCGGCCACGCCGTAGGCTTCGAGCAGCGGTTCCAGGCGCGGCGCCCGGCCGATGAAGGCCTGCCAGGACTCGGCCATCGGTCGACTGCCGCCGGTGCCGAGGATCTCGTCGCGCAGGCGCGCGCCGAGCTCGGCGTCATACAGGCCGTGCTCGCGGAACAGGTCGAAGGCGTCGCGCGCCAGCCGTTCGGCCCAGAGGTAGCTGTAGTAGCCGGCCGCGTAGCCGCCGTCGAACAGGTGGCTGAAGCTCATCAGATAGCGGTTGTAGTCGGGCATCGGCGTGACCGCGACCCGGTCATGCACGCGGCACTGGGTCGCGACCGCATCGGGGACGGCCTGGTCGGTCGCGCCGCGATGCAGTTCCATGTCGGTCAGGGCGAATTCGACCTGGCGCAGCAGTGCCAGTGCGCCGAGAAACTTGCGGTCGGCATCCAGCGCCCGGATCCAGTCCTCGGGCAGCGGCTCGCCGGTCTGATGATGGCGGGCGTGGCGCCGCAGGAATTCCGGCTCCCAGGTCCAGCCTTCAAGCAACTGGCTGGGCAGCTCGACCGCGTCCCATTCGACCCCCGAGATGCCGGCCACCGGCGGCCAGTCGACCCGCGTCAGCAGGTGGTGCAGGCAGTGGCCGAACTCGTGGAACAGGGTGACCACATCGTCATGCGTCAGCAGGCTGGGCTGGCCGGACGAGGGCGCGGCGAAATTGCAGGTGAGATACGCCACCGGCGCGCGCGCCGGGCCTTGATCCAGACGCATGCGCTGGCGGCAGACATCCATCCACGCGCCGCACTGCTTGCCGGCGCGCGCATACAGATCGATGTAGATCCCGGCCTCGAGCCCGTCGCCGCCGCCGGAGACCGCGTAGTAGCGCACGTCCGGGTGCCAGCGCTCGACCTCCGTGCGCTGCTCGATGCGAATCCCGAACAGACGCTGGGCCAGCTCGAACAAACCGCCGAGGATGCGCTCCTGTTCGAACCAGGGCTTGAGCTTTTCCTGACTCAGGCCGAGTTGCGACTCGCGCATCTTTTCCGACCAGTAGCCGATGTCCCAGGGCTGCAGCTGCGCCGGGCCGCCGTGCGCGGCGGCAAAGGCGCTGAGTTCATCGAGCTGGGTACGGGCGGCCGGCTGCGCCCGTTCGGCGAGATCGCCGAGGAAGTCCTCGATCTGGTCGACGCTGCGCGCCATGCGCCGGGCAAGTTTGAGTTCTGCCGCGCTGGAAAAACCCAGCAGGCCGGCCTGTTCGGCGCGCAATTGCAGCAGTTCGGCGACGATCGGTTCATTGTCGTTTGTGCCGGCCTGCGGGCCCTGGCTCGAGGCGCGGGTGCAGTGCGCGGTGTAGAAGCGCTGGCGCAAGGCCCGGTCATCGGCATAGGTCAGGATGGTGCGGTAACAGGGATGGCTCAGGTCGGCGCGCCAGCCGCTTTCCTGGCCGGCCTCGGCCGCCTTGTCGGCCAGCGTGGCGCGCTCCGATTCCGGCAGACCGGCCAGTGCGGCCTCGTCGTCGAAGTCCTCGAACCACTGCTCGGTGGCATCCAGCACATGATTGCCGAAGTCATTGCCCAGCTTCGACAGCGCCATGCTGATCGCGGCGAAGCGCTGGCGCTGCGGCTCGGGCAGCTCGATGCCGGACAGCCGGAAATCGAGCAGTTCCTGCTCGACCATGCGCTGGAAGGCCGAATCGAGGTCACTGAATTCCGGCGCTTCGGCGACCTGCTTCCAGCACGCCTGCAGGGCCCGGTTCTGGCCTCTGGCGGTATAGAAGGCGGTGATCTTTTCCAGACAGGCGCTGAAGGCTTCACGCCAGGCGGCAGTGTTGCGCACCGCATGCAGATGGCCGACGCTCGACCAGGCCAGCGCCAGCGCATCATCGACCTCGATCTCGGCTCGCACGATTTCGAGCGCGTCAGTGGCCGACGGCTTCGCATCGATACGCTGCAACAGTGCCTCGTATTCGGCCAGACGCTGCTCGATGGCCGGTACCGCGTGGTCCGGCTTGATGGCCTCGAACTGCGGCAGGCCGGTGCGCAGCAGCGGGTTGATCGGTGTACTCATCGAAGCTCCTCGTCGAGCAGTTCGTCGATCGCCTCGACCGCTGCATGCAACGCCCTGGGCTCCGGCAGCAGCGTGATGCGGAAATGGCGGCTATCGGCGATGTTGAAGCTGGTGCCGGGCACGATCAGCACGTGGGCCGCTTCCAGTAGACGCGCAGCGAAGGCGTGGTCGTCGAAGCCGGCCGGGTCGGGCAGGCGCACCGAAGGGAACGCGTACATCGCGCCCTCCGGCGCGACCAGCTCCAGATGCCGTGACGCGTTCACGGCATCGACGACGGCACGGCGCGCTTCGTACAGCCGCCCGCCCGGGGCGACCAGTTCCTGAATCGACTGGTAGCCGCCGAGCGCGGTCTGCACCGCCCATTGCGCCGGTACGTTGGATGACAGCCGGAGGGCGGCCAGTTTCTCGACCGCCAGCCGATAGTCGGCGGCGGCGTCGAGATCGCCGCTGAAGACCATCCAGCCGACCCGCCAGCCACAGGCGCGGTACACCTTGGACAGGCCGCCGAAGGAGATGCAGACTGCGTCCGGCGCCAGCATGGCCATGGGCACGAATTCGGCGCCGTCATAGGTGATGGCGTCATAGATTTCGTCGGAAAACAGCACCAGCCGATGACGCGCCGCGATCTCGGCAAGCTGACGCAGCAGCGCGACCGGATAGACCGCGCCGGTCGGGTTGTTGGGGTTGATCACCACGATCGCCCGGGTGCGCGCCGTGATCCGTGCCTCGATTTCGGCCGGGTCGGGCAGGAAGCTGTGGTCGGCAGTGCAGGGATAATGCACCGCGCGACCGCCGTTGAGCACGGCGGCAGCGGTCCAGAGCGGGTAGTCCGGTGCCGGAATCAGCACCTCGTCGCCGGGCTCGAGCAGGGCGCGCAGACTCAGGTCGACCAGCTCGGAGACGCCGTTGCCGATCATCACCTGGTGGAACCGGGTCTCGCTCAGGCCGCGTTCCTGGAACTGGATCGCGACCGCCTCGCGCGCCGGAAAGATTCCGGTCTGCGGACCGTAGGCATCGCTTTCGGCGAGGTTGCGAATCACCGCCTGGCGCATGGTCTCGGGCGCATGCAGGCCAAAGCGGCCGGGATTGCCGACATTCAGGTGCAGCACCTCGTGCCCGGCCTGCTCGAGCTCATGCGCGCGGCGCGCCAGCGCGCCACGGATTTCGTAGCGCACCTGCTCGACCCGGCTGGCCGGCCGCACTGTCCTGGCGGCGGGATGCTGAGCCGGGGCGGAAATGGGATCTGTCAAGGCGATCGCTCGCGGTTGTTCCAGGATGTGTGTCATGGTAAGCGCAAATCCACTGCCGGGCAGAAGTCCGCTTGATCGCGCTTGATTCAGGCCCCGCGGCACCCCAAGTCATTGGATAATTGAGCTCACCGACTCCGGAGCAGCACGCATGGCGCTCGATTCTTCCCTGCACGACCGAATTCAACAGATGCTGACCGCAAACCGGGTCATGCTGTTCATGAAGGGCACGCCGAAAATGCCGCAATGCGGATTCTCGGCCCAGACTGCCGGTGCGCTCGACACGATCCTTGAAGGCGACTACGCATCGTTCAACGTGCTCGAGGATCCGGAAATCCGCGAGGGCATCAAGCAATACGGCAACTGGCCGACGATTCCGCAGCTCTATGTCGACGGCGAACTGGTTGGCGGCTGCGACATCGTGATGGAGATGTTCAATGCCGGCGAGCTGCACGACCTGTTCGGGCTTGAGCCGCCCGACCGGACCCCGCCGGAGATCGAAATCAGCGAGCTTGCGGCCGAAAAGATTCGCGAGTTCCTGGCCGCCTACCCGGGCCAGCACCTGCATTTCAAGATTGGCTCGGACTGGGACGCACAGTTCAATCTGGGCCCGAAATCCGGTACCGAGATCGAATCCAGCGCTGCCGGCCTGACCGTGCTGATGGATCTGGCCTCGGCCCAGCGCGCGCGCGGCGCGAAGATCGACTGGGTCGAAACTGTGCAGGGCGAGGGGCTCAAGCTCGACCTGCCGGGCGCGCCGCCGCCGGTGCGGCCGATAAGCGCGACCGAGCTTCGGCAGCGGCTCGAAGCCGACCCGACGCTGGTCGTCATCGATACCCGCAACGAGCTTGATCGCCATGACCGGCCGCTGCCGTTCGCCCGGGCACTGGATGCCGATCTGATGGCCGAACTCAAGGACGCCGACCGCAAAACGCCGCTGGTCGTGTTGTGCAACAAGGGCCTGTCCAGCCAGGAAGTCGCCGAGCACTATCGCAAGCAGGGTTTCACCGAGGTCTACAACCTCACAGGTGGCGTGTCCGAGCTGGATTGAATCCGTGCCCAACGGCGGAGAGACGCTCGATTGGGGTATCCTGAGGAGTGTGATCGATCCGTTCCGGGAGGTGTGAAATGACGACCGAATCCATCGTTCAGCTGCTGTCCGAAGCGCCGGTCTTCGGTGGAATGAGCACGGAGTTCCTCACCCGGCTCGCGCGCAATGCGCACGAGATCCGGGTCGAGTCCGGCACCTTGCTGTTCCGCGGTGGCGAGCCGGCCGAGCATTTCTTCCTGCTGCTCGAAGGCGCGGTCTCGATCGAGATTCCGGCCGTCGCCGGGCCGACGCTGGTGGTTCAGAACCTGGTCCCGACGCGGGTGCTTGGCTGGTCCTGGCTGTTGCCGCCGTACAAGTGGAGCTTCAACGCCCGGGCGGTGAGCGACTCGCGTCTGCTCGAGTTCGACGGTCGCGCGGTGCTCAAGCAATGCGAACAGGACCCGGCCTTCGGTTACGAGGTCATCAAGCGCTTCTCGGGCCTGATGGCCGAACGGCTGGATGCGGCGCATCGGAAGATGATGGATCAGTGGAGCCCACCGGGCTTCGCCTGATCTCGCACTGTCAGGCCTACTGCGCGCCCGCCTGGCAGCGTCCGGCGGTGCTCGGCATCCTCATGTACTTGCTTGTACACTCCGGTGCCTCCGCTCCGGCGGCTACGCTCAGACGCTCGCTCGCGACGGCCCGAGAGGGCGAGGAGATACCGATATAGATCGACCTGATTACGAAGATGACCCAGCCGTTGGTCCACCATTACACACTGTAACTACATTCCCGGATTTCAGACTGGCTTCTTGATGCCAATCGATGGCTCCGAGCAGCCGGTGATGCCGGCCGCTTCGGGCCGGTCAGGGCGATCGGCGTGGTCGCAATCGTCTGGTTTCCGGGAGCTGGTGATCCGTTGAACACCCCTTGGCGAAGCTGGAAGTGACGCGGGTTTTCTCCAGACTTCACGGGTCGGCGAAGATGCTGATGGTTCCCGGGTGGCTTCCGCCGCCCCGACCGTCCCGAAGCCCCCGACATCCCCCGCTGCACACCTATTCGAGTCTCGCTGCGGGCGAGGCCGGGGCCTTGCATGAAACTCTCAGCGGGGAGCGGTGTCGTCTGGTGGTGAGGCGTGGGTCGCGGGTCATAAGGACGAGCTTTCAGCATCCATCCGCATCTGTTGAGCTTCAAGGAGCGCATCCAACTCTGGATGCCTCTGAACCTGTTCCACTGGCACCAGGGCTCCCCCGAAATCTGCTCCGACAGCAATACCGATCGACCCACGCCTTGCCAGCAGGCAACGCCGCTCCCCGCCGACCCTGCAAGCGGGCTCTCTGGCCGATGGCTGAGGCATATACGTAATCAGGTAGATTGATGGCACCTGCCTGAGCGCGTCCGGTGGTAGGCGAGGCCTTGGCCTGTCTGCCGGCAATTTCGGCTGGTGCTGAGTTTGCAAGCGCCTGCAGGCAGGATTGTTGACCGGATCCGGAACCGTGCTCAGCCGGACGGGTCCGATTCGAACTCGGCCCATACCGGGGCATGGTCGGACGGCCGTTCGAGGCGTCGCGGTTCAAGGTCGATGCTGCTGGCGGTGCAGTTGCGGCGCATGGCTTCGGAGGCCAGTACCAGATCGATGCGCAGGCCCATCTTGCGGCGGAACGCCATCTGGCGATAGTCGTACCAGGAGTAGACCCGTTCGGGCTGCTCGAACAGCCGGTAGCAATCGGCCAGACCCAGGTCGAGGATCCTGTTCAGCGCCTTGCGTTCGGGTGTGGAGCACAAGATCTGCTCGTGCCAGCCTTCGGGGTCGTGCACATCCCGGTCCTCGGGCGCGATGTTGAAGTCGCCGATCACGACCAGGCGCGGGTGTTGCTCGAGTTCGGCGGCGATCCAGCGCGTCACCGCCTCCAGCCATTCCAGTTTCCAGGTGTACTTGGGATCGCCGACCGCCTTGCCGTTGACGACATACAGATTGATCACCCGCACCCCGTCGAAGCTCCCGGCAATCACGCGTTTGTGTGGATCGCTGAAGTCCGGGATTTCCAGGCACAGGTCCTCGGCCGGGTTGCGGCTGAGCAAGGCAACGCCGTTGTAGGTCGGCTGACCGGTGAACGCGGCCTCATACCCTGCCTCGGCAAAGGCCTCGACCGGAAACTTCGCGTCGGTCAGCTTGGTTTCCTGCAGGCCCAGCACATCCGGCTGCGCCTGATCGAGCCAGGCCAGTACCTGATCGAGCCGGACTTTGAGCGAATTGACGTTCCAGGAGGCGATTTTCACTCCCAATCCTCGCCATAGTGGAAGGTGATCTCCTCATCGCGCTCGATGTTGCGCAGGGCGTAGAGTTCATCGCCCCACCAGTCCGCGTTCGGAGTGGGGGAATGATTCAGGAAGCGCATTTCATTCTTGCCGTTGATGCCTTCCCAGCGCTCGCTTGCCTCATTCCAGAGCCACAGCACGTGCATGCCGTCGCGCTGCGTCGCAGGACCTTGATACCGACCGATCAGGGTTTCGGCGGCGATGTCGACCCGGGCAAACAGGCCCTTGCCGTGAATCTCGGAATCGGCCACGTAAGCCAGCGGATTGTCGTCGTAGGATTTTCTGGAGGATTTCACGCCTGGCTCGATCAGATCTGGTGTTCGGAAGGATAGCGGATCGAGTGTCGGTTCGGGCTTGGCCTCAGCCGTCCGCGCAGTCAAAGCCGGACTGCGTCGGCGTTGGGTCGATCAGGCTTTCGGCCATCAGCGAAGGTCTGCGCTCGAGTTGCCATTCGTAGATTGTGGCGAAGGCGAGTACACGCGGAATGTAATCGCGCGTCTCGTGAAATGACAGGGTTTCGATCCAGATATCGCTAGGCAGTCCGGAACGCTCGGCGTGCCAGCGCTCGGCATTGCCGATGCCTGCGTTGTAGGCCGCGGCGACCCGGGTCCAGTCGCCGTTGAAGCGCTGCAGCAGTTCGCCCAGGTGAGCCACGCCGAGCGCGATGTTGCGATCGGGGCGGTACAGGTCGGTCGCGCCGGAATAGGGGATTCCGTGGCGCCGCCCGACGGCTCGTGCCGTGCTGTCGATCAACTGCAGCAGGCCGCGTGCATCCGCCGGCGAGCGCGCGTCCGCCTGCATCGCCGATTCGGCCCGCATCATGCCCAGAACCAGGGCCGGGTCGACCCCCTGTCGGGCGCTTTCGGCCAGGATGCGCTCGCGCTCCAGCAGCGGAAAGCGCCAGCGGTAGGCATTCACGGCACCGGCGCCGGCCAGCGAGGTGATGGCGCGGTCGTACCAGCCGATGGCCGATGCGGCCAGTGCGGCCTGCTCCAGCAGCGCCGGCTCCAATGCTGCGATATGGCGCTGCCAGGTCCAGCGCGCGTGCCAGTCGAGTCCGGCACGGCGCAGCTCCAGCGCGCGGACGAATTCCGGCATTTCATACAGCGCCCGCTGCCGGGCACTTTCCGGCACCAGTTCACGGCTGCACAGGCGCAACGGCCGGCCGGTGCGCGCGGCGGCCAGAAAGCCGTAGTAATCCGACTCGCGCGCCAGATTGGCGAACACCGTGGCGGCCTCCGCAGGTCCCGGTGATTCACTGTCCATTGATTCGAGCGCGCGCGCACGCCAGTAGCGCCATTTGTTCTGGTTGTAGAGCGATTCGGGCATCCGGGCGACGGTCTCGATCACGGTCTCCCAGCGTTGGTTCGCCAGGGCCACCCGGGCGCGCCATTCGAGCAGTTGCGGGTCGCGGCTGTACGCGCCGAGTGCATCGATGCGATCGATGGCATTCGGATTCAGGTCGACTGCCTGGAACAGTGCGATCTGCCGTCGGGCCGGTCCGATCTCGTCGTCGGTAAACGCGAAGCGGGTATTGAGGGCATCGTGCAGCTCGGCGGCGCGCTGCCAGTCGCGCTCGGCCAGTCGGACCAGGCCCCAGGCCAGGATTCGGCGGGCCAGCTCGCGGTCCGGCCAGCTGCCCGCGCGGTCAAGGGTCGAGATCGGTCGCGACCGCATTTCGATCCAGCCGTCGGCAAGTGCGGTTTCCTGTGCCGGCAGGTAGCGTTTCAGGTAGCGGGCCAGCGAGGTCTCGCCGGCATCCATGGCCAGGCCGAAGCGCTGCCAGGTGGTATCGAAATCCGGCTGGCCCTGGCTGCGCCACCAGTTGAACAAGGGGTCGCAGGCGCGCGGCCGGGATTTGGCCGACAGCCATAGTTCGCGGGTTCGCTCAAGCAGACCCTCGGTGATGCCGCGCTCCAGCCGTGCCCGCTCCAGAAGGCAGCGTGTCTCTGCATTGCGTGCCGTAGCGCCGTAGCGCAGCAGCGCATCAAGCTTGCCGGTTGCAGCCAGACGGTTCAGCCAGTGTTGTTCCAGGCCGTCGACAAAGGACCAGTCCCGATACCGTTGCAGGAACGCGGCCATTTCGGCGGGCTCGACGCGAGCGGCGTTCTGGCGCAGCCACTCGAAGCGCAGGTAGGGCGCCAGGGGATAGTCGCCAAGCTGCTTCCATGCGCGCTCCAGCGCCTCGGCATTGCCACGTCCGGCGTCGCGCCAGGCCTGCTCGAACAGCGCGCGTTGGTCGCGCCAGCGGTCGACCGGCTGGGCCAGGGCGGTCAGCGGAAGCAGCAGGGCAAGAACCATGAAGCGCATTGCGTGCATGATACCTTTCGCCATTCAATACATTCAAAGGACCACGCTTGCCGGAATTCATTGCATGGATCGGGATCGGAATGGGTGCCGGCGTGCTGGCCGGGCTGCTCGGAATCGGCGGCGGGCTGGTGATCGTGCCGGCGATGACGGCGCTGTTGCTGGCCCGGGGAGCCGCGCTCGATCTTGCACTGCCGATGGCGGTGGCGACCGCGCTTGGCTCCATGCTGCTGACCTCCGCCTCCAGCGCCTGGGCGCATGCGCGGCGCGGAAATCTTGACTGGCGTGCAGCACTTCGCCTTGGCCCCGCGGTTGCAGTGGGCAGCGCGCTGGGGGCCTGGCTGGCGAGTGAAATTCCGGGCCAGGCCCTGGCTCGGGTTTTTGCCGTACTGGTTGGGTTGATCGCGCTGCGCATGTTGCTGACGTTGGAGCCGACACCGCGCAGCTCGCTTCCGGCGGCACGCGGCTGGTGGTGGTTCGGGCCGATCAGCGGAGCGCTGTCGGCGATGGTCGGAATCGGCGGCGGCAGTTTCAATGTGCCTTACCTGCGCTTCAATGGCTACCCGATGCTGGCCTCGGTGGGCACTGCAGCGGCCTGTGGCTGGCCGATTGCACTGGCCGGCAGCGCGACGTTCATGCTGCAAGGCCTGGGTCGGGTCGAGTGGCCGGGCAGTCTCGGCTTCGTCCACCTGAACGCTGCGGTCACGATTGGCCTGGTGGGTGCGATGACGGCACCGGCCGGGGTCTGGCTGGCCGGACGGATCGGATCAGCTGCCTTGACGCGCCTGTTCGCCCTGTTCCTGCTGCTGGTCGCCGGACGCATGGCGCTGCAGTGAAACCCCCTCGGGCAGCTCGATCAGTGCCGCGATCGGCAGGTGATCCGACACCAGCGAGTCCAGTGCGCGATGTTCGACCACGCGCAAACTCGGCGAGAACAGCATCAGATCGATGGCCCGTTGCGGTCGCCAGCTCGGATAGGTTCTCGGCGGTTCAAACGATACCAGCCCGGTGCGATCGCGAAATTCCCGCACTTCCTGTGATTCCGGACCGGTGTTCAGGTCGCCCATCACGACGACGTTGGGCCGCGATCCAATCAGCTGCGCGACATAGCGTAGCTGCTGCAGGCGGGCCCGCCGGCCCAGCGCCAGGTGCAGCACCACGATCCATAATCCGGTCGCGCCTTCGCCGTAGCGCAGCACCAGCGCGCCCCGGCCCGGAATGGCACCTGGCAGACGGTGCTCTTCGACCTCATCGGGGACCTGGCGTCCGAGTATGCCGTTGCCGGCATGGGCGATGACCCCGACCTTGCGGTTGGGCTGGTGGGTCCACCACGGGAACTCGGCCTGTTTGGCCAGGTACTTGGCCTGGTTGACGAAACCGGAACGCAGGCTGCCGCAATCGACCTCCTGCAGGCCGACGATATCGAAATCGGCCGCCAGCGCCGCGATGGCGTCGAGGTTGGAGATCCGCTGGTTGTTGGGCAGGACCTGACGCCAGCTGCGGGTGAGGTATTCGCGGTAGCGGGCGGTCGTGGTTCCGGCCTGGATGTTGAAGCTCATCAGCTTCAACATCCGGCCGGGTGCGCTGGTCATCGACGGCCCTTCACGGCCCGTGTTGGACGGGCTCAGGGTGCCGCGTTTTCGCCCGCGGCCCGTTCGCCCAGTTCGCGGGCGATCAACCAGTCGGCGACCTGCAACATTTCATCAAACGTGCCACCGCGACGTGGACTGACGCGGTACTTGCCGTTGATCACCAGAGTCGGCGTCGACCGGACCTGCCACTTGCCGATCGATGCATTGCCCATGCGTATCTTCGACTCGACCGGAAATGACTTCGAGGTCGACAGGAAGCGTTCGGCAGCGATGCCGTAGTCGGCATGGAAATCGGCCAGATCGTCGATCGTGCGGATGTTGCGCCGCTGCTGGTGCAGGGCCTCGAACAGCGCATTGTGCGACTGGTCGAGCAGATCCAGCACCTCGGCGGTGTAGTAGGCGCGGGCGAAGATTTCCCACGATGGGTTGAACGACACCGGAACACGGCTGAAACTCACGCCCTCGGGCAGTTTTTCGTGCCAGGGTTCGACGTAGGGCTGAAAATTGCCGCAGTGCGGGCACATGTAGCTGAACACCTCGACGACCTCGACCACACCATCGCGATTTTCCGCTGCGGGTCGATCGATCGTTTCGTAGTGGGTGCCTTCCTGGAACGACTGTGCCTGCGCAGTAACTACAGCAAGGCAGGACCCGATCAAGGTCAGCAGGGCGATCGTCAACGAGGGGATCGGGTTCGAATGCTGGAATTTGTTCATCAGAATCGGTCTCGAGTTGGAGTTTGGCGAAGCGCGCGACCGGCGTGGCCGGCTACGATGCCTGGTGTCAGACCCGACGCACTCGCTCGGGTTCATTCGGCGGTGTGCAGCCCTTCGATATACGAGGCCAGCGCCTCGATCTCGGCGTCGCTCAGGCCCGCGGCAATCGCTGCCATGGTGGCGCTGTTGGCATCATTCGGGCCGTTGGTCTCGCCGTTGCGGTAGCGCCGCAGCCGATCCGCGGTATAGGTGGCGTGCTGTGCCCGAAGCATCGGCCAGCCGGTGCCCGGGATGCCGTTGCCAGCCGGACCGTGGCAGGCCATGCAGGCCGGGATGCCGCGATCGATGCTGCCGCCGTGATACAGGGCGCGCCCGGTCTCGACCAGCGCGTCGTCGGCAACGCCGGCCTTGATCGTCTGCGAGGCATACCAGGCCGAGATATCGGCAATGTCCGGGTCCGAAAGGTTCATCACCAGCGGGTACATTTGCGGGACGCTGCGCTGCTGATCGCGAACCATCCGAGTCTGCCGGGCCAGGTAGTCTTCATGCTGGCCGGCAATCTTCGGCCATTGCGCGATCTGGCTGTTGCCATCCATGCCGTGGCAGGCGGCGCATACTGCGGCCTTGGCCTGACCGGCGGCGGGGTCGCCTGCGGCACTGGCGAGATTGGAAGCCGCAATCCCGAGGACCGCGAGCGCGAGAGTAATACGAAGCATGCTGTTTGCTCCAGTGTTGATGTCAGAAGTTCGTCGGACCGGGGCCGGGGCACCGGATAAACCGGTATTATCGCCCGAACACTACCGGCAATACAGCCCATGAAGCAGATCCGGCGCATTCTCGAACAGGCAGAATATCTGATCAGCGTTCACAGCTTGTCGCAACTGCCGCCGGATACGGGTATCGAAGTCGCCGTTGCCGGCCGTTCGAACGCCGGAAAATCAAGCCTGATCAACCGCATCTGCCGACGCAAGGCGCTGGCCCGTACCAGTCGCACACCGGGGCGCACGCAGCAACTGGTGTTCTTCCAGCTCGATCCCGAGCGCTGCCTGGTCGACCTGCCCGGCTATGGCTATGCCAATGCGCCGCTCGACGTGATTGCCAAATGGCAAAAGCTGCTGAAGCAATACCTCTCTGGCCGCGCCACACTGCGCCGCGCCTTTGTCCTCATCGACGCGCGCCACGGGATCAAAGACGTGGACGAGGAAATCATGTCCCTCCTCGATAGTTCTGCGGTAACCTTTCAGGCGGTGCTGACCAAGGCCGACAAGGTCAAGGCCAAGGACCGCGAAAAGGTGCTGACACAGGTGCGCGAGAAGCTCTCCAAGCACCCCGCCGCGTTCCCCGAGATCGTCCTGACTTCGTCGGAAAAGGGCGACGGCCTCGAAACCCTGCGCGCCATTATCGCCAATCTCGCCTGAACCAACTCAGCGTCTTTTCCTGGATGATCGCCGCAACGTCCGACGCATGCTGCTTTCTCGTGTCATGCAACGTGCGGTGCCTTAACCCAGGTCAGCCGCCACAATTCGCACCGACGCAATACCGACGTAATACCGACGTGATACCGAAACACGTTTTCCTGTCATTCGAAGGCATTAACACCGATTCGCCCGATATCCGCACCGACAGGGCAATCCCCCTTGGCAGCCATGGTCCAAACGGCTAACACACTTGCCCAAGAGGACCAGACATGAAGAAGCAAGACATGAACCGCGATTGGATCGCAACCGCCCGCACACTTTCCCAAGCGCTCCCCTATCTTCAGCGCTATTCCGGGGCCATCGTCGTGATCAAGCTCGGCGGTCACGCCATGGGCAGCGATGAGGCCATGGAGGAATTCGCCCGCGATGTGGTTCTCATGCGACAGGTCGGGGTCAATCCCGTGATCGTGCATGGCGGTGGCCCGATGATCAACGCGATGCTGGAACGTCTTGAAATCAAATCGGATTTTGTCAACGGCAAACGCGTCACCGACGCGGCGACCGTCGAAGTCGTCGAGATGGTGCTCTCCGGTATCGTCAACAAGCGAATTGTTCAGGCTATTAATGGCCAGGGCGGCAAGGCCGTGGGCCTCTCGGGCAAAGACGCGAACCTCATGATCTGCGACCAGACAGACCCGGACCTCGGTTTCGTCGGAACCCCCTCCGAGATGGACCCGGATATCCTGCACGAGCTTTTCGCCCATGACACGATCCCTGTCATCGCTCCTCTCGGCGCGGGCCGCAATGGCGAAACGTTCAACGTCAATGGCGATACCGCCGCGGGTGCCATCGCTGCGGCTCTGAATGCCGACCGTCTTCTACTGCTGACGGATGTGGCCGGTGTCAAAGACAACGCCGGTGACGTCATAACCGAACTCAAAGCCCAACAAATCCGTGACCTTATCCAAGACGGTACGATCGCGGGCGGCATGATCCCCAAAACCGAAACTGCACTTTACGCGATTGATGGCGGCGTGCGCGCCGTTGTGATCCTCGACGGGCGCGCGCCGCATGCCTGCCTGCTCGAGCTCTATACGGAACACGGGGCCGGCTCTCTCATTCGTGCTGACTGAAGGATCGTGGGCGTCCAGCAATGATAGGCTACAACACTCTGGAAACCGCAGCCAACGCACTGCATCTCGACATTCTCGGCGCCTTTCATCCTGCCAAGGACGATCCGGATCTCGCCGGATTCGAAACACTTGTCCTTCTCGGTCCACTGGAACCTGCCTTTTGGACATATTTCAAAACCCAGAAGGAATATCGCGACGGAACACCAAACCCCGTTGATCGCTGGTCCTCGCGCGTCGTGAGCGCGCTCGCCGCGGCCCTCGGCGGACACCCGTTCTTTCCCTTCTCCGGTCCGCCCTACATGCCCTTTTACCAATGGGCGCTACGCACCGAACGGTGCCATAGTTCGCCCGTAAACCTTCTTGTGCATGATCGTGCCGGGCTTTTCGTGTCCTTTCGCGGCGCGCTGGCCCTTCGACATAGAATTCGCCTGCCCGACGCACCTGCGTCCCCTTGCAAGACATGCACAAGCCACGCCTGCCTTGCGGCCTGTCCGGTCGACGCCTTCGCCTCCGGCAGCTACGATGTTGCCGCTTGCCGTGACGTCATCCGAGATGATGGCCCTGCGCACTGCCTGACAAGGGGCTGCGCGGTTCGGCGCGCTTGTCCATCCTCACGCGGCTATGGCAGACTAGAAAAACAATCGTCCTACCATATGCGAGTGTTCCTCGAAAATGACCCTTAGATTGATCCTCACGCGCCATGCGAAATCGAGTTGGAAGAAGGGCGATCTTGCCGATCACGACCGCGCCCTGAACAAACGTGGACGCGCTTCCGCCGATGCTGTCGGAGACTGGCTGCGCAAGAAGGGGTTTGCGCCAGACACAGTGCTGAGTTCCTCCTCCGAACGCACGCGCGAAACCTATGACCATCTGCGCTTTGACCCCACACCGACATACACGAGAGACCTCTATCTCGCCTCCGCACCGGCCATGCTCGGTGTTCTTCGCAAGGCCTCTGGCGATACGGTGCTCATGCTTGGCCACAACCCCGGCACCGGTGAACTTGCCGAACGTCTGGCCAAGAAACTACCGAAACACGCAGGCTTTCTCGACTACCCAACCTGCGCCACGACGGTCTTTGAATTTGCCGCCGATGACTGGCAAAGCGTGACATTCGGAGAGGGCAAGGTCATTGCCTTTACCGTCCCGCGCGATCTCATCTAACGCTCTGAGGATAAAAGAAAAAGCCCCGCACTTGGCGGGGCTTTCTCTTCAGGTTGGCACCATCAGTGGCCAAGAATCTGGCTCAGGAAGAGCTTGGTTCGTTCGCTTTTCGGATTCTTGAAGAACTCCTCCGGCTCATTCTGCTCGACGATCTGGCCTTCATCCATAAAGATCACGCGGTTCGCAACCTGCCGGGCAAAACCCATCTCGTGCGTCACGCAGAGCATCGTCATCCCCTCTTCGGCAAGCTCGATCATCGTGTCGAGCACCTCCTTGATCATCTCTGGATCGAGCGCCGACGTCGGTTCATCAAAGAGCATGATCCGCGGCTTCATGCAAAGCGAACGGGCAATCGCCACTCGCTGCTGCTGTCCCCCCGAAAGCTGGCCGGGATACTTATGAGCCTGATCCGGGATCTTCACCTTCTCAAGGTAGTGCATCGCCGTTTCTTCGGCTTCTTTCTTGGGCGTCTTACGCACCCAGATCGGCGCCAGCGTGCAGTTCTCAAGGATCGTCAGGTGCGGGAACAGGTTGAAGTGCTGAAAGCACATGCCAACCTCGGACCGGATCTTGTCGATGTTCTTGAGATCGTTGGTTAGCTCGATCCCATCAACGACAATACTGCCCGCCTGGTGTTCTTCGAGGCGGTTGATACAGCGAATCAACGTGGACTTACCCGAACCTGACGGACCGCAGATCACGATCCGTTCGCCCGAGTTGACGGTCAGGTTGATGTCACGCAGCACGTGGAACGTCCCGTACCACTTATTCATGCCGTTGATTTCAATGGCAATATCGGTGCCCACTTGCATTTTGGAGCGGTCGATATCGCGTTCAGACATAAGTTCAGACATTTGCAGAACTCCTTAGCGGTGGTCTGTGGCAAGGCGACGCTCGAGCCACTGAGAATATTGAGAAATGCCGTAGCAGACGATGAAGAAGAGCAAGGCCGCAAAGCCAAGCAACTCCCAGTAGACCCCGTTCCATTCGGTCGAGGCGAGGATCGGCCCGCGGATCATTCCGACAAGGTCGAACATCGAAATCACCGAAACAAGCGTGGTGTCCTTGAAAAGCCCCACCGCCACGTTCACGATCCCGGGAATGGAAATCTTGAGCGCTTGAGGCAGGATGATGAGACGCATCGCTTGCGGGTAGGCAAGGCCGATACTGTCCGCTGCCTCGTATTGCCCCTTGGGAAGGGCCGCGAGACCGCCACGGATCACCTCTGCGATATAGGCGGAGGCAAACATCGTGATCATGATGACCACACGCAGGAACAGGTCCACCGTGCTCTCCGGCGGGAAGAAGTAGGACAGCATCACCGACGCCACGAAGAGCAGCGTGATGAGCGGCACGCCCCGCACAAATTCGATGAAGATCACGCAGACCCATTTGATAAGTGGCATGTCCGACTGACGCCCAAGCGCCAGCACGATGCCGATCGGCAAGGACAAGGACACACAGGTCGCCCCAAGCATCAGGTTGAGCATGAATCCCCCGAGATCACGGCTCGGCACCGGCGACAAAAGCGCGTTTTCCGAAGCGTTTTCCGGGATCAACGCACCGCCGCCGAACCAGACGACGAACGCCACGGCAATGGCCCCGAAGAACCCGATGGCAAAACTGCTTTTGCTGAAAGTTTGGAACACGAAAACTGCTGCCACGAACCCGAGAAGCGCCACGATCGGCACGAAGATCGACCCGCCCCAGATCAGCCAATAGGCCAGGAACGGATAAATCGCCGTGAAGAGCAGGAGCTTGCGGGGCAGGTCGAAGAACAGCACCGGCGCCGTAGCGATGATCATGAGCACAAGAGCAAGGTTTGGACGCCAATACTCATCCGACGGGTATTTGAACCCATAGAGGAGCTGGTTCCAGCGTTCTGTCAGCACCGAGAAACACGCCCCGGTTTCCCCATTCAACACCTCGCGGCACTGGGACAGGCTGGACGTTGTCCAGACCCCGTTCAGCATCCAGGGCATCGTATTCTTGAGGACAATGAAAATCACGTAGAGCGACACGATCGTCAGGATACTATTGGGAACGTTCGAAAACAGGTTTTCCCGCAACCATTTGACCAAGCCGGTCTCACGCGCTGGCGGCGGCGAGGGCGGTATCGTGCCCTCGGCGACAAAAGCCACGGAATTTGTTGTTTGATCACTCATGGCTTAGCGCTCCTTCAGCTTGACGGACGCGTTGTAGAGATTCATCCCGAACGAGATCAGCAGCGATGCCGTCAGGTAGAACAGCATCAGAAGCAGGACGCTTTCAATCGCGCGACCGGTCTGGTTGAGCGTGATCCCGCCAAGCGTCGCCGTGATGTCGGCATAGCCCACCGCAATCGCCAGAGACGAGTTCTTGGTGATGTTGAGATACTGGGAAATCAACGGTGGAATGATGACGCGCAGCGCCTGCGGAAGCACCACCAGGTTCATGACACGGCGCGGACGCAACCCGAGAGCAGCGGCGGCTTCGGTCTGACCCTTGGAGATCGCCTGAATACCCGCACGGACGTTCTCTGCGATGAAGGCGCCCGTGTAGATCGACAGCGCAAACCAGAGCGCGATCAGCGGGCCGCCGATCTTGATACCGCCGTTGAAATTGAAGCCTTTGAGTTCTGGAATTTCCCAGGTCAGCCCCATCAACAGCATCAAGAGCGAAAACGGCACGATCCAGGTCGCAAGCAACGGCAAGAGCGTTTTGGGCCGAATGCCTGTCGCTTCCTGCTTGGCCGTGGCCCAACGGTTGATCCGATGCGCGACGAACCAGGACAGGACGAACCCAGCCAGAACCAGGAGCCAGTTCATCGTCGCGCTGGCAAAGAACCCGTGTTCGAACCAGGGCATCGGGGTGTAAACGCCGCGATTCGTGAAGGCAAAGGCGCCAAACAACATGCTCGCCTCGGGGTTATCCCCACGGAAGGCACTTGGAGCATCCAGCACGGCGGTCATGATCGTGAAGATGATGATGATCCAGATCAGGACCGGAATATTACGAAAGATCTCGACATACCCCGCCATCAACTTGGACACCAACCAGTTATTGGATAAGCGCAGGACGCCAGCGATCACACCGAAGACCGTTGCGGTCAGACAGGCAAGAAACGCGACCAAAACCGTGTTGAGAAGACCGACCAAAGCCGCACGCGCATGCGTGGACTGGCTGTCATATTCGACGAGGCGCTGATTGATATCATAGCCAGACGGATCGCCAAGGAAATCAAAGGCTATGTTGAGACCGGCAGCACGCAGGTTCTGGATCAGGTTGTTCCCGAGATACCAGATACAGAGCGCCAGAATGACTGCCGTGATAGCCTGAAAGGTTAGTGAACGATACCGGGTATCGTAGATCAGCATAGATAGCCGGAACGACTCCTTAGGAGGGTCGGTCAGTATTGTCATCTGAGATGTTCCCCGTTGCTCGGCCTTGTTTTTGAAGGTGGCTTTTGTGCCGTTGGCCGATCTGTATGGAAAATCGAAGGGGCGCGAAGTTACCCTCGCGCCCCTCCAAAGTCGTTCTTAGCGGAAGGGCGGCGAGTAAAGCAGGCCGCCATTCGTCCACTGGGCGTTCAGGCCACGTGCGAGGCCAACCGGGGTTTCTTCGCCGATATTCTTGGCAAAGAGTTCACCGTAGTTGCCGCCCGCTGCGATCGCGCGCTTTGCCCAGTCCGCATCAAGGCCGAGCATCTCGCCGAGCGACCCTTCGGTGCCCATCATACGGTTGATTTCCGGGTTGTTGGTGCCCTTGGCCATCTCGTCGATATTGGCCGAAGTGATGCCAAGCTCTTCCGATGCGATCAGCGCGTTCAGGGTCCAGCGCACAACGTCGCCCCACTCATTGTCGCCGTGGCGAACAAGCGGGCCGAGCGGTTCTTTGGAGATGATTTCCGGCAGAACGGCATGCTCACCCGGGTTCTCGAAGGTCGCACGCGTTGCCGCAAGGCCCGAGGCATCGGTGGTAAAGACGTCACATGCACCAGCGAGATACTGCTGCTGAGCTTCGGCGTTGGTTTCAATCGGAACCGGCTCGTAGCTGATGTTGTTCGAGCGGAAGAAGTCCGCGAGGTTCAGCTCGGTGGTGGTGCCGGTCTGGATGCAGACGGTTGCGCCATCAAGTTCCTTGGCCGAGCTCACGCCCAGCTCTTTGGGAACCATGAAACCCTGACCGTCGTAATAGTTCACGCCAACGAATTCGAACTTGAGATCGACGTCACGCGAGAAGGTCCATGTGGTGTTACGGGCCAGCATGTCGATCTCGCCCGAGGCCAGCGCCGTGAAGCGGGTCTTACCGGTCGTCGGAACGAACTCGACAGCGGTCGGGTCGCCAAGAACGGCGGCCGCAACTGCGCGGCATACGCCAACGTCAAAGCCATCCCAGTTGCCGTTCGCATCCGGCGCCGCGAAACCGACGAGACCGGTGGTCACGCCACAGTTCAGCTTGCCGCGTGCTTTCACGTCGTCCAGCGTACCTGCAGCGGCAGCGCCTGCTGCGAGACCTGCGACGGTCAGTGCGCCAAGAATAACGGATTTTTTCATGTTTACCTCTTCCTGATGGTCCGCCCTTTCGGGCGTTTTGTCCGGCCATGCATGGCCGAATGGGTTACTGGAAAGGGGTAATCCCCTCAGTAGGAGTCAGTTTGGGCGGATTCATCGGAAAACGTCAAGGGCAGTATCACGGGATTCAATCATTCTGGGATCACCAACGTGTCGCACCACAAAAAAGCTACGATTATAGGCAGTTAGCGCGCCATGAAGAAAAAACGTTCAGCATGAAGAAACGCCTCGCGCTTGATCTCTGCGTGTGCCTGTGCCTCTTCATCAACACCCCATTGCTCTTCCTGCCAGGTTTCGTCGATGCGAGAAACGTCCCAAAGACGTTCAATGTGGTCCCATTTATACACGGCGGCGAAACCAATCACCAGAGACCCGGACAGGCTCACAAGATCGTGAAAGGCCGCAAGCTCAAATTCATTCAATCCATGGACACGTTGGCGCAGCGCCATGATGCTTTGTGAATCCTGGTTGGCATGCATGATTCCCGCTCGCGGCTCAAGACGCGCCTCCAAATCGGACGCCGCCCAGTCGAGCAACGGATCCCAAGCCTCAACCTGTCGGGCCATGAGTTCCTGCGGTTCCGTCGCCCGATAGCAAAGAAGATCGCTGTTGCCATATTCCGCAAGCATATCGGCGACTTCACCATGTTGGAACCGCACCTTGTCGATCGCCGCATTGGCCCCGCGCGTGGCCGGCATGCGTGACGGGTCGACGTCTTCGGTCTGAGCATCCCATTCCGCCGCAATCGCTTCGGCCATCGCGCGTGTCGGCACCACAAGCCCCGCCTTCGCTGGCGTCTTCACGGCGCGCCCATCAAGGCGCACACCAAAACCGCCATCCTCTTCCTCGACGGTTGTCTCTTTCCAGAAGCGTTTCTTTGCCCACCCGCTCATGTGTCCTGTCTCCAGATATCGTCCAAGAGTGTCGGCAGTTCCTCGAACCGGTCAATAATCCGATCAGCCGCCATAAGAGTTGTTGGCGCGTGATAGCCCCAGGCCACCCCGACGCCGCACACACCCGCAGCTTGGGCCATGTCCATATCAAAACTTGTATCGCCCACCATCACCGCATCCTTCGGAGCGACGCCCGTTTCAGCCAGCGCCGCCCGGAGCATGGACGGGTGCGGCTTGGAGGGGTGAATATCGGCGACCTGCTGGGTCACGAACACGCCTTCAAGCCCATACCCCTCAATCAGCTTATCAAGACCGCGCCGGGATTTTCCCGTCGCCACACCGAGCAACAGATCGTCGCGCGCCGCAAGGTTCATAAGCGTCTCGCGTGCGCCGGGGTAAAATGGGGAGGATGCCTCGGTGCCCTCTGCGGCGCGCAGATCGACATAGGCGCGCTTGTATCCATCCGCGAGGGCGTGGTGGGTCTCGCGCGGGGCTTCGGGCGCAAGCCGCGCCATGGCCACGTCAAGCGACAGCCCAACGATGCCAAGCACGGCATCGCGCGACGGAAGGGCAATGCCGACAGCCTCGAAAGTGCGCCTCATGGACTCCATGATCGTACGCTGGCTATCCACCAACGTGCCGTCCACGTCAAACACCACAAGCCGCAGTGGCGTCATTGCAGAGCCTCGAACGGATCATCCGCAGCAAGATCAGGCGTCCAACCAAAGGTTTCCCATGTCGCTGCCATGTGATCGGGCAATTCCGCCGTGATCGTCATAGCCTTCTGCGTCACAGGGTGCTCGAATGTGAAGCTGCGCGCATGTAGATGCAGTTTGTTGCTGATGACACCGCCAATCTGCGCGCCCCAACCATCACCAAGGTTCTCCTGGCCCGAGCCGCCATATTTCCCGTCACCAATGATGGGGTGACCAATTTCCGCCATGTGCGCACGAAGCTGGTGGGTGCGCCCTGTGATCGGCTCAAGCGCGACCCAGGCCGCACGGCTCGCGACACGATAAAGCGTTGCGTATTGGGTGATCGCGCGCTTGGCGCCTTCGGTCTTCGCAACATCGCGGGGATGAACGCAGAGCATCTTCTCCCCTTCGCCACGTTTGCCGTGACCGGGGGCTTTGACGAGCCCATACTTGATCTCGCCAAGATATGGCGTCGGCACGCCCGCCACGACGGCCCAATAAATCTTGCGCGTGGCATGATGACGAAACGCAGTCGTGAGCGCGCTGGCGACCTTGCGGCTCCGGGCGAGGATAAGGACACCGGAGGTATCCTTGTCGAGCCGGTGCACAAGACGTGGTTTTTCGTCGAGATCGAATTTCAACGCCTCGGCCAGCCCGTCCACGTGCTTTGTCTGCTTGCTGCCGCCTTGGGTCGGAAGGCCCGGCGGTTTGTTCAGCGCGATAATGTCGTCATCCTTGTAAATCACACAGTCCCGGATCATCCGCGCATCTGCGTCAGAAACATGCTGCGGAGCGGCCTTACGCGCGGCGGCAACTTCGCCAGCATCGGGAAGCGGCGGTATGCGCACCTGCTGGCCTGCCTGCAGGCGCGTCGCGGGTTTGACACGCCCGCCATCGACCCGAAGCTCGCCCTTGCGGCACATCTTCTCGATCCGGATCTGATTGATATGGGGAAAAATCCGACGCAACCAACGATCAAGTCGCTGATCCGAGTCGTCTTCGCTTACGTCGATTATTTGAACCTTGCTCATGCGAACATCCCCCGCGCCATCCACAATCCGGCAAATAACGCGGCAATAGACCCAACGACAGAGATCACCACGTAGAGCGCCGCTGCGCCTGTTTGCCCACGCTCAAAAAGCGTCACCGCTTCCAGGGAAAAGGCCGAGAACGTCGTGAACCCGCCGAGAAACCCGGTCACGACAAGCGGCGACAGATGCGTGAGACTTCGCTGAGCCGCGAGCACCACGAACGCGCCGATCAGGAACGAGCCAACTATATTCACCACGATCACGCCCAACGGAAAGCCATGCCCGAAGAGCCGCGTGATACCTATTCCGGACGCGTACCGCAAAGACGCACCGGCAGCGCCGCCGATCGCCACGTATATAAGGTTTGATAACATGTCGCGTCTCTCACCTGCCCTAGCGCATTTGTCAAGCAATGCAGGCTTTTTCACGAACTGTTACGCTTGATCCGAAGCTTGGAGAAATAATCGAGACGTTTCTTGAGCTCTCTCTCGAACCCGCGTTCGACAGGGGCATAGAGCACCGGGCGTTTCATGGTTTCGGGAAAATAGTCCTGCCCCGAGAAACCGTCCTGGGCATCATGGTCATACTGATAGCCATCTCCATACCCCTGCTCTTCCATGAGACGCGTCGGGGCGTTCAGGATGTGCTTTGGTGGTGGCTCGGACCCGGTTTTTCGCGCTGCGGCGCGGGCCTGTTTATAGGCGGCGTATGTGGCGTTCGATTTCGGCGCGAGCGCAAGATACACCAAGGCTTGCGCCAAGGCCAACTCGCCTTCGGGGCTACCAAGGCGTTCATAGGTCTGCCAACTCTGAAGACAGACATCCTGTGCTTGTGGGTCGGCAAGCCCAATATCTTCTACCGCCATACGTGTGATCCGGCGCGCCAGAAAACGCGGATCTTCTCCTCCTTCAAGCATACGCGCAAACCAATACAGCGCAGCGTCCGGATCGGACCCGCGCACGGACTTATGCAGGGCCGAAATCAGGTTGTAATGCTCGTCGCCGCTTTTGTCATACTTGGCCGCGCGTTTCATCAGGCGCGCACCAAGCGCTTTGGAATCGAGCTTGTCTTTCACGGACCAAGCCGCAACCTGCTCTACGAGGTTCAGCAATGCGCGCCCGTCCCCGTCTGCCATCTCAAGCAAAGCTTCGCGTGCCGGTCCATCCAGCGGCAGAGCGCGCGCGAGTTCTTTTTCCGCGCGCTGCGCGAGACGCTCCAAATCCGCGAGCGAAAGGCGTTCAAGAACAAGAACTTGCGAACGGCTTAGCACGGCGGCGTTCAATTCGAACGATGGATTTTCCGTGGTCGCCCCAACAAGGAGGATCGTGCCGTCCTCCATATGCGGCAGAAAACCGTCCTGTTGCGCCTTGTTGAAGCGATGAATTTCATCCACGAAAAGAAGCGTGCCCTGCCCGTTCTGCCGTCGCACCCTGGCGGCTTCAAAGACTTTGCGAAGCTCTGGCACGCCGGTGAATATCGCGCTTATCTGAACGAAATGCAGGTTTGTTTCGTCTGCAAGAAGCCGCGCGATGGTTGTCTTGCCGACGCCGGGTGGCCCCCAGAAAATCAAGGACGACAAAGACCCCGACGCCAGCATGACACCGAGCGGGGCATCGGGGCCGAGCACTTGCTCTTGACCAATCACCTCACCCAGGGTTTTCGGGCGCAGACGGTCCGCAAGGGGGCGGGGCGCATTGCCTTCTCGGGGCTTGAGATCAGGGGATTGATCGAACAGATCGGCCATCGCTCAGATCCGAAAGCGCGAGACAATGCGCTGTGTGCCGCGCTGAATCTCGATCGTGATACTGCGCTGCGCGTTGCGAAGGGTGTCTTCGGCCTCACCCGTAGTCGCAATGTCGACACCGTCTATGACGCGCAGGATATCGCCGGGACGAAGCCCAATCCGCGCGCCAACGGGGCCGGGTTTCTCCACCACAACACCGGTCACATTGAGCGGTAGGTTAAACTCTGAAATCACGGCGGGGTTGATATTGGACAGGGTGAGTTCAGGCACAGCGGTGCGCCGCCCGGTGACCAATGTCTCACGAGCCGGAGTTTCCGGCGCGACGATCATCGGCACCTTTACCTTGGCCTCTTCGCCGCTCATCAGGGCAAGAATTTCCGTCTCCTGCCCGATCCCTGCAACCGACATGCGGAAGATCATCTCTGCGGGCGTATTGACCGGTTGCCCATCAACTTCCAAGATCACGTCACCGGGGGAGAAGCCCTTGTTATAAAAGGGACTTTCTGGGTGGAGATCAGACACAAGCACCCCCTCCGGGCGCCCCAGGCCCAGCCCCTCTGCAAGGTCTGAATCCACGGGCTGTCCGCCCATCCCGGCCCAAGGTCTCGCAAACCTCTCGCGGCCTGCACGAGCTTGCTCGACGAACTCACGCACGAGAGCGGAAGGAATGGCAAACCCGATTCCGTTCGATCCACCAGAACGCGTCAGGATAGACGTGTTCACCCCAACAAGATCGCCATTGACGTCGATGAGCGCCCCCCCTGAATTCCCAGGATTGATCGGCGCGTCTGTTTGCAGGAAATATCCGCGGGCGTTGCCGGTGGCGGTGCCGGAGCGGGCGAGGCCAGAGATGATGCCGGAGGTGACGGTCTGGCCGACACCGAACGGGTTGCCGATGGCGAGGACCAATTCGCCGACTTCCACCGTGTCGCTGTCGCGCAGGTGGAGGTAGGGCATGGCGTCCGCGTCTTGGATCTGGAGGATGGCGAGATCGCTTTCCTGATCGGCGAGAAGCACCTTGGCGGAATACTCGCGACGGTCCTTGAGCTGTACCCGAATGTCCGTTGCAAGGCCCACCACATGGAAGTTGGAAACCACGATCCCATCCTCGGACAGGATCACGCCGGAGCCAAGGGAGTTCTGCACGCGCGGACGCGCAGGCCCTTGATTTCGAAAGAGATTTCCAAAGAACGGGTCTCCTGCAAAAGGACTCTCACGGGAAGCGACGACCCGTTTCGCGTAGATATTGACCACGGCCGGAGCGGCCTCTTTGACGAGGGGGGCGAAACCGAGGGAAATCTCCGCCTGGCTCTGGGGGACGCGGGTCTCGGCATGGGCCGGAACAGCAAGGATCACAAGGGCAATCAGCAGTCGAAACATGGGGCCTCCGGAACAGTCTGACCATGATATGCGGAGACAAGAGGCGGATTGCAAGCACCGCGACCGAATCGGGGGAATCGCTGGGAAATCCACGTCGGTATTACGTCGGTATTACGTCGGTATCGCGTCGGTGCGAAATGTGGTAACCGGCCTATTTCGCGCCTTTAACGCAGCGTGCGCGGTTACCAAAAAGCAAAGAAAAACCCCCACCTGAACCTCAGGCAGGGGTCATCATCCGGGCGAAACCCGAAAGGTATTATTCTTCGACGTCGACGTCTTCAGCCGCGACGCGGGCCTTGTCGGCGGCGCCCTTGGCGTCGACGTCACGGTCCACGAATTCGATGATCGCCATCGGCGCCATGTCACCATAGCGGAAGCCGGCTTTCAGGATGCGCACGTAGCCGCCCTGACGGTCGGCAAAGCGCGGGCCGAGCACGTCGAACAGTTTCGCGACATACTGGTCTTCCTTGAGGCGGGCGCGGGCCTGACGGCGCGCGTGGATGTCGCCGCGCTTGGCGAGGGTGATGAGTTTCTCCACGACCGGGCGGAGTTCTTTCGCCTTGGGCAGGGTGGTCTTGATCTGTTCGTGTTCGATCAGCGAGCCCGCCATGTTGGCAAAGAGCGCCTTGCGGTGCTCGTGGGTACGGTTCAGGCGACGGTAGCCTTTTGCGTGACGCATTGTTCAAATCCTTCTTCGCGTTTTGCTTTGTCTGGCGACCGATGCGTGTCAGCCGCTCTCCTTGGGGCATTGGCCCTGTTCGTCCCCGGCAGCCCGGGCATTTAAGCGGGTGGACCAGAGGCCCACCCGAATTCACTTAGAAGCTGTCTTCGAACTTCTTGGCCAGCTCTTCGATGTTGTCCGGCGGCCAGTCCTCGACATCCATGCCAAGGTGCAGGCCCATGCCCGAAAGCACTTCCTTGATCTCGTTGAGCGACTTGCGGCCGAAGTTCGGGGTGCGGAGCATCTCGGCTTCGGTCTTCTGGATCAGATCGCCGATATAGACGATGTTGTCGTTCTTGAGGCAATTGGCCGAACGGACCGACAGTTCCAGCTCGTCGACTTTCTTGAGAAGGAGCGGGTTGAATTCGAGACCATCGTCTTCTTCCTGACGACCGGCGGATTCGGGCTCTTCGAAGTTGACGAAGATGGTCAGCTGATCCTGGAGGATGCGGGCGGCGAAGGCCACGGCGTCTTCGGGGGTCAGCGAGCCGTCGGTTTCCACCTTCATGGTCAGCTTGTCATAGTCGAGCACCTGGCCCTCGCGGGTCGGCTGCACGTCATAGGAGACTTTCTTGACCGGGGAATAGATGGCGTCGATCGGGATCAGGCCGATGGGCGCATCTTCGGGCTTGTTCTTGTCGGCGGACACATAGCCCTTGCCGGTGTTGACCGTCAGTTCGACATAGAGGTTCGCACCTTCGTCGAGGTGGCAGATCACGTGATCCTTGTTGAGGATCTCGATGCCCGCGCTGTCAGAGATGTCACCCGCGGTCACGGCACCCGGACCCTTGGCATTGATCGAGAGGCGCTTGGGGCCTTCGACTTCCATGCGCAGGGCAACGCCCTTGAGGTTGAGGATGACGTCGGTCACGTCTTCGCGCACACCGGCGACGGACGAGAACTCGTGCAGCACGTTGTCGATCTGCACCGAGGTGATGGCTGCGCCCTGAAGCGACGACATCAGCACGCGGCGCAGCGCGTTGCCGAGCGTCAGGCCGAAGCCACGCTCAAGCGGTTCAGCCACGATGGTGGCCTGACGCGCGGGATCATTGCCCGGTTTCACGTCAAGTTGTGTCGGCTTGATAAGTTCAGCCCAGTTCTTGTGGATCATGCGTCCCTCCATTCCTGTCTGCCCTCCATGTCCAATAAGGTCAGACGCCCGAGGTTTAAAACGGCGAACTGGGGCCGTGAAATTCACGCGGCCCCAGCAGTAGAATAATGCGTTTAGACGCGGCGGCGCTTCGGCGGGCGGCAGCCGTTATGCGCAATCGGGGTCACATCACGGATCGAGGTGATGTTGAAACCGACCGCGGCCAGCGCGCGCAGTGCCGATTCACGGCCCGAACCGGGGCCCTGAACCTCGACCTCGAGGGTCTTGACGCCATGTTCCTGAGCCTTCTTGCCCGCGTCTTCCGCAGCCATCTGAGCGGCATAAGGTGTCGATTTGCGCGACCCCTTGAAACCCATGGTGCCGGCGGAGGACCACGAAATCGCGTTGCCCTGCACGTCCGAGATCAGGATCTTGGTGTTGTTGAACGAAGAGTTCACATGCGCAACGCCGGTGGCGATGTTCTTGCGCTCTTTACGCTTGGTACGAGTCTTGTCGCGTGCCATTGATCGAACCCTCCCTTATTTCTTCTTACCGGCAATGGCCTTTGCGGGGCCTTTGCGGGTACGAGCGTTGGTGTGGGTGCGCTGCCCGCGCACCGGAAGGTTGCGACGGTGACGCAGGCCGCGGTAGCAGCCGAGGTCCATCAGGCGTTTGATGTTCATCTGCACTTCGCGGCGCAGGTCGCCTTCGACCGTGAAGTTGGCGTCGATATGCTCGCGGATGGCGAGGACTTCCGCGTCGGACAGCTCGTTCACACGACGGGTTGCGTCGATGCCAACGGCGTCGCAGATGTTCTTGGCAGAGGTGTTACCAATGCCGGTGATATAGGTGAGGGCGATGGGAACCCGCTTTGCAGTCGGGATGTTTACGCCGGCGATACGTGCCACGTGACATTTCCTTTTCGTTGCGGTTCCGTAGTTCCGGAACCTTTTTTCACAACGTAAGCCCGACGATTTTGCGCCGGGCCTCAGCTGATTCAGGTGATCTTGCGGTGCGGGTGCGACCCGCTGCAAAAAATTGATTCTCCCTAAAGGGATGGTGCGGTTTATGGGGATTTTGCCAATGGGTCAAGCCCCTGTTTGGGATGGATTTCCACCAAGGCAGCCGCGGGAAAACAATCGTCCGGGGCCAGTGTCAAGGCAAAAGATGTGGTTTTGGGTGTCGTTTTTCCTCCGAGATGGGGCGAAGATGCCTGTTTTTATGGCAATATCGTCTGTAGGCTAGTGCGGAACAGCCATTGTTTCGGCTGTTCCGAAGGAAGGAAACGCACGAGGCCCGGATAAGCGGCCAGAGAGCCGGACCAAAACAGCCCCGGGCTCGTGCCAGTAACGAAAGGGGAGCAAGACGTGTTCAAACACATCATGGTGCCTGTGGACCTTGCCCATGCCGGGCAGCTCGACAAGGCACTGACCTGTGCATCGGACCTCGCAAAGCTATACGGCGCGAAGGTGACCTATGTCGCCGTCACCGCCGCCACGCCCGGGTCCGTCGCCCATAGCCCGAAAGAGTTCGCGGAGAAGCTCGACGCTTTTGCCGCGGAGCAGGCCAAGGCGCATGGCATCTCGGCCAGCGCCCACGCCATAACCAGCCACGACCCGACGGTGGATCTTGATCCCACCTTGCTCAAGGCCGTGACGGAAACCGGGGCCGATCTTGTCGTGATGGGAAGCCATGTGCCGAACATCACCGACTATATCTGGCCATCGAACGGGGGCACGATCGCGGGACATGCGAAAGTGACCGTCATGGTGGTGCGCTGAGCCGGAACGGATCAGCGCATCTCAACTGAAACGCGCAAGATGAGGAGGCCACCATGGCCGAAGAAAACAACAGTCAGGGCATTCCGGAACCGGAAGGTGTCTCTGAAGTGATCGAGACCGAATACGAGATCGGTCAAGACAATATCGAAACCAAGATCGGGCCATTCGGCCTTGATATTCACAACCCGGTGTTCCTGATATCGGGCGCGAGCATCGTTTTGTTCGTCTTTTACGCATTGGTCTTTCAAGAGCAGGCAACAGCCGCCTTTGGCGCTTTGCGGCCCTATCTGACCTCAACCTTCGACTGGTTCTTCTTGAGCGCGGCGAACGTCTTCGTGATTTTCTGTCTCCTGCTCATCGTCCTGCCGGTCGGCAAGGTGCGACTTGGCGGTGCCGAAGCGACGCCGGATTACTCTTACGTCGGTTGGTTCGCGATGCTCTTCGCGGCAGGCATGGGCATTGGCCTGATGTTCTTCGGCGTGCTTGAGCCGGTCTACTATTTCGGCACCCCCTGGGGCGACGAGCCGCTTGGCGTCGTGCGTCCCTTTACCGAGGATGGCGTGCTGATCGAAGAGAACATCGCCGCCGCGAAATCCATGGCAATGGCCGCAACGATCTATCACTGGGGCCTGCACCCATGGGCGATTTACGCGGTCGTCGCGCTGTCGCTGGCGCTTTTCTCCTATAACAAGGGCCTGCCGCTGACCATCCGCTCGGCCTTCTATCCGATCCTCGGCGACCGTGTCTGGGGCTGGTGGGGCCACGTCATCGACACGCTGGCGGTCTTTGCTACCTTGTTCGGCCTTGCCACGTCGCTTGGCTTTGGGGCGCAACAGGCCAATGCCGGTCTTGAGTATGTCTATGGCATCCCCAACACCATCAATGTGCAGGTGCTCTTGATCACGGGTATCACGGCCGTGGCGCTTGTGTCGGTCGTGCGGGGCCTGGATGGCGGTGTGAAAGTGCTGTCCGAGATCAACATGGTGATCGCAGCCGCGCTGTTGTTCTTCGTCATGATCGCAGCCGGTATCGGCGGCATCCTGTCGGGGTTCTTTAGCGGTATCGGCTCTTATGCCAGCGAGATCCTGAACCTGTCCAACCCGGTCGGGCGCGAAGATGATGGCTATCGCCAGGGCTGGACGGCCTTCTACTGGGCGTGGTGGATCAGCTGGTCCCCCTTCGTCGGCATGTTCATCGCCCGTGTCAGCCGGGGCCGCACGGTCCGCGAATTCGTGATCTGTGTGCTGTTGATCCCTTCGCTGGTCTGCATCCTGTGGATGGCGACCTTCGGGGGCGCAGCGATCGACCAGGTTATCGCGAACCCTGAAAGCAGCGCGGTCAAGGCCAACGTGATCGACAGCTACAGCCCTGAATTGTCGCTCTTCGCGATGTTGGGCGAGCTTCCGCTCGCGGCGATCACCTCGACCATCGCGATCATCCTCGTCGTGGTCTTCTTCGTGACCTCGTCTGACTCCGGGTCGCTTGTGATCGACACGATCACCGCAGGCGGCAAAGTCGACGCGCCGGTTTCGCAGCGCGTGTTCTGGTGCGTGTTCGAAGGGGCCGTGGCGATCGTCCTGCTCTTGGGCGGCGGTCTCGGGGCATTGCAGGCAATGGTGATTTCGACCGGCCTACCCTTCACGATCGTTCTGCTTTTGATGTGCTATGCCATCTGGCGCGGGCTTGTTGCGGAACGCAAGCAAGTCTGAGCAGCTTCACAAAGCGAATACCGAGAGGGCCCCGGCTTGATGCCGGGGCCTTTTTTCATCGCGCAATGCCCAAGGCATGAATCTTTGCATTGCAGGCGGATTGATATAACTAAGCCAAATCTTTTCGATCATCGCCCGTTGCGCTATGGTGCTCGCAACGCGCGCTGAAAATCTGACCAAGGCGAATCCATGCCTCATCAATTGCTTTACGGCAGCGTCGCGGTTCACACCTTTCCGCACCCGTCCGATTTCGACATTCTGCGCAAGTCGCATGCCAATAACGCCGCCAAGGGCATGACCGGATTCCTGATCCGCACCCCGGTGCATTTCCTGCAACTTCTCGAAGGCAGGAAAGAGGATATCGACGCGGCAATGGCCCGCATCCAGAGCGATGACCGGCACCTGTCCCTGCGCATCTTTTATCGCGGAGAGGCGCAAGAACGGGCCTTCCAGAATTGGGAGATGGGGTTTGCCGGGCTGGACGACGACCGGCTTGACGAGGCGATGCGCACCGCGCCCGAGAATGACGCCGAAAGCGCCTTTGCCTTGATCGCGCTCATGAAGGAGCTTTCCAAGGAACGTCGGCAGAGCCACGCACGTTGGGAGAAGGCGGGCTAAGCCCCCTCCCTGCGCCGCAAAAGAAAACCCCCGGTCGGTGCCGGGGGTTTCTTTTTGCCTGCTGGTCGCGGTGGCGACGTCTCAGCCGTCGAGCGCCTCGGAAATCTCGGCCTTGACGGCGTTGATCTCGCCCAGCCCGTTGACCGACTTCAGATCGCCCTTGGCATAGTAGTAGCCGATCAGCGGCGAGGTCTTCTTGTAATATTCCATCAGGCGATTGCGCAGCGACTCTTCGTTGTCGTCGGCGCGACGCTTGACCTCGGTGCCACCGCAGGAGGCACAACGGCCGTCCGCCGGCCACGGCTTGGTCAGGTCATTATAGACCTCGCCACAATCGCCACAGGTCGAGCGGGCGGTAATGCGGGCGACGAGCGCCTCGTCATCGACCCGCATCTCGATCACGGCGTCGAGGCTCTCGCCCTTCTCGGTCAGGAGATCGCCCAGGGCATCGGCCTGGGCCAGTGTGCGGGGGAAGCCATCAAAGATGAAGCCACCCTTCTTGTCGCCTTCGAGCTTTTCGCGGATGAGGCCGATCACGATCTCATCGGTGACGAGATCGCCGCGCGCCATGACATCGGCGACGATCTTGCCCATCTCGGAGCCGCTTTCCTTGGCGTCGCGCAGCATGTCGCCGGTCGAGAGCTGAATCATGTCGCGCTCTTCGACGAGGATACGTGCCTGGGTGCCTTTGCCCGCGCCCGGAGGGCCAAGAAGAATAAGGTTCATCGACGTGCCGCTCCCTTGCGCTTGCGCTTGTTGCGGCCTTTTCCGCTCAGCTGAGATTTCTCGATCAGGCCTTCATACTGGTGCGCCAGAAGATGGCTCTGGACCTGCTGGATGGTGTCCATGGTGACCGAGACCACGATGAGCACCGAGGTGCCACCGAAATAGAACGGGATGGCCAGTTGTCCGCGCAGAACCTCGGGCAGGAGGCAGACCGCGGCAAGGTAGGCCGCACCGAGTGCGAGGACACGGTTGGTGACATACTCGAGATATTCGGCGGTTTTCTTGCCCGGACGGATACCGGGGACAAAGCCGTTCTGGTTCTTCAGGTTCTCGGCAACTTCGTCCGGTTTGAACGAGACGTTGAACGTATAGAAATAAGCGAAGAAGACGATCATCGCCACGAAGAACAGAAGGTAGAGCGGCTGGCCAGGGCCGAAATAGGCCAGGATCGTCGACATGATCGGGCCGGTTTGCGAACCCGAGAAGGTCGAGATCGTAGTCGGCAGCAAGAGGAGCGACGAGGCGAAGATCGCCGGGATTACGCCTGCGGGGTTGACCTTGACCGGCAGGTGCGAGGAGCCGCCGTCATAGACCTTCATGCCCACCTGGCGGCGGGGATACTGGATATGGATCTTGCGCAGGGCGCGTTCCATGAAGACAACGAATGCGATCACCGCAACCACCATGACGATCACGCCGATGATGACCGCCGGAGAGATCGCGCCCGAGCGGCCCTGGCTAAAGAACTGCGCCAGAGCGGCGGGGACTTCGGCGATGATGCCGACGAAGATGATGAGCGAGATGCCGTTGCCGATGCCACGCTGGGTGATCTGTTCACCGAGCCACATCAGGAACATGGTGCCCCCCACGAGGGTAATCATGCAGGCCACCCGGAAGAACATGCCCGGATCATGGGCAAGATCGCCCGCTTCGAGAGACACCGCGAGACCGTAGGATTGCAGCGTCGCAAGCAGCACGGTGCCGTAGCGTGTATATTGATTGATCTTCTTGCGGCCCTGTTCGCCCTCTTTCTTGAGCTGTTCGAGCGCCGGGACCATGGAAGTCAGGAGCTGCACGATGATCGAGGCCGAGATGTAGGGCATGATGCCAAGGGCAAAGATCCCCATCCGCCCGAGAGCGCCGCCGGTGAACATCGACAGGATGCCGCCGATGCCTTGTGCCGCGCCTTCCATGAATTCACGCAGCGCCACACCGTCGATGCCGGGCACGGGAATGAACGTGCCGAGGCGGTAGACGATCAGGAGGCCGAGCGTGAACAGGATGCGGTTGCGAAGATCGGTGGCTTTACCAAGCGCGGCCCAGCTTGTGTTGGCCGCCATTTGTTCTGCTGCAGATACCATGCGGATCTCTCTTCGAATGAAAACGCCGCCAGAACCGTTTTCCGGTCAGGCGGCGCTTTGGAAAACTATAGGCTATGTAAGCGGCGAGGCCGCCGCTCACAACCAGTTAATGCCACCTCAGGCGGATTTGACCTTGAGCGAGCCGCCTGCTTTCTCGACAGCTTCGACAGCCGCCTTGGAAGCGCCGGTCACGTCGAGATCAAGCTTGGCGGTGACTTCGCCCTTGGCAAGAACGCGGATACCGTCAAGCTTGCGGCGCACGATGCCGGTTTCGACAAGCACGTCTTCGGTGATCGGTGCCGAGGCGTCGAGCTTCTTGGCATCGACGAATTTCTGGATCAGGCCGAGGTTGATAACCGCGTATTTCTTGGCGTTGGGCTTGTTGAAGCCACGCTTGGGAAGACGCTGGTAAAGCGGCATCTGGCCGCCCTCGTAGCCCTTGATGGCCACACCCGAACGCGACTTTTGACCTTTGATACCACGGCCACCGGTCTTACCTTTGCCGGAACCCGGGCCACGGCCCACACGCATGCGTTTCTTGGTCGCGCCGTCGTTGTCGCGCAGTTCATGAAGTTTCATATCGCTTCTCCTTTGCCGGATGTGACCCCCGAAGCGTTAACGGGCCAACCACGGCGTTTCTTGGTTTTGATTCTGTGGCCGAGGACCACCGGGGGCGTATAGACGAGGGAGGGAGTTGGCGCAAGGGTCAGTGCAGGGCAATCCCGTCATCCGGTCGCCTCCCGCCCATAGCAGCGCCATGACACATAAGAGATCGCGCCCCAGATCGCCGTTCGAAGCGTCATTGCCAAAACCGTGCGCAGTTCATAGGGCCGACCGTCAAGGATATGCCACGCCAGGACGAGCAGAACCATCGCCGATGCCGTCGCGATGGCCAGGGCGAGGAAAACCGCCCAGCGACGCAGGCGGTAAAGCCCGAAACCCGCCACGAGATAGGCGCCACCGGCGAGAAAATTGAACCAGAGGACGAAGGGCACGACATTCCCAGCCGCTTCCTGGGCAGCCGCCCCACCGAAAAGTGCCCTGCCCCCGGCAAAGAGGGTCAGGACGCCAAAGAGGCTGGCGAAGGCCGCCATGAAGCGGATCGACCGAGGTGTTTCACGTCGTAGCATTTTCAAACCCAACCTGCGTGGATGCAGAAGAGCATGACCGGAAACACGGGCCACGACAATAATATTCGCCGAAGCGTACCGATCCCGGCAATGGTCAAGAAAAAAGCCGCCCCCGGAGGGACGGCCTTTCCGAATTTCTGACGAAGGAACGGGGCTTAGCCGCGCTCTTCGATGATCTCGACGAGATGCGGGATCTTGCGGATCATGCCGCGCACCGAGGGGGTATCCTCGAGCTCGCGGGTCTTGTGCATCTTGTTGAGGCCCAGACCGATCAGCGTTTGGCGCTGGTCCTGGGGGCGACGGATCGGCGAGCCGATCTGTTTGACAACGATGGTTTTAGCCATGTCCTGGATCTCCTTACGCTTCAGCGGCTTCGGCTGCGTCATCCTTGTGCAGGATTTCGGCGACCTTCTTGCCACGGCGAGCTGCGACCTGACGCGGGCTGGATTCTTTTTGCAGGCCGTTCAGGGTTGCGCGGATCATGTTGTAGGGGTTCTGCGAACCGTTCGATTTCGACACGACGTCCTTGACGCCGAGCATTTCGAACACGGCACGCATCGGACCACCCGCGATGATCCCGGTCCCTTCCGGGGCGGTGCGCATGATGACCTTTCCGGCACCGTGACGACCTTCGATGTCGTGGTGCAGGGTCCGGCCCTCACGCAGCGGCACGCGGATCATCTGGCGCTTGGCCTGTTCGGTGGCCTTGCGGATCGCCTCGGGAACTTCCTTGGCCTTACCCTTGCCAAAGCCGACACGGCCTTTCTGGTCACCGACAACCACGAGTGCGGCGAAGCCAAAGCGCTTACCACCTTTCACGGTTTTCGACACACGGTTGATCGCAACGAGACGATCAGCGAATTCCGGGGTTTCTTCTTCGCGGTTGCGGCCACGACCCCGGCGGTTTTCACGTTCTGCCATTGAGGCACTCCATTGGTTATCGGCAGCGGGAGATCCCGGTGCCTGTATTGGTCAATCCTTGGTGGGGCCGATAGAAACCGTCCCCCCGGATCATCGAGGCCTTGGAGCCTTCAGGGGTTGCCGGTGCCGGGCTAAAGCCCGGCCTACGGCGTTTTTGCCAGGTTCAGGCCGGGCCTTGGCCCGGCTTGACCTTAGAGCTTCAGGCCACCTTCACGCGCAGCGTCGGCCAGAGCCTTCACCTTGCCGTGGAAGAGGAAGCCGCCGCGGTCGAAATATGCTTCTTCGACACCGGCTTTCTTGGCGCGTTCGGCAATCGCGGCACCCACCTTGGTGGCTGCTTCGATGTTGTTCTTGCCGGTGACGCCGAGATCTTTCTCGAGCGTCGAAGCCGCGGCCACGGTTACGCCGTTGCGATCGTCGATCAGCTGAACGCTGATGTTCTTGTTCGAACGGTGCACCGAAAGACGCATCTTGTTGTCGCCGTTGACCTTGCGAAGCTTGTTCCGGACGCGCAGGCGGCGCTTGAGGAACAGTTCCCGTTTGCTGTTTGCCATCTGTCTGGTCCTTACTTCTTCTTGCCTTCCTTGCGGAAGATATACTCGTCTTTGTACTTGATGCCTTTGCCTTTGTAGGGCTCGGGCTTGCGCCATTCGCGGATGTTTGCCGCGACCTGGCCGACGAGTTGCGGGTCAGTGCCTTCAACGATGATCTCGGTGGGCTTCGGTGCGGTCACGGTGATCCCGGCCGGCACTTCGAAGTTCACCTCGTGGCTGAGGCCGAGCGACAGTTTCAGGGTGTTGCCCTGCATCTGCGCACGATACCCAACACCGTTGATTTCAAGCTCTTTCTTGAAGCCTTGGGCGCAACCATGAACCATGTTTGCCACAACCGTGCGCGACATGCCCCACTGTTGACGGGCGCGCTTGGATTTGCCGCGCGGCGTCACTGTGACAGCATTGTCCTCGACGGCGATGGTCACATCGTCGGTGGCGGTGAAGGACTGGGTGTCCTTCGGGCCTTTGATTTCGATGGTCTGGCCGGAGACAGAGGCAGTTACGCCGCTGGGCAGCTCGACCGGGCGTTTACCAATACGAGACATTTCGCTCTCCTTAGAAGACCGTGCAGAGGACTTCGCCGCCAACATTGTTGGAGCGCGCCGCTGCATCCGACATCACACCCTTGGGGGTGGAGACAATCGACACGCCAAGGCCCTGACGGACCGTCGGGATGTCATTGACGCCCATGTAAACGCGACGACCGGGTTTGGAGACCCGCTGCAGTTCGCGAATGACGGGAGCGCCTTCGTAGTATTTCAGGCTGATTTCGAGGGCCGGATGACCGTCAGCGCCAGTCGTGGCTTCGTAGCCGCGAATGTAGCCTTCGTCAGCCAGAACATCGAGAACCCAACCGCGCAGTTTCGAAGCGGGGGTCGACACGGTCGACTTGCCACGCATCTGGCCGTTGCGGATACGGGTCAGCATATCACCGATAGGATCGTTCATATCTGTCCCTCCTTACCAGCTCGATTTGACCATGCCGGGGATTTGGCCATTCGAGCCAAGATCCCGCAGAGCGATACGGCTGATCTTCAGCTTACGGTAGTAAGCGTGCGGACGACCGGTCAGCTGGCAGCGGTTGTGAAGACGGGTTGCCGACGAGTTGCGCGGCAGTTTCGCCAGTTTCAGGCGCGCCTTGAAGCGCTCTTCCATCGGGCGGTTCTCATCATTCGCGATCTCTTTGAGCTCGGCGCGCTTGGCAGCATATTTTGCCACAAGACGCTCGCGCTTCTTTTCGCGTTCGATCATTGCTTTCTTAGCCATGTCTCTTTTCCTTCCCGATCACGCGTTGAAGGGCATGTTGAAGGCTTTCAACAGGCTCTTGGCTTCGGCATCGGTTTTCGCGTCGGTGGCAATAACGATATCCATGCCCCAGGATTCATCGACCTTGTCAAAGTCGATTTCCGGGAACACGATATGCTCCTTGAGGCCCATGGCGAAGTTGCCACGACCATCAAAGCTCGGCTTCACACCACGGAAGTCGCGGATACGCGGCATCGCGATGGTGATCAGACGATCAAGGAATTCGTACATGCGGTCGCCGCGCAGGGTCACCTTGGCGCCCATCGGCATGCCTTCGCGAACGCGGAAGCCTGCGATGGAGTTCTTGGCCACGGTGGTCATGGCTTTTTGACCGGCGATGAGGGTCAGGTCTTCTTGAGCCGACTTCGCTTTCTTGCTGTCTTTGACGGCGGCACGGCCACAACCGATGTTGAGCACGATTTTCTCCAGCTTGGGGATCATCATGTCGTTCTTGTAGCCGAATTCCTCTTTCATCGCGTCACGGATGGTGTCGCGGTAGAGGGTCCGAAGACGCGGGGTGTAGGTTGCAGTATCAAGCATCGATCACGTCCCCCGTGGTTTTGGCGAAGCGCACCTTCTTGTCGCCTTCCATGCGGAAGCCAACGCGGGTCGGTTTGCCGTTTGCGTCCAGAAGCGCAATGTTCGACAGTTGGATCGGCATCGCCTTGGGGATGCGACCGCCCTGCGAGGTTTGCGACTGGCGCGTATGGCGGATGGCCATGTTCACGCCCTCCACAACCGCTTTGCCGGCCTTCGGGTCAACGGAGGCAATGGTGCCTTCCTTGCCCTTGTCCTTGCCCGCAAGCACGACGACCTTGTCGCCTTTTTTCAGTTTCGCAGCCATTAGAGCACCTCCGGAGCGAGCGAGATGATCTTCATGAAGTTCTTCGCGCGCAGCTCGCGAACCACCGGCCCGAAGATACGGGTGCCGATCGGCTCGTTGTTGTTGTTGAGGATCACAGCGGCGTTCCGATCGAAACGAATCGCGGTGCCGTCTTCACGACGGACTTCTTTGGCGGTGCGCACGACGACGGCCTTGCGGACGTCCCCTTTTTTCACGCGGCCGCGCGGGATGGCTTCCTTGACCGAGACGACGATGATGTCGCCCACGGATGCGTATTTACGCTTGGAACCACCCAGAACCTTGATGCACTGAACTCGGCGAGCGCCGGAGTTGTCAGCGACATCCAGATTGGTTTGCATCTGGATCATGTGGTTTCTCCCGACCTTTGGGAACGGACGATGCGTGTCCTAGCGTTCCCAGGGTTTCGACAAACTGGAAGGTCTGTCGCCAGGAGTCTCTTGCGAGACTCTTAGGCTTCGACGACTTCCCAGCGTTTGGTTTTCGAACGCGGAGCGCATTCGATGATGCGAACAGTGTCACCCACCTTGTAGGTGTTGTTCTCATCGTGAGCCCGGTATTTCTTGGACTTACGAATGGTCTTCTTCAGAACCGGGTGCGTGAAACGGCGTTCCACCGACACGGTTACGGTCTGGGCGTTGGCGTCCGAGGTCACGGTGCCTTGCAGGATACGTTTGGGCATCTATCTGGCTCCTCTTACTCGGCTGCCGACTTGGCTTTTTCGTTCAGGATGGTCTTCACACGCGCGGCGGCACGACGTGCAGCGCGGATGCGAGCCGGATTCTCGAGCTGACCGGTGGCCGCCTGAAAACGCAGGTTGAACGATTCTTTCTTGAGGTTGGACAGCTCTTCACGAAGCTGATCCGGCGTTTTATCACGCAGTTCGTTGGCGTTCATCGCCTCTTCCTTTCTCATACATCAGAAGGCCCCCTGGGTTATGTGAGGGGTTACCTTGTAACCTGATGGACAAATGACAAGCACACGAATCCCCGTGACGGGAATCCGCGAGATGGCGCTCTATACGGGGTGAGCCATGCCTTGGCAAGGGATAGTTCGGAAATACTTAATGCGTTTCACCTTATATTCGCACCTCAAGGATGAGTCGAAACGCTTCAGGGTATCCGCCGCATTGCCCCTGCCCCGTTACCTCTCGGCAACGAAAAACGCGGCCCCGAACCGGAGCCGCGTTTCGAAATCTCAGGCGTGAGCCTTATGCAAGCGCGATGTTGGTCGCGGACTCGCGGCCGTCACGGCCTGCTTCGAGGTCGAAGGTCACTTTCTGGTCGTCGGCGAGGCCGGTCAGACCAGCGCGCTCAACTGCCGAGATGTGCACAAAAACGTCTTTGCCGCCATCTTCGGGCGCGATGAAACCAAAACCTTTGGTAGAGTTGAACCATTTTACGGTGCCATTGGCCATATCCGTAGTCTCCATTTATTTTTTGTTGCCCGCGGAATGCGGCAACCCGGCGTCGTCGGTCTTGATCGAGAGACTGAACGCCGAAGAACGGGAGACAGTGGTCGAAGTAGAAAAACGGTAGCCCTGCCTATATGGACCTACGCCGCGCCTTTTACAAGGGGTAACTGCGCAGACCGCACGTCAGCGGGAATGTGGTGCAAATTGAGCGCAGTTCACTCCCACTTGTAGTTGAAGCTCACCGAGATGCGTTCATCCTCGGCCATGTTCATCGGCACTTCGTGGCGCAGCCAGCTTTCCCAGAGGAACACCTCGCCGATCTCGGGCTTCATATAGAGGAAGGCCTGCTGTTCGCGGGGCGCGTCAGGTTTGCGGGCGGGCGCCGCCATCATGCGCGCGGAGCGCGGGTCTTCGAGCTTCAGCGCCCCGGCCCCATCCGGCAGGGAAACATAGGTCGTGCCGGAAATGACGGAATGGGGATGCAGGTGCGACGTGTGCAGGCCACCCTCGGGAAGGATGTTGATCCAGATGTCTTCAAGCACGAGTTTCTTGTCTTCGAGGTTGAAGGCAAGATCCTCGGCAAAGGCCGCGACATGCTGGTCGAGCGCCTCGACGATGTCGGCGAAGATCGGGAACCGCCAGGGAAGATCAGTCAGCGAGGCATAGGAAGTATAGCCGGGATAGCCCTCCTTCTCGCACCAGTCCTGTCCCGCCTCGTCATCCTCGGCGATGGAATAGCAGGAGGCGACAAGTTCATCATTGTCGATGGGCTTGCCATGCTCCGAGAGCTTGGCGCGGTAGAAGCGGGTGACGAAAAGGGATTCGATCTGGGCCATTGGGTCTTCCGGTCTCGTGGTGCAGGGCGCGTTTCTTGTGTCTTACCCCAAAGCAAAACCCCCGCCAATCTCTCGGCGGGGGTTTCTTTGTCTTGCGATGACAACGCCGGGGACGTTGCCGTTGGACTTACCAGTCTTCGCGAACGACAACGCGGGTCTTGACCGGAAGCTTCATCGCGGCGAGGCGCAGGGCTTCGCGCGCGACGTCATCCGAGACGCCGTCGATTTCGAACATCACGCGGCCCGGCTTGACCTTGCAGACCCAACGGTCGACAGAGCCTTTACCCTTACCCATACGAACTTCGATGGGCTTGGCGGTCACGGGGGTGTCCGGGAAGATGCGAATCCAGACACGGCCCTGACGTTTCATGTGACGCGTCATGGCACGACGTGCCGCTTCGATCTGGCGGGCAGTCACGCGCTCGGGCGTGGTTGCCTTGAGGCCGAAAGACCCGAAGTTGAGATCCGAACCGCCTTTTGCGAGGCCCTTGATCCGGCCTTTGTGCATCTTGCGGAATTTAGTGCGCTTTGGTTGAAGCATTGTTCAAGCCTCCCTTAGCGACGGCCGCCAGCACCGCGCGGTGCAGGGCCATCCTGGAGTTCCTGTGCCTTACGGTCACGCGCCGCCGGATCGTGCTCCATGATCTCACCTTTGAAGATCCAGACCTTGATCCCGATGATCCCGTAGGGGGTCATCGCTTCGGAATGTGCGTAATCGATGTCGGCACGCAGGGTGTGAAGAGGCACGCGACCTTCGCGATACCATTCGGTCCGTGCAATCTCGGCACCGCCAAGACGGCCAGCCACGTTCACACGGATGCCGAGGGCCCCCATGCGCATGGCGTTCTGCACGGCACGCTTCATGGCGCGGCGGAAGGAGACACGGCGCTCAAGCTGCTGAGCGATCGACTCACCGACGAGTTGGGCGTCGAGCTCGGGCTTGCGGACCTCAACGATGTTGAGGTGCAGTTCCGAGTCGGTCATCGCGGCGATCTTCTTGCGCAGGGTTTCGATGTCTGCGCCTTTCTTGCCGATGATGACGCCGGGGCGCGCGGTCTGGATCGTGACGCGGCACTTCTTGTGCGGACGTTCGATGATGACACGAGCCACGCCGGCTTGCTTGCACTCTTCCTTGATGAACTCACGGATCTTGAGGTCTTCGAGAAGAAGATCACCGTAGTCCTTGGTATCTGCGTACCAACGGCTGTCCCAGGTGCGGTTCACCTGAAGACGCATGCCGACCGGATTTACTTTGTTACCCATTAGGCTTGCTCCTCCACTTGACGCACCGTGATGGTGAGTTCCGAGAACGGTTTGACGATCTTGCCGAAACGACCACGGGCCCGCGGGCGACCGCGCTTCATGGTCAGGTTCTTGCCGACATAGGCCTCGGACACGATCAGTTCGTCGACGTCGAGGTTGTGGTTGTTTTCAGCATTGGCGATCGCGGACTGAAGGCATTTCTTCACGTCCTGCGCAATCCGCTTCTTGGAGAAAGTCAGGTCGGTCAGCGCCTTCTCGACTTTCTTGCCACGGATCATCGCTGCAACCAGGTTCAGTTTCTGCGGGCTGGTGCGAAGCATACGGACTTTGGCCATTGCTTCGTTGTCTGCCACGCGGCGGGGATTCTTTACCTTGCCCATGACTTACTTCCGCTTCGCTTTTTTGTCCGCGGCGTGACCATAATAGGTCCGGGTCGGCGCGTATTCACCGAACTTCTGACCGATCATGTCTTCCGAGACGTTGACAGGGATGTGCTTCTGGCCATTGTAAACGCCAAACGTCAGGCCCACGAATTGGGGCAGGATCGTCGAGCGGCGCGACCATATCTTGATGACTTCATTGCGACCCGACTCGCGTGCTGCTTCGGCTTTCTTAAGCACGTAAGCATCCACGAAGGGGCCTTTCCATACAGAGCGAGACATATGTTAGCGCCCTTTCTTCTTGGCGTGACGCGAGCGGATGATGAGCTTCTGCGACGCCTTGTTTTTGTTACGGGTGCGCTTACCCTTGGTCGGCTTGCCCCAGGGGGTCACCGGGTGACGACCACCCGAAGTCCGGCCTTCACCACCACCATGGGGGTGGTCGATCGGGTTCATGACGACACCACGGACCGACGGACGCTTGCCCTTGTGGCGCATACGACCGGCTTTACCATAGTTCTGGTTGCTGTTGTCGGGGTTCGACACGGCACCGACGGTGGCCATGCATTCCTGACGCACGAGACGCAGTTCACCCGAGGAGAGGCGGATCTGCGCGTAACCACCGTCACGGCCGACGAACTGGGCGTAGGTGCCCGCGGCGCGTGCGATCTGACCGCCCTTGCCCGGCTTCAGCTCGATGTTGTGAACGATGGTACCGATCGGCATCCCCGAGAACGGCATTGCGTTGCCCGGCTTGATGTCGGCCTTGGCAGACGCGACAACCTTGTCACCTTCAGCAAGACGCTGGGGCGCGAGGATGTAGGCCTGTTCGCCGTCATCATATTTGATCAGTGCGATGAATGCGGTCCGGTTCGGGTCGTATTCGATCCGCTCGACGGTGGCCGCCACATCATATTTGTTCCGTTTGAAGTCAACGATCCGGTAGAGGCGTTTTGCCCCGCCACCACGACGACGCGAGGTGATCCGTCCGGTGTTGTTCCGGCCGCCCGATTTGGTCAGACCCTCAGTGAGAGATTTGACCGGACGCCCTTTCCAAAGCTCCGAACGGTCGATCAGCACCAGCCCACGCTGGCCCGGCGTCGTCGGCTTGTACGACTTGAGTGCCATGCTTTCTGTCTTCCGTTTAGCGTGCCAGACCTTAGGTTCTTGTCTTTGGTCCGGCTATGTTAAAGCCCCCCGAAGGTGGCCTGTGATCTAGGGCCCCGAAGGTCCCCGCTTGCAAAAATCACCGGCCCCGGAACGAATCCGAGGCCGCGAGATTGGGCGTCTTTAGCAGGGGATTTGGGGGGAGTCTATAGGATATACCGGGTTTGGCTCGGTTGAGGCCAAGACTCTTGCCCGAGAGGCCGGGCAACGGCCCGCAGCGCGCTCATTTCCCGTCGCGCGCGGCTTTCTCTTCCTTGGTCAGCTTGTTGTTCCAGACGTTCTTGCTCAGGCCCAGCTCGGGCTTGGGCGGTTTCGTCTTGCCAACACTGACCTTGCCGCCCTTGTTCAGGAATTCCTGGATAAGCGCGTCATCGGTGGTTTCTTTGGGGACATGTTTCATGAGAGGAGCCTAGCCGGTTGGGGCGGCGGTGACAACGGCAGGTTTGTAAAGGTTTGGTGTTGGGTTGGGCGTGGTGGGTTGGAAACCCACGCTACAGGTTGTTGGTCACGTGATGACAAAAGGCCCCCGGCTCGCGCCGAGGGGCTTCTTCAGTTCTTCATCAGAAAAGATCTGTATTGCCGTCTTCGAGGATCACGTAAGCCTTTTTCACGTCTTGGCAGATGCCGGGTCGCCCACCTTGACAAACTTTGCCACACCCATATCTTCAGAGCAGGAGATTTCCAATGGCGACGATGAACGTATCCCTTCCCGACCAGATGAAAGACTGGGTCGAAAGCCGGCTCGAGAACGCGTCTTTCAGCAATACAAGCGACTATGTCCGTCACCTGATCCGCCGCGATCAGGAGCGCGAACAGGCGATTGCCGAGTTGCAGGCCGAGGTGGACAAGGGGCTTGAGAGCGGACCGGCCCGGAACTTCGATCTGGACGAGTTCCTGTCAAGGATGCACGCAAAGCACGGTGCCTGATCTCACGCTCGACATTCTGCCGCAAGCAGATGCTGATCTGGAAGATATTTGGCTCTATACCGCGCACACTTGGTCAATCGCGCAAGCCGATCATTATATCATCACCCTGCACAGAGCATTCGAGATGCTTTGCGACATGCCGACCATCGCCCGCGAACGGCCTGAGATCACCCCACCTGTGCGCGTGCATCCCAGTGGGCAGCATTACGTGATCTATCGTGTGGAGGGCGAAACCCTTACCGTGCTCCGCGTCATCCACAATAGGCGAAACTGGCAGACCCTACTCGGGGAAACGTAAAAAGCCCCCCGGCGCGCGCCGAGGGGCTTTTCAGTTTCTTCACCTGAAAGGCAGTCTCTTAGAGACCGGTCGATACGTCGATCGTGTTGCCTTCTTCGAGGGTCACGTAAGCCTTTTTCACGTCTTTACGCTTGCCGAGCTGGCCGCGGAAACGTTTGACTTTACCCTTGGTGATGGTGGTGTTGACCGCTTTGACCTTCACACCAAAGAGCGCCTCAACGGCTTCCTTGATCTGGGGTTTGTTGGCGTCGATCGCCACTTCGAACACAACCGCGCCGGATTCGGACGCCATGGTTGCCTTCTCGGTGATGACCGGCTTGCGGATCACGTCGTAATGTTCTGCCTTCGCACTCATTTCAGACGAGCCTCCAGAGCTTCGATCCCCGCTTTGGTGATCACGAGCGTGTCACGCTTGAGGATGTCATACACGTTTGCACCCATCGTCGGCAGGATATCCAGACCTTCGATGTTGCGCGATGCCTTGAGGAACCCTTCGTTCACGGTCGCGCCGTCGATGATAAGAGCGCGTTTCCAGCCGAGGTTCTTCACCTGCTTGGCCAGGGCCGCGGTCTTGCCTTCTGCTTCGGCGTTCTCGATCACGACAAGCTCACCGGCTTTCGCCTTGGCGCTGAGCGCGTGGCGCAGGCCGAGCTTGCGGAACTTCTTGGGCAGGTCATGGCCGTGCGAACGCGGCGTCGGGCCCTTGTAGATACCACCTTTACGGAAGATCGGCGCGTTACGGTCACCATGGCGTGCGCCGCCGGTGCCCTTCTGGCGATAGATCTTCTTGGTCGAGTAGGAGGTTTCCGAGCGGGTCTTGACCTTGTGGGTGCCGGCCTGCGCGTTGTTGCGCTGCCAACGGACCACGCGGTGCAGGATGTCCGCACGCGGCTCGAGACCGAACAGGTCTTCCGACAGTTCGATGTTACCGGCCTTGCCGCCGTCGAGTTTGATCACGTCAAGTTTCATGCTTCACCACCTTCCGCGGGGGCTTCTTCCACCACCTGCGAAGCCTGGGCTTCGGTTGCAGCTGCCTTGATGGCTGCCGGGAACGGCAGGCCTTCCGGCGCTTTCTTCTTCACGGCGTCCTTGACGGTGACCCAGCCACCTTTCGAGCCGGGCACGGCGCCCTTGATGAAGACGAGGCCACGGTCGGCATCGGTCTTCACGACTTCGAGGTTCTGGGTGGTCACGCGCACAGCGCCCATGTGACCGGCCATCTTCTTGCCTTTGAAGACGCGGCCCGGGTCCTGACACTGACCGGTAGACCCGTGCGAACGGTGCGAGATCGAGACACCGTGCGTTGCACGCAAACCGCCGAAGTTGTGGCGCTTCATCGCACCGGCAAAACCTTTACCGATGGTGGTGCCCGCAACGTCGACCTTCTGGCCTTCGATGAAGTGCTCGGCCGAGATTTCGGCGCCGACTTCGATCAGGGCGTCTTCCGACACGCGGAACTCCGCAACCTTGCGCTTGGGTTCCACGCCTGCCTTGGCATAGTGACCACGCATTGCCTGCGAGGTGCGCTTTGCCTTGGCCGAACCGGCGCCAAGCTGCACGGCGGTATAGCCGTCAGTTTCAGTTGTGCGCTGAGCGACGACCTGGAGGCCGTCCAGCTGAAGAACGGTCACAGGGATCTGCTTGCCGTCTTCCATGAACAGGCGGGTCATGCCCACCTTTTTCGCGATGATACCAGAGCGCATATTCCTATACCCTCCTTAAACCGAGATCTGGACGTCCACGCCGGCCGCGAGGTCGAGCTTCATCAGCGCGTCCACGGTCTGCGGGGTCGGATCAACGATGTCGAGAAGACGCTTATGCGTGCGGATCTCGAACTGATCGCGGGATTTCTTGTCAACGTGGGGGCCACGCAGAACGGTGAACTTCTCAATCTTGTTGGGAAGCGGGATCGGGCCACGAACCTGCGCGCCGGTGCGCTTTGCAGTGTTCACGATTTCCTGCGTCGATGCATCGAGGACGCGGTAATCGAATGCCTTCAGCCGAATGCGAATGTTTTGGCTTTGCATTACATTTGCCTTTATTGGCGTTGGAGTTGAGAGGAGGAGAAGCGCTCATCGCGACCCCTCTTCGAACCCAAACGGCGGGAATCACCCCGCCGTCATGTTCTTATGGAGAACTCGCGCGCTATACAGGGGCCAGCGCCACGTGACAAGGGGCAAATCCATTTGCCCGGCCTTTCCTGTCATTGGGCGTCGAAGACCGAAACCATCATGTCACGCAGTCGGGCCACATCCTCGTCAACCGGCACGGCGGGATCGCAGGTAAAAGGCGGCAGGACAACCACGCGAATTCGGCCCGGCCTGGGCCAGACCCGGCCACGCGGCAAGAGGCGCTCGGAGTCGAGGATCACGATGGGGCGGATCGTGCGCCCGGTTTCGCGGGCGACGACCACGGCACCTGCCTTGAAGGGGCCAAGCGTTTCGGTTCTCGTGCGCGTGCCTTCCGGAAACAGGACCACGGAGCGGCGCGCCGGCATCTCCCGCACCACCTTGCCAAGGGTTTCCATCGCCAGTTTGCCGTTCTTGCGATTGATCTCGACCAGCCCGGCCCCCCGAAATCCCGTCCGCAGGAGGCGCGCGTCGAAAAGCTCCTTCTTGGCCGCGAAGGTGAACCATTTCGCATCGGGGATGGCGTCCATCAGGACAAAGCCGTCAAGATGGCTTCGGTGGTTGATGACGATGATGCTATCGGTATCGGCGGCAAGCTCGGCCTTTTGCGCCTCGGGCATGTCCACGCGAATGCTCAGGAGCCAGAGGAGGCGGGAACAGGCGCGTTTGACACTGCGCCAATACCAGCCGCGAAAGCCCTTGCGCCGGGCACAGAAGAGCGGCGCAAAGGCAATCACGAGGAAATAGGCTGGCCCGAAGAGGACCAGGGCCACGCGTTTGAAGCTGCGGATCGGCAGCGGATCGAGGGCGACGCGGGCCGGGGATGTCTGTGTCATGGTGTCCTGACGCGGGGATGACGCCCACAGGGGGCCGTGGGGCCATGAAACCGGGCAGCGCCCGGAGATCAGCGTCATGACATGCGCTTGCCCAGCGTCGGCGAGTGGACAGCAGGCAGGGGCTTATCGGCGAAAAATGTCCTGGCGGCAACGGGAAAGTGCCCCTGCGGCAAGGGGCTACGATCAATTGCCCAAAACACAAAAGAGCCGCCCGAGGGCGGCTCTTCCGTTTACTCATTCACTGGCGTGACTCACTCGATGATTTTCGAGAC
>NPIE01002670.1_pt1 | contig 50078 bp, 48 predicted proteins | sample 8637661 | NCBI WGS metagenome assembly NPIE01 (sample SAMN07420842, study PRJNA396082) | bioreactor metagenome | isolation source: sample BA12 brine-fed electro-methanogenic bioreactor BA | place: Japan: Kochi | collected 2016-12-09 | reverse complement strand
GTCCGGAATTGATGCAGTTGGATATCGGTATATCAACGAGACGATATTTTCCACCAAAGGGAACCGCCGGTTTGGCCCTCTCTTTTGTCAGCGGGTAGAGTCTGGTCCCTTTTCCGCCTCCCAGTACAATTGACAATGCTTTAATCACACAATACCTCTTTCTCTAACTTGCTTACTACTCTAGGTTAAATCAGTTTATAGAGAGGGTCAAGGATTTTCACCGATTAAAAAGATTGGTACACTGCCTTTATGAACAGCAGCTTGAAAAAGGTCCTTGAGGAGATGAAGAGTGATCCGGTTTTTGCAGGAAACATAAGCTCCTGGAAACGGCTGGAAGCAAAAGAAGGGGAGTATGTCCCTTTTCCTGAAGAGCTGGATGAACGGATTGCCGAGGCTCTCCATGCTCAGGGAATCGACCGTCTCTATTCGCACCAGAGAAAGTCGTGGGAATATGCGTACGAAGGGAAGGACTTCGTTGTAGTTACACCTACCGCCAGCGGAAAAACCCTGTCGTACAATCTGCCGGTCATGCAGCGGCTTCTTGCCGAGCCCGAGGCGAGAGCTCTATATCTTTTCCCGACCAAGGCCCTCAGTCAGGATCAGCAGTCTGCCCTGAACGACATTGTATTAAGCGATTCGATTCCGATAAAGGTAAGCACCTACGACGGCGATACTCCCAAGTCGCTGCGCGTTTCAGCCAGGGAAAGCGGAAGGATCGTTATTTCGAATCCGGACATGCTCCATTCGGGAATTCTGCCCAATCACCCGAAATGGATCAAGTTTCTCAGCAATCTGCGTTACGTGGTAATTGATGAAGTTCATACCTACCGGGGCATATTCGGCAGTCATATGGCCAACCTTATGCGCCGGCTTGTGAGAATAGCCGCCTTTTACGGAAGCGATATCCGGTTTATCTGCTGTTCCGCCACCATTGCCAATCCGGGAGAGCTGGCCGGGAAGATTACGGGAAGGAGTGTTTCGGTAATCGACGGTAACGGGGCTCCCGCGGGAGCAAAGAACTTTATCCTCTATAATCCTCCCCTGGTGGATGCGGTCCAGGGAATACGGCGGGGCGTTGTTCTGGAAAGCAGGGACATAGCCCTGCGTTTTCTCCGGGGCGGCGTCAAGACCATTGTCTTCGGCCGCTCGCGTATCCGGGTGGAGCTGATCGCGGGATATATCAACAAGGCTCTGGCAAACCATTTTAACGAAAACAGCCGGATACGTGTAGAAGCTTACCGGGGGGGCTATCTGCCGGGAGAACGGCGGGATATCGAGAGGGGGCTGCGGGACGGCTCAATAGCAGGGGTTGTGTCCACCAATGCCCTGGAGCTGGGGATTGATATAGGCGGACTGGATGCGGCGGTGCTGGCGGGTATTCCCTCTTCGGTATCATCTTCCTGGCAGCAGGCGGGCCGGGCGGGAAGGAGCAGCAGCGAATCGGCGGCGGTGCTGGTCGCTTCGGCAAGTCCCACGGACCAGTATCTGGTGGGCCATGCGGACTACTTTTTCGGACGCTCACCGGAGGCTGCCTACATCAACCCCGAAAACCTCTTTATCCTCCTCGACCACCTCAAGTGTGCTCTCTTTGAGCTTCCCTTTAATGAGACTGACCGCTTCGGAACGGAAGAGGCGGGTGAACTGCTCGCCTTTCTTGAAGAGGAGGGGGTAGCCCGGCATACCGGGGGACGCTGGTACTGGGCAGATCGCGGATATCCGGCCGAGGGGGTATCTCTCCGATCCGCGTCTCCGGAAAACGTTGTTATAATCGATACCACCGGCGGCAGATTCGAGGTTATAGGGGAGATGGATCTTCCGTCGGGGAAGGAGCTGCTCTTTCCCGGCGCCGTCTACCTCCACCGCGGAAAGCAGTATCAGAGCCTCCGGCTCGATGTGGAAAACAAGCGCTGCGATGTGGAGGCCTCGGATCTTAATTACTACACCGATTCGATCGTCAAAAGCGATATAAAACCCCTGGAGATAGACCTGGAGGAGGAGAGCGGTGCAGGCCGGGTAGTTCTGGCGGATGTGCTGGTCCGGACTCAGGTCGCCAAGTACAAGAAACTGAAATTTTCCAGCCACGAAAACATAGGATATGGTGACATATCTCTTCCGGAAGAGGAAATTCACACCCGAAGCTTCATAATACTCCTGGGATCCGGCAGTTCCGGCGGACGGGCCTTCGGGGCGGTGGACGAAGAGTTGAGGGAAGAGGTGATTGCCCGGAGCGGGACCCTGATAAAGAGTGTTGCTCCCCTTTTCCTGTTATGTGACTATGGGGATATCGGCCTGAGCGAACGGCTGCGCGACCCTCACTTCGGGGTCCCGGCGCTCTACTTTTATGACAAGGCACCCGGGGGGATCGGACTGGCCGAAGGTCTCAGGCAGCGCTTCCCTGAAATTCTTTCCGCTGCGGCGGAGCGGGTGGCACTCTGCGGCTGCGCCGGAGGCTGTCCCTCCTGCTGCGGACCCGATGAATCTTCGGGCGGAGGGCGCAAAGAGGCGGTTTTGAGCTTTCTCGGCGACTGGAGCAGGGGAGGTACCGGGATGTATGAAGAAGAGCAGTAAACTTTCCGGCCGCCTGGCAAGGCTTCGTCAGAGCAGGGAAGAGTCTGTGCCGTCCCGCTCCGGGGAGATCGAAGGAGGAGAGAAGGCACCGGGTGAAGCCTGGCGGAAGATTGCTCCCCATGTCTATGAAAGGGAGACCGTCATTTCTCCGGTATCTGCGGATCTTATCAAGACCCTTCTGGCGGAGGAGCGGGGCGGTCCGCTTTTTGCGGAGGAGGGAGATCGTCCGGAAGGGATGCTTTTTTACGATCTGGAGACAACGGGGCTCAGCGGGGGTGCGGGTACGATACTTTTTCTGGCCGGTTTTCTTCGTATTGTGCACGATGAAACGGGCAGCTCTCTGAAAGCTCTGCAGATTTTTCTAGCCGATTACCCGGGGGAACGCCTTTTTCTGGAACGGATCGCTTCCCTCTGCGCTCCCGGACTTCTCTATGTTTCCTATAACGGAAAGAGTTTTGATCGTCATCTTCTGCTCAGCAGGTGCCGTATAAACGGGGTTGCGATAAGCATGCCAAGGCAGCTCGATCTCCTTTATCCGGCACGTAAATTCTGGAAACGGATTCTTCCGGACTGTTCGCTTTCGATGGTGGAATCGCGGATTCTCGGTGTAAAACGGAGCCTCGATATTCCGGGGAGCGAAATTCCGGACCGCTATTTCGAATGGTTGAAAACCGGCTCTCCCCTGCTGCTGGAACCGGTTTTTTCACATCACCTCCAGGACCTTCATTCGCTCTTTCTTCTGCTTGTGCGGCTTGAAGAGATGGCCGGTCGGCCGGACCGGTGCAGCCCCCTGGAGCTGTGCGCCCTCGGGGAATGTCTGCACCGCAGGGGAAGGGAAAACGCACTGGCCATCATGCTGGAAGCCTTCGAGGGCGGAGACGGAAGGGCAGGACGGAATGCATGCGTAATGCTGAAAAGGAGCGGCAAAAGAGAGGCGGCCATGGCGGTGGCACGGAAGCTCTGGGAACGGGAACGCTCACCCTTTGCAGCCCTGGAGCTGGCAAAATACCTGGAACATGATAAGAAAGACTATACCCGGGCAATGCTGATTGCAGAGGAACTCCTTGAAAACGCCGCGCTTTTGCCGGCCGGGTTCAGACGCGCCCTGGAACACCGCCGTCAGCGGCTGGTCAGGCGCAGGTACAGTTCTTCGTACCGGAGTGCCGAATCATCCCAGGAAAAATGAGCCTCCATTCCCCGTTTCCGTATCCCGGCTATCACATCGGGTCTGTTACGCCAGAGGTCGAGAGCCTCCCGGGTACACTCCACAATCTGGTCAGGATCGCTTTCGGCGAATGAGAACCCCGTCGCGGTACTGCTGCCTTCCCTGTAGGGGATAACCGTATCGGCCAGCCCTCCCGTGGCTCTGACAATGGGGATGGAGCCGTAACGGAGAGAGTAAATCTGGTTCAGGCCGCAGGGTTCGTATCTGCTGGGCATAAGGAAAAAATCGCTTCCCCCTTCTATAAGATGGGCCATTTCATCGCTGAAGGTGAGGAAGAGCCTGAGCGCCGGATATGCGGCGGCGAGATCGAGAAGCCGTGATTCAATCCAGGAGGCACCGGTTCCCAGGATAACAATCTGAACCGGGCCGGAATCCAGGATACGGCGCAGGGCTCCTTTCTCTTCATCAAGAAGCTCCCCGAAGCCTTTCTGATCCGCAAGCCGCCCTACCATGCCGATAAGGGGAATTCCGGGATCCGCATCAAGTTCAGCAAGCTTCTGGAGCTTCTGTTTGGCCTCTGCCTTGCCATTGAGATTTCGGCTCTCGAAGGGAGCCGGAAGGAAGGGATCCTTCTTCGAATTCCATTCCTCGTAATCAACACCGTTAAGTATGCCCGTAACCGCCCCGGAGCGTTCAGCCAGAAGTGATTCAACGCCTTCTCCGAAACGGCTGCTCATAATCTCGACGGCGTAGGTGGGGCTTACTGTTGTTATATGATCACTGTGAAGGATTGCCGATTTCAGAAAATTGATGGAGTCGTCATAGGCAACCTTGTTCCGGGAGAAGGCATCCCATTCGAGGGCGAGGGCGTGAAGGTCCTGCTTTGAAAAAATGCCCTGGTACCCGATGTTGTGTATGGTAAAGAGCGTTTTCGCCCCGGCCAGTGCTCCTGTCCCGGCATACTCCCGAAGATATGCGGGGAGAAGGGCGGACTGCCAGTCGTGAAGATGAAAGATATCCGGTACCATATCCAGCTTCCGGGCGGCCTCCAGAGCCCCGCGGCACAGAAGCGCGAATCTTATGTGGTTATCCCGGTAGGTGTGGCTGCCGCTGTCTCCGTAGAGTCCGGATCGTCCCGAAAAGAGGGGATGGTCGAGAAATAACATCCTGACCCTGCTGTCCCCAAGATTTGACCTGAAAATCCGGATACGGAAGGTCTCAAAACCGAGCGGAATATCCAGAACTATCGCTTCTTCCTTGAACTGACCGGAAGGAATAAAGGAATAGAGAGGCATGAAAATTGAAACATCATGTCCGTGTTCCGAGAGTGCTCTGGAAAGGGCGGAGCTTACATCCGCAAGGCCTCCTGTTTTTGCATATGGAACGGCTTCGCTGGCAACCATCATTATCTTCATTCCCATATTAGAACACGCCCTCGGTGCCCAGTCAAGCAGGGTAGGAAATCCGGTAGCCGCATCTCCTGACAAAGCCGAGGGAATGGTAGAGCGCAGCAGCGGGAGGATTATCCTTTCGGACAAAAAGGGTGCAGTGCTGGCCTCTGGAATCAATTGCGGACAGCAGCCTGGTCATAACCGCCGTGGCTATGCCTCTTCCCCGGAAGGCCGGGTCGGTGTAGACTCCGCCGACCTGGCAGTAGCGGAAGCCGATTGCGTTGGTACCCGCCTTTGCTATCGGCCTCCCGTTCATCCAGGCCCCGAAAACAAGCTGACTCCGGCACTGCTGTTTGAAATGGAGACGTCCTGCGGCTTCATTATACCGGTCGGGAGCGGTGACGACTTCCTCAAGCTGGTACTCGCGTTCGAGAGGAAAAAAGGTATCCGCTTCCGCCTCTTTTATCCGCCGTATGTGAAGATGCGGAATATGAACCGGAGATTTTCCGCCTGCGGGCTCTTTACTGGTCATAAGATCAAAGAGCCGCTCGGCGAAAAGAGGGCGGGCAAGGGCCTCATTGCTCAGGATGATGTCTTCATTCCTGCCGAGGAGACAGTAGATTTTTCGGCTGTTCTTGCAGCACCGTCTGAAGAACTCTTCCAGTTCTTCGATGGCAGGTGCGTCGCACTCATGATAGAGGGGCAGATAGAGTCCTGCTTCGCTCAGGAGGATTGCCGCCCTTACGCTCTCTGGCGCTTTCCGCTCCGGAAGGATCCACAGAGAGGCCGTTTTCCCCGGGGGCATCCGGACAGATCCATTGTACTGCAGACGTGAGGCAAGGGCGGCAGCCCGGTATTCCCTGGGTGCCAGAAAATCAAGGAAAGGGCTGAGATCCTGTGCCTCTGCCTGCTTCCAGTTCACGGCTGTTCCGGGAGGACCGGAAATATTCCGGTGGGGGTAAAGGCTCCGGTAAGTGCGGAAAATCCTGCCTCAAGGGATTCATTGCCGGTGCCGTATACCGCAATGGCGTTTTCGACCCAGGACATCTTCTGCAGGTAGATGGGGGTCAGGACCGAGATTACATAAATCCCGGCAGAGCTCTCCCTGAGCGCTTCAAGGACCTGTGCGCTGTTGGGATTCGCAAGACAGAAAATGACGGTATCATACCCGGCCGCCTTTTTTTCAAGTTCGCCGATCACTCCGGGATCGGCCGAAAAGAAGGGAGAATAATCAAAACTGTAGCGGTCCGCCTCCGGAAAAAAACGGGATCCTGTCGAAATAAATGCGTTAAGCTGACCGGCCAGAAGCACCCTGCCGGCTTTTTCCGGTTCCAGCGGAAGATTCCCGTTTTTCATAACCGAGACACTCCGGTGTGCCTGGGACCGGAAGAATGAAAGGCTCTCTTCATCCGGAAAAGCTGAACGTATTGTACCGGCGTCCGGAAAAAGAGGCACACCTCCGGGATCTTTAAGATAACGAAGCTTGGTTTCGATTATCCTTGTGGCCGCCCTGCGGACGATAGCCGCACTTTCGGGCGATGCTTTCATCTCCGAGAGCAGGCGTGCACGGGTTTTTTCGTATATATCTATGTCACGGCTTATCATTACCACATCGTTTCCGGCGAGCACGGCCTGAAGGGATGCTTCAGGTATTCCACCCCGGATATTGGCCCCGTTCATCTGCATATCGTCGGTTATAATCAGCCCCTCAAAACCGAGGCGGTCCCGGAGAATATCCGTAAGAAGGACGCGGCTTATGGATGCGGGTTCATTGGAGCCGGTTATGGCGGGATAGGCAATGTGTCCGCTCATAACGGCAGGCAGCCCTTCCTTGATAAGAAAACGGTAGGGAACAAGTTCACGGTTCCAGATGGTGTCGATATCCGCTTCTATTACCGGCAGGGTACCGTGAGAATCCTCAGCCGTTGCCCCGTGTCCAGGGTAATGCTTCGCGGTGCAGATAATTCCTGATTCTTCCATCCCCCGGTAATAGGCGACCGACAGCTGTGCGGTCTGAACAGGATCGCCGGAAAATGCCCTGGGACCGATTACGGCGGCATCGGGATTGGTATAGATATCCACCGTAGGAGCAAAATTCATGTTGATGCCCAGGACCCGGAGCTCCCGGCCTATGTGGTACCCCGTCCTGTAGGCGTCGTAGGGAATACCCGATGCACCTATTGCAAGGTTGCCGGGAGTAACACTGGTTTCACCTTTTACATGGCGGACCCAGCCCCCCTCCTGATCGGTGGCCACAAAGAGGGGAATGGAAAACCTGTTTTCGCTGCTGAGCCTCTGAAGGTAGGAGATGGTATTTCCGAGGGTAAGGAGGTTACCCGCATTCCATCCGAAAATCTTTATCCCGCCGATCCCGTATCTCTCCACCCATTCCACTATTTCGCGTGATGGTTCTGCACCAAAGTAGCCAAGCAGCAAAAGCTGTCCGGCTGCCTCACTGTCGCTCATTTCGGCAACAATAGCCCTGGCCAGCTCGTCCGGCGGCGCGTCATCAAAAAAATTCACCGCCGGCAGCGTCTGGACTGCGGTGGTGAAAAAGAGGGAAAAGGCAATTGCTGTAATCAGAATTCCGTTGACGAGGCGTCTCATCTGCCCATCGCTTATCAGGAGTAGCTCTGTCCCCGCAGCTCGTCAATGTACTGAGCCGCGCTGTGTGTGGCAATCGCTCCGTCGCTGGCCGCCACGACAAGCTGTCTGAAGGGGGTGTTTCTGACATCTCCCACGGCATAGAGGCCGGGAATCGAGGTTTCCATTCTCTGATCGGTAACTACGTAGCCTGCTTCATCTTTTTTGACATTGGGCAGCAGGCTGGTCTGGGGATCTGAGCCGATAAAGATAAAGACAGCATCCATTTCTTCTTCACGCTGTTCACCTGTTTTATTGTTTTCCAGTAGTACCTTTCCGACTTTCATTGTGCCCATTATCTCTTTCAGTTCGGTATTGAAGTGAATGGTAATATTGCTGTTGTTTATTACACGGTGGGCCAGGGCCTTCTGTGCCCTGAAACGATCTTTCCGGTGCACCATTATTACCGTGTCCGTAAGATTGGCCAGATACATTGCTTCGTCGCATGCCGCGTCTCCGCCTCCGACAACGAGGATCTTTTTGTTGCGAAAGAAGGGTCCGTCACAGGTTGCACAGTAGCTTACCCCCCGTCCCGCAAACTCCTTTTCGCCGGGAACACCGATATGGCGGTGCTTTGCACCGGTAGCAACGATAACCGTCAGTGCCGTTATTTCCTCTTTGGAAGTATCGATATGAAAGACCTGGTCTCTTTTTTCGATTGATCGTACCGTAGCTGTGAAGAACTGTGCGCCGAAGTTTCTGGCCTGTTTTTCAAAACGCTGGGAAAATTCAATGCCGGAAATAGGTTCGGGAAAACCGGGGTAATTTTCCAGGTCGGCGATTACCAGACATTGACCCCCCGGGGCCATTTCCTCGATAACGGCGACCTTCAGATTGGCACGGGCGGCATATTGGGCGGCGGTAAGACCTGCGGCACCTCCGCCGATTATTGCAACATCATAATCAGTGTTCATTAAGATTCCTCCTGAGCTTATCAGCATACCATGTGCTGAAGAAAATGTGAACTATGAGCAAATATATAAAAAATACTATATAAGGTCAATCGTCCTTCAAGAATTTCCAAACAGGGCTCAACAATGATTTCAGGATGCCGATGATAGAAGTGAGGAGTGTTCACATGACAAGATTGGCACGAAAACTGGAAGAAATTATGAACAGAGAGCATAGCCTGATATCTACCTTCTCGGAATGGGAACGGAAACTGAACGAAAATGTCCAGAACCGTTCCTGGGATCAGCTTCAGAAGGTTATGAAAGATGCCGAGCAGGTGTCGGAGGCTATAGACTTGTGTGAACAGGAACGGATGGAGACCTTCGCAAGGCTTCGTGAAGAGGCCGGAGAGGGAGCCGATTCCGGATTTTATCAGGTTATTGTCCATTTGCCCGCCGAAGAACGGGAGCGAATTTCCAGAAGCTTCAGAGAGCTTAAGCTGTCGGTACTGAATCTGCGCGGCATTGTATGGGGAATCGATGCCTATGTCCGTGCGGTACAGGGAACCCTCAAGGACATAATCGGGGAAATGAGTCCGATGCGGCGCGGAACCATCTATGCGCGGAACGGAGGTCCCTGCCAGCCGGACACGGGGCCCCTGGTTCTCAATCGCCACTTGTAGGAGCGGAACATGCAGTCTACCTTTACCGGAATAGAAATGGGAAAACGGAGCGTGGTTACTCACGCCAAGGGTCTTTCCACGGTCGGACACAATATTATGAATGCCGCAACGGAAGGCTACAGCCGTCAGCGGGTGGAAATGTCCCCTTTTGAACCGATATTCGTTCCGGGTCTGAACCGGGAAGAGAGCGCGGGACAGATGGGACAGGGTGTTGTGGCTACCCAGATCAGCCGGGCACACGATTCCATTCTGGAAGGCAGAATTGTACAGCAGTCGTCAGGTAAAGGGTACTGGGATGTGCGGGACTCCTACATTCTCATGGCCGAACAGGTATATAACGAGCCGAGCGACATCTCGGTCCGTTCGCTGATGGATAAGTTCTGGGAATCATGGCAGGAGCTTGCCATGCATCCGGAGGACCGTGCATCCAGACTTGCGGTGCTTGAACGGGGTGAATCCCTCATGGCGGGAATACACCGGCGGTATGAGGGACTGAAAGAGATCCGAGAAATGCTGGAACAGGATATTCAGGTAACGGTAGACCGTGTAAATGCACTCTCTACCGACATAGCCGGACTGAACCGGGAAATCCTCAAGGTGGAGGCAATGGGGGACAACCCCAACGATCTTCTGGACCGGAGGGATCTCCTGGTAAGGAAGCTGGCGGATATAGTCGACATAACCGTGGACGGAAGAGACCCCGATGAGTTTACGGTCCACACCGGGGGAATGCATCTGGTTCAGGGCGGTGTTGTAACAAAAATTGCGGCGGAACCTGATCCGAGAAACGAAGGCTACAGCCGGGTGGTCTGGGATAGCTCAGGTGAAGATTTTATACCGAGAAACGGAAGACTCGCGGCTCTGGTGGAGCTGAGAGACGGGGATATCCGGGAAGAAATCCAGAATCTGGATACCATGACCGTAAACTTTGTCGATATGGTGAACGAGGTGCACCGCGCCGCTTATGGTCTTAACGGGAAAAGCGGAATAGATTTCTTTACCGAGTATCCCTTTGTAGCCAATGCCAACGGAAACTACGACCGGAACGGCGACGGAGAGTTCGATGCAACCTACCTTTACCGGATAAACGGAAGCAACAGGCTCGATCCGCAGCAGCAGGTGGGAATTGCCGGTACCATGACCCTTTCCGGCCGCGGAGAGCCGGTGGAAATAAACTACTCCCCCACCGATACCGTGGAAGATATAGTCAAGAGGATCAACGCCTCCGGTTCAGAAGTGGTCGCCAGGTTCGACCGGCTCAGCAGGCTTACCCTTAAGGGGACGGCGGCCGAGGGCATTGAAAACCCGGATTTCGTCATACGGGGAGTGGAAGACAGCGGACAGTTCCTGACGGGCTATGCGGGCATCCTTGAAGCATCCGGAGCGGAAGGAGCATATAACTGGGAACAGGCGGATGCCGTTCTTGCCCTGAGGGGAGGAGAGGATGGGGCCGATTACGCCGTTGCTCCTCTGAGTCATCCCTCGGGCTGGATAGAGATAAACCGGGAGGTCAAGGCGGAACCCAACTCGATTGCGACGGGTTTCGGCGAAAACGGCAGGCCGGCCAATCCGGGAGACGGTTCCGCAGCTCTTGCCGTTGCGGCCCTGCGCGACCGTGATGTCATGGTCGGCAAGCTGAGCAGCTTCGACGAGTACTTCGCAAGTGCCGTGGCGCGGATCGGACTTAAGGGAGAAAGCGCTCAGAGAGCACTCCAGACCGAAGAAGCGATAATGAAAGACCTTTCCGACATGAGGGAATCAATTTCCGGGGTCAACATGGATGAAGAACTTGCGAACATGATAAAATTTCAGCACGGCTACGCTGCCGCGAGCAGGTTTATAACAGCTGTGGATGAAATGCTGGATACCATCATAAACAGGATGGGAGTCTAAGGATTAAAAGATGGAACGAGTAAGTACCTATCAGCCCAATAACGATATGCAGTACCATCTCAGGCAGCGATCCGCCGAGATGAACCGTCAGCAGAATCAGATAGGCGGACAGAGCCGTATTCTGAACCTCCGGGACGATCCCATTGCAGCCTCACACTCGGTCCGGTACCGCTCCGCGGTGGATCGCCTCGACCGCTTTGATAAAAATGCGGCTACGGTCCTGGATGAGGGCAGAATTGCCGAGAGCTATCTCAAAAGCGCCAACGAAATTGTTCATCGTGTCCGGGAGCTGGCGGTAGCCGGTGCCAACGACACTCTCAACAAGGACGATAAGCGTCTTATCGCCGGTGAGATAGACCAGATGCTCCGTGAGCTTCTGGATATAAGCAACGCAAGGGGACCTGACGGCACCAGTCTTTTTGCAGGAGACCGCACCATGAGTCCCGCCTACCGGGTTCTTCAGGGGACCCTCGACGGGGGCCGGAGTTACGGGGTTACGGAGGTTGAATACATCGGAACCATTACTCCCCCGAAAGCGGAGGTGGGGACCGGTAACTATGTGGAGGCGGGCTTCGCCGGTAATTCGCTTTTCTGGGCGGAACAGCAGCAGATCTTTGCTTCCCGGGATGCGTCAGCCTACATTCTTCCGGATAATGCAGCCATCCGGGTGGACAACGAATATATCGAGCTTTCCGCCGGAGACAGCATACACGCCGTAATTGCCAAGATCAACGAATCGGCGGCGGCCGTCAAGGCTTCCCTCGACCCGGTGGAAAACAGTCTGGTTCTGTCGACAACATCTCCCCATCAGATGTGGCTGGAGGATGTGGGCGATGGACGGGTCCTGAAGGATCTTGGCCTGGTCGCGGAGATTGGAAAACCGCCCTACAATACGGCTCCCGGAGCATCGGTTTCAGGCGGTTCGCTCTTTGATATGGTTATTCATCTGCGTGATGCTCTCCTGAAAGGAGATACGATCGAGATAGGCGGATCGGCGCTGAAAGGCGTTACCATGGCTCAGAACAACCTGATAGAGACCATTTCCGGGCTTGGATCGAGAGATGAACGGCTGCAGCTGGTCAGGCAGAGAATTGCCCTGGAAAAACCGGAAATAGAGAACCGGAACAGCCGTGAAACCGATATTGACATGGCCGAAGCGATAACAAATCTCAAGGTGCTTGAGCAGACACACCGGGCGGCTCTTCAGACTGCAGGGAAAATTCTCCAGCCGACCCTTCTGGATTTCCTTAAATGATCAAACGAAAGAGCTGCTTAAGGAGCGGAAGATGAAAGTTCAGACTAAACCATATGGGCTTATAGAAGTCGACGAACGGCAGATGATACATTTCCCGACGGGAATTCTCGGATTTGAAACCTTGTCCCATTATGTGCTGCTTGATGCAATACAGCAGCCTTTTTTCTGGCTCCAGTCAATAGACATGGCCGAGATTGCCTTCGTCATGATAAGCCCCTATATTTTCCGGCCCGATTATGATCCCTCTCTCCCCGATGAGGAGTATCGCGAGATCGGTCTGGAGGGAAAGGATGATGAAAATCTCCTTCTCTTCAGCATCGTTACCATTCCGCCCAATAATCACCAGGGAATGACTGCAAACCTTCAGGGCCCGGTCATTATCAACCGACAGAGCAGAATTGCCCGTCAGTCTATTTCCGGTAACCTGGCCTGGAACACAAAGCATCTGATAATGGAAGAGTTTGCCGGACAGAGGAATGCAGCATGCTGATTCTCGCCCGCAAACTGAACGAGCGTATTATGATAGGGGATTCCATCGAGATTTCCATTGTTGATATCCGCGGGGATCAGGTTAAACTCGGCATTGAGGCTCCCCGGCAGGTGAAGGTCTACCGACACGAGGTGTTTGAAGCTATTCAGGAAGAAAACAGGGCCGCCGCGAAGTCTTCAGTCACCGAACTTCCGGAATTCGAACTGCTGAGCGGTACGAAAAAAACTGAAACCGAAAACTAGGTGAACTCATCCTCCAGCTGAAGATGAATCTCCGCAAACTTGTCGGCCATTTTTTTGAAATGGGCAAGAATGGAGGGATCAAACTGGGTTCCCCCTCCCTGAATGATAATATCGTAAGAACTTTCATGGGATAAACGTGTCTTGTAACTTCTTTTCATCCTGAGCGCATCATACACATCGCAGATGGATACTATGCGGGCCGCAAGGGGAATCATCTCTCCGGAAAGGCTGTAGGGATATCCGTTACCGTCCCACCGTTCATGGTGATGAAGGGCAATCTGTCTGGCCATTACATTGGGATATGAGCTGAGGATGTAGGCGCCGTTTATGGTGTGTTCCTTCATTATGTCCCACTCCCGGACATCCAGGGGGCCCTCCTTGTTGAGAATATCATCGGGAGTGCCTATTTTTCCGACATCGTGCATTGGTGCGAGAAACCAGATATCATCAATAAATCCCGGCGTAAGCTGTTCATGGTAGGCAGGATCATCTTTCATGCTTTCGGCCAGGAGTTTGGCATATTCGCCGACCCTGCGGATGTGGTTTCCCGTATCATTATCCTTCAGTTTGGATGCCTCCAGGAGGCTCATGAAGGTACCCCGGAGCAGCCGGCGGTTCTCTTCCGTAACATCATCCACAATAAGCAGCCAGGACGATGGAGGGCCCCCTTCTTCAGGATTGTGGTGATAGGGAGAAAACATAAAGTTGACTTCCATGGGAAGGCGTCTGCTTGAGGGAAGGAAGAGATGACGCCTGCTGCGGTACTTGTGCTTTTTATCCTTAAGCTCGGAAATAAGCTCTTTAACCTTGTCCAGGGGCAGGCATGAAGAGAGGATGGAGCCGATTGTGCCGGTGGTCAGGGATTCGGGAAAATAGCTTTGAAAACTGCCGTTGCTCCAGAGAAGCCGGAGGCTGCCGTCGATGACGGCGCTCGGGATGCTGCTTGCTGTAAGAATATCGGAGACCAGGACGGATGACATGTCGATGGTCCGGAGGCCTGCTTCAGGGCTTTTGGCATCTTCAGCTTCAACAAGCTCTTCTAATTCATCGAGTTCTTCAAGCTCTTCCAGCTCCACAATTTCTGCAGAGAAGTATGGTTCGACATCAGAAAATCTCCGATCGCTGATTGAAGTGCTCCTTTTGCGAACTACTCTCCTCTGGAAAGTTCAGCTTCGCTCTTGCGGAGATAAAGCGGTCCCGTGCTGTCCGGATCCGCTCCGTATGCATTATAGAGCTTTTTTCCGCAGGACGCCAGAGAAAAACCGCATCCGGAGCGTCTGAGAGGATCGATGTGCCACAGCGGGGGAGGCGCGATGCGCTCCAGAAGGGCGTCCGCTCCGGGACCGGTAAGCAGGATCTCACCGCACTCCTGACCTACCGCCCGGGAGGGAAGAAGGGCTGCTTCTTCCGCACTGATATCCATATAGTCGGTTAGGCGTTCTCCGCTGCGGTATACGGCGCAATAGAAGCGGCCCTTGCGCGCATCAATTACCGCCATTACCGGAATGGCGGCCGTTCCCCTGCCGTAAGCCAGTACGTCCAGGGTCGGAACCGAAACAAGCGGAACGCCGGAACCGGAAGAGAGCCCCTTAGCGGCAGCCATTCCTATGCGCAGGCCCGTGAAAGAGCCGGGACCGCGGCTTATGACGATAAGATCGAGCTCTCCGACAGCGATTCCGGCGTCTTCCAGCATCTGTGCAATCTCGGGCATCAGCCTTTCCGCATGCTTCAGGCCCGCATCGAGGCTTGTATTCCGTGAACCTGCGGCGGTTTCAAGAAAAATGCTGAGGATCTCTCCGCTTGTGTCAAAGGCAAGTATGTTCATGCTGTTTCTTTCCCCGGCTCCGAAGCTATCAGGATGGTTCTTGATCCATCCTCTTCTATGGTAATGGTAACATGCAGAAGGGAAGCGGGGAGGGCGTCTTCCACCTTTTCGCTCCACTCGATAAAGGTTATCCCCCTGCCGTAAAGGTATTCTTCGAAACCGAGCAGTTCGAACTCTTCCGGAGAATCTATACGGTATACATCGATGTGGTAGAGGGGAATGGTTCCCTCATATTCCGATGCAATAGTAAACGTGGGGCTTGTGACAGCTTCCCTTATCCCGAGAAATGCCGCCGCTCCCTGAATGAATGTCGTCTTGCCGGCTCCCAGGGGACCATGCATACAGACAATCGTTCCGGGTTTCAGCTGCCGGGCGAAGCTTGCTCCCGCGCTTCTGGTTTCCTCTCCGTTTCGGGTCCTGATGGTTTTTTTCATATCAGTTCCGTTCAGGCCAGTCGTCCTTCACGTTCAAGACCGGCAATGTAGCTTTTCATGGATTGTATCGCCGGCAGAAGCGGATAATCGATACGGTCAAGAAAGGAGACCTTAATGCGGGTACCGCCGGTGGGGAGATGTTCGATACTGAAACTGACACGCTTTTCCAGGGGATTTGTACCTATATGTTCAATGGCGGCTACGGCGGTAAACTCGCGGCGGTAGAGAATCGCGAGCTCCTTTTTTTCGATCTTTTTCAGTTCCAGCACTTTCATAAGAGTAATTTAGGAGAAAAAGGGGCTGTGGTCAATTGTAGCCCGTGCGATTTTTCTCGACTGAGGATTCAAAATCATAAATATATGAGTTTATCCGGTTCAGATTTTTCCGGCTAAGGCGGGTGAACTGAATGTGCATGATACCGCCGATGGGGCGGTTTCTCGTCATTCCTCTCACCTTTCCGTAGGTGGTGACCTGGTGTTCCTTACCCGTATCAAACTCTATTTTTACCAGTTCTCCCTTTCCGAGAGGGTAATTGCTTTTCATGGAACAGCCGCCGGAAGACACGTCGATAACCGTTCCGAGGGTTCCTTTTTTGTGCTCCACAACGGCTTTCTTCTGAACATTCTTTCCGAAACCGGAGCTTATCACCTTAATGGGGTAGAAATAGGCGGGGCGGTTCATCTCTTTCCGCCGGTACCGTCGCTGCTGTTCACGCTTTATGCTGCTTGAATGCTGAATAAAAAGGCTCGATACGCCGCGCAGCTGATTATAGGCAAGAACCTTGCTCTCGAAGCTGTAGCCCTGCCCATTGGCCTTCCAGAAAAACAGTTTGATTTTGGTCCACTTTTTCCAGCGGATCTGGTTTCCCCTGCTGTCGACCGGAACGGTAAGGCTCAAATTCTTCTGAAGATTCCCGTTTATCCTGGACTGAAATCTTCCGCCTTCTTCCGCCTGGATGGTAACCTGCTGACCGAGGGGCAGCTGCTTTGTTGAACCGTAGTTTGCCGTACCCCCGCTTCCGCTTCTTTCAAGCTTCTGCTTCAGACGATAGAGCTCAAGTTTGCGGACCTCTTTATCGACTCCCGGGTGAGGATTGTTTTCAAGATGTATGAAAGTGCGCCTGAGGGCGGAGTCCAGGGCTCCCGGACTCTGGATAAGGCGTACGGGGGCCGTACCGGCCTGGCCGGCAACCTCTCTGAGAAGCACGGTCTCCCTGCGGTCAAGACCCCGTGCGCCGGCAAGGCGTTTGAATGCTTTTTTCCCGCCCCTTGCCGATGTCCCTTTTGAAGTTCCTCCCCCCCTGCTTCCCGCAATGGCGAGAAGCCCGAAAAAGAGCAGAAAAACAAGGACCCCGATAACATTGCTCCTGGTGTCTCCCTGTTTGAGGGTAGGTACGATCTGAAGCAGGGGCAGTGCCAGAGCGATCATGCTTTTTCTCCTTACTCAGCGAGTCTGCTGCGAATTTCCGTACAGATGGATCCGATTCTCGGAGCAATTTCATATTCCACGAGGTCTCCGATAAGGACTGCATCAAGAGAAGAAAAGGCTTCGGTAAGTTCATCAAGAACGGGATTCAGCTCCTGGTACAGCTGCCCGAAGGTTCCCTCTTTACCGTCACCGGCAATATCAATCCCCGTGTGAAGCCGGACGTAGGGAATAAGCCTGGTCAGTTTGCCGGAAAGTTCGGTGAAGGTGATAATATGCTGCATGGCTTCATGGTCTTTACCGGTCTGAAGGAGAACCGGAAGCTCTTCAAGAACGGGCACCAGCTGATCAAGGGTTTCGATAACCTTTTTCAGCTCTTCTACCGGAGCCTGAACCTCATCAAGACGGTCCTGAATAATCACTTCGAGATTGCGGAAATATTCGAGCAGGGCCCGAACCTGGGGTCCCGGCCGTCCGTCGATGACACCCGCCAGTGAAAGAAGCTGATCGAGCCTGTTGGAAAGAGGGGTTCCTTCGCTGCCGGGATTTATCAGATTGTCGAGCGCCCCCCGTACGGGAGGGTATTCGGCGACAAGCTGGGCGATCACCTCGCTGCTCCCGGAAGCCAGAGCTTCCTTGAAAAGCCTTACATAATCAAGAAGGGTGCCTATATGCGCCCTGCGCAGTTCAAGATCCGAAACTGCACTGATGTTGAGGGTCCCGACGGAGTCAATATGAAGACCCTGCCACTCATCATTTCTGAAGGGATCAAAGGTGTCATCATCCACCCTTATTCCGGTGACGGAAAAATTCTTTTCGCTCAGCCATGATGTTATGGCCGATACCACCTCGCCGACCGTGGATTCTTTTTCTATTGTAACATCGAAAGGGCTATCATTAACCAGAATCTGCACTCAGTACTCCTTATCCCGCCGTATCTTACTGTCCCGACCTGTTCAGGTTTTCAAGGGCTCTGCTGTTTTCTTCCATGGTGCCAAGGGCGCTTTCCATCTGTCCGTATTTAATACGCAGCTGCTGTTCCTTGTCTTCCAGACTCAGCTCCATACGCTCAATATCATTGTCGGTTCGTTCTATCCTCTGGTTAATACCCGATATTCGGGTGGCTATAAGCCCTCCCGTCCGTACGTAGTAGGTGGTATACTGATCAATATCATAGCCAACTCCCGTATCGACAACGAGATCCTGGTCGGTGTCGATGCCGAAGAGCTCCTTGATGGCGGGAAGTCTGTCCGAATTGAGTGCCTCGTCGAGCTGTCCCTCATTTATCTCCAGATAGCCCCTCATCCTGCTCGCATCGACGCCTCCTCCGATTCCGGCGCTGGTTGAGGAGATGCCTATCTGGGAGAGCATGGAAAGCTGTTCGGCGGCGCTCGTCTCGTAGGGAGTCATCACAATCTGGCGGAGGCGGTTTTTAAGCTGCATGAAGGTGGTGTCTCCACGGAAGATACCCAGCTGTTCAAAGGCTGTCTCGCGTTCATCGTCCGTAAAGTACTCTATCTCGTTTATAACAGACTCGTTTCCGTCGGTAACTATATTGATACGGGTCATCAGCTGATTGTAGCTTCCGACAAAGGCGATAATGTCGTCCTTTATGGCTTCCCTGTCCGGTTCGATAAGAATTTCCACAGGTCCGTCCGAAGGTCCCCGTACATTGAGAGTCACCCCGCTTATTACATCATCAATTTCGTTGTCGGGGCGCCGTACTTCAATACCGTCTATCTTTATGACGGCGTCGGAAGCGGTTGAAACCGGGGAGGCAGGAATCGCATCTCCCCTGTCGGAGGGATCGGTAATGCTTATGTCGTGAATGGTAATACGGCGGTGCGTATTACCGCGGTTGTCTATCGTAAGAGCCCCCAGGGTCTGCGGCAGTTCTCCCGCGGAGAGTGTTATGGTTTTTTCCTCATTCTGTCCCGAAATATCTGGCAGGGACGTTCCGTCAATGGAAAATACCGAGGCGGATTCGCTGTAGGGCGGGGGAGGAGGAGGGGTCCATTCGGGTATGTCGACCTCGCTTGGGCTGCTTCTTATGGTCACCCCTTCGAAGCTTATTCCTTCCGGTGCTGTCAGTTCCGGGCCGGGAGGAGGCTCAGGGGGCGTGTAGCTGTCTCTGGAAAGGTTTTCGACCGAATAGCGGAGGGTAATCTCCCGGGATCCGCCGAAAGGCTGATTTATGGGTATACGCGCTTCGCTTCCCGGTTCAACCGGCTTTTCCGGCTGAACCGAAAAGGACGATTCGATCCGTTCCTCGAGAATGCCGATATCGATAGCCATTTTTTTGGCTGCATCGTCAAAAAAAAGTCTGTTCCCGGCACCTGTTTTGAGGCCGCTGAGGACAAGAACCTTTGTGTCGAAGGTATCCCGAACCACCGATGAGGTGAGAACTCCGGTTCCCCGGCGGTTCAAAGCCTTTGAAAAGGCATCCAGGTCGCCACCCCGGAACTGTACCGAAACTTCTTCATCCCCCACCCTGAAACGGTAGGTGCCCTCGGGGATTCTGTAGTCTCCGGGAAGAGATCTGCTGGCAAAGCGGTCGGCTCTCGCCTCCTGCACTACTTCGATCGATGCTTTTTCTTCGGAAGCCGCCCTGCTTGCGGTGGCGGTCAGTGCTTTTTCCTGTGATGATGAGGCGATAAGGTTCTGGAAAGGATTCTGAAAGCCGTAAAGCTTGCGGGCGCTTTCCCGGACCCGGTCTATGGTCCTGTTTACCTGCTGCCAAACCTCTTTTTCCTGGACATAGCTTTCCTTGCGATCTTCAAGACGATTCAGAGGGATGCGCTCGGCATCCATAATCGCCTTGATCATTTCCTGAGTCTGGTACTTATTGCTTACGCCGGGAATGGAAATATCGGACATGTCCTGTATAGCCCCGGGATACGGCCTTTTCTATTCAGATTTCCTCATCAATAAGCAGGCCGATAGCCTCTTTCATTCTTCGATGAAGTCTCTGAAGAGCCTCCGGGGGAATCTCCTTGATCACCTTATCGGTCTCTCGGTCTACAACCTTAACCACGACAGTTCCAAGGTCTCTGTTGAGGATGAATTTCAGTTTACGGTCAAAAAAGCTGCTCATCCGGAGAATATCCTTAAGATATGCCTCGGCGTCTTTTTCAGAAAGCTGTGCAGTTTTTTCCTGCAGGTCCTGTTCTCTGGCGGCACTTCGCTTCCGTGATGAAGAAGCCTGTTCCGCTCTGGCCCTGGAAGCCTTGTCGGCCTCGCTTTTTCTGCGGGCAATTTCAGAACGCATCGTGTTTGCGTTATTTGAGATATGCTGTATGTCAAGTTCCATAAGAACCACCTCTAAAAAGAAGACAGGGAAGGGGCGCGACCTCCCCTGTCCGAAAAAGGATAAGAAAACGTCCAGAAATCTTATCCGCAATGAACGGTTTACACTAGAATAGCTGAAGAACCGACTGGGTCTTGGTGTTAGCCTGTGCAAGCATTGCCGTGCCGGCCTGGGTAAGGATCTGGTTTTTCATATAGTCAACCATTTCCGAAGCCATATCCGCGTCACGAATTCTGCTCTCGGCTGCCTGAAGATTTTCGGCTGCAATGGCAACACCCTGGCTGGCCATTTCAAATCTGTTCTGATAAGCACCAAGGTCGGCACGCTGCTGCGATACCTGGCGAAGTGCGCTATCAAGCTGGCCGATAGCCATGTTGGATGATTCTACCGATGTAATTGCGATCATCTCTTCAGTTCCCTGGTTACCCTGAAGTCCGAGCGACTGTGCAGTCATGGTTCCGATGTAGATTCTTTCGCTCTGATCCATGTTGGCTCCGACCTGGAACTGCATTACCCGTTCTCCGTTTTCGGAAAAACGTCCGGTAAGCATGTTCATGCCGTTGAACTGAGCATGACTGGCGATTCTGTTTACTTCGTCAACCAGCTGGCTCACTTCCACCTGAATCTGCATGCGGTCTTCATCGGTATAGATACCGTTAGCCGACTGTACTGAAAGCTCCCGAAGTCTGTGGAGAATATCCTGGGTTTCCTGGAGATAACCTTCGGTGGCCTGAATGAAAGAGACTCCGTTCTGGATGTTTCTTTCGGCCTGGTTGAGGCCTTTGATCTGACCCCGCATCTTTTCGGATACCGCAAGACCTGAAGCATCATCACCCGCACGATTAATTCTCATACCGGATGAAAGCTTTTCAATGTTCCCCTGTACCTGGTTGCTTTTTGCGCTAAGGTTTCTATTTGCATACATAGCGCTCATATTGTGGTTAATAATCATAAACCCTCCTTGAGTAGATAACGAAGGCATCCTTTGCCTTCAATAAATGAGTGTCGATAGAAGGAAAACAGAAGATATATCGCGCCTCTTCTGCCCCGTTCGCTTCCTTCATAATATAAACGAGGAGTATTCCCGACCTCTCGAAAGAGATCGGGTAACCCCACGCTCCGACACCCGGAGGGATTTTTTCAAAGATCCTACGGGAAAGGACTCAACTTATAGTGTAGCCCTCTATCCGAGAAGTTGCAAGACCGATTGTGTTTTCATGTTCGCCTGGGCAAGCATTGCAGTTCCGGCCTGTACAAGAATCTGGTTCTTGGTGTAGTGCACCATTTCTTCGGCCATATCGGTGTCCCTGATACGGCTTTCGGCAGCCTGAAGGTTTTCGGCAGCAACATCAATTCCCTTGACGGCATGTTCGAGTCTGTTCTGATAGGCTCCGAGGTCCGCACGCTGTTTGTTGACCGATTTGAGGGCCGAGTCGAGTGTTCCGATTGCACGGTTGGCATCTTCGGGAGTCTCAATGGTCATGATTTCCGCGGTGCCGATGTTTCTTACACCGAGAGCCTGGCTGGTCATGGTGCCGATGAAAACCCTTTCCCGCTGATCCATGTTGGCTCCGATGTGGAACCACATGCTTGCGGTGACGGTGTTCTCGCCCATCTCGGAAGCAAAACGGCCGGTGAGCATGTTCATGCCGTTAAACTGGGCATGACTCGCGATTCTGTCAACTTCGTCAACCAGCTGGCTGATCTCAACCTGGATCTGCATGCGGTCTTCATCGCTGTAGATACCGTTGGCAGACTGAACCGAGAGTTCCCTCATGCGGTGCAGAATATCCTGACTTTCCTGAAGGTAGCCTTCAGTAGCCTGGATAAAGCTGATACCGTTGGAAGCATTCTTGCTGGCCTGGTTCAAACCGCGAATCTGTGACCGCATTTTTTCGGACACGGCAAGACCGGAGGCATCGTCGCCTGCGCGGTTGATTCTGAGACCGGAAGAGAGCTTTTCCATGTTTTTGGAAACCTGGCTGTTGCTCACCTTGAGCTGGTTTTGTGCAAACATTGCACTCATGTTGTGATTAATTATCATGTAATCCTCCTTGGATTGTGGCGGAAGCATCCTTGCTTCCGTTTTTCGCCGTTTTGAAAAGTTTTTCTTAAGGTACCTTTCATAACGGGCCGACAATAATAATGATGAGGAAAAGTGCGTACTGGCCAGTTTACCGCGGTTGGCTTCTCCTCAGTTCAAGGTATCGGCAGGGAGATGCTCAAACTTTAGGGTTCCGGGAAAATTTTCTGTTTTTTTGCTAAATATCGGTCAGAATATCCCGATAACGGACGGCAATAGGATCATCGGGATCAATTTCAAGAATAATCCGGAGATACTCCTTTGCTTCACCGCTTCGCTCTGTTTTCAGGGCCAGAATAAGACGGTTTGAAAGAATCTTGGTATTCTCCGGTTCAATGGCGAGAGCTTTATCGAGCATTGAACGGCATTCTTCATATTTCTCAAGTTCCATCAGGCAGATAGCCATTTCATTGTAGATATCCGCTTCTCCGGACTCAAGTTCAAGAGCGGAAGCGAAGGCTTCTCCCGCTTTTTCGAAGTTCCCCTTTCGGCGATGCGCCCATCCGAGAAGAAACCAGGCGCTCCAGGTCTCCGGATTTTCTTTGAGGAAAAGGCTGATCTTTTCAATTCCTTCATCTTCACCGCCCTTGCGGATTGCATCGTAGGCACCGGTAAACAGGGAATCGAGGTAACTTCTCCTCTCTATCTCTTCAACTGCCTTCCCGACTTTCTCTCTGCGTTCGTCCTCAGGAGCGGCATATTTCAGAAAAGAAGACAGATGATTTCCCGCCTCTGCCGTATTGCCGATCATCAGGAAGAAATAACCTGCTCCGAAGAGCACATCGGGACTTTCGGGATGCCTTTCCAGGGCCTTGAGATAGGCAAGCTGCGCCTCTTCCACGGCTTCTTTTACCGGACCGTGGTTGTCCTGATGCATGTAAAGATCTATACGCTGTTCGTAGAGGTATGCAAGATTCAGGATTGTTTTCACTTCCGCTGTATCAATGACCGCGAGAGCGCGAAATATCTCCTCCGCGACATCGAAATCAAACTTTTCCGCCTTTTCGATGGCGGTAGCGGTCATGACGGAGACAATATCCGGTTTCAGGGCGAGGATGAAACCCCGGAAGTAGGGGGCGTGTTCATGGTCCGGATTCCAGGCCAGTATTTTCATCATGGCCGAAACGAACATTTCCCAGGTAATGTCCGCCAGGGTCCACTCACTTTCCATTCCACGGGGGATTTCCACGGGAAGAAGGATGGACGGATCAATTTCAAAACCGCCTATGGAGCGGGAAAAGGTTTCAGGAAGGGAAATGTAGAGTATATGTTCAAGTTTTTCGGCTTTGTCCATTATTTTTCCTCAGCGGGTTTCGGAGGCAGGGGCCTTCCCTTGAGGAACTCGTTTATCAGCATTTTATATTCGATAGGCACCTGGTCTTCAATAAAATTGAGCGCGATTGCCGTAAGGTCTTTTCTTCCTTCAACCGGTTCGTTTCGGACAATCACCGCAGGCAGGTTGAAAGCACGCTGCTCAGTGGTTTCCAGATGGAGAAAGCAGCTTTTACCGAGAAGAAACTTTGCAACTCCGGACACTACAACCTTTGCGCCGGAAAAAGAGACATCCCGGACAATGCAGGGGCGGGGAATATTACCGATTCGGAGCTGTCCAGCCTTCGAGGTCAGGCCAAGTTTGCGTATGCTGTTGGCATCGATCTGTATTCTCTCTTCTTTCCGTTTCTTTGAATTTACATTCGCCTCGAGCAGACTGCCGAGGATGGCAATAAGATCGTCCGGTGGTCTCTGGGTAAACTCGAGATTGATAAAGTTCAAACTCGGCCGTTCCTTGTTGTAGGGATTGAAACCGGTGATACGGGATGCGACGAAGAAGGCGAGGGGGTCTATTTTATCGCTTTCCTGAAAGGAAAAACGGAGAGAGACCTGATTGTTGGCCTGTCTGAGCCGTTCAAAGGTCTCCGGTGTAATGTTGGAAATAATTTTTGCTCCGGAAAGGGAAGAAGAAAAGACAATGCATGGAATCTGAGTTCCCAGGAATTTGAGGAAAATATGCTTTGCTACAAGACCGGTTGCCCTTATAACATCCTTGTTAAAGGTAACATCCACATCCTTGTACTGCTGGTAAAAACGGTTAATCTGCTGACTGGTCATCAGTGCCATGGTTTTTTTCATTCCTCATAATAAAACCCGCGATGCCGCTTGGAGAAATAACCTCTTGAACCTCTATAGTTCAAGTGGGTTTCCGCAACGTGACATCCTGTCTGATCCGAAGACCATCCAATTCAACCACGTAATAGAGGAATCCCGGTTAATGTTTTTGTCCCAAGAGATTAACGATCCCCTCCCGAACACCGCAGGAAACATGTATTTCAGGGGAGCTCTTTATCAAGAAGCTGTATAAGCCGGCCGGTTGTCTCAACAGCTTTTTCGGACTTCATGCGTTCCTGAAAGAGCTCATCAGCAATCAGTATACTGGAAAGAATGGCGCTGCGTAAAGGTTCCCGGCCACCCATATTTTTCTCAACAAGATGGACTTTTTCCTCTACATAGGCAAGAAGCTGCTTTAAATAGCGGGGGTCTTCATCGGTCCTGATGGAAAATGAAGACCCCAGCATGGAAATATGAAATGGTTCCCTGTTCATCTGCTGTCAGAAGATGTCGAGCTCGCCGTTACGATCGGACTCTTCCGGATCTTCTTCCTGCTCTGTTTCCCCGGTATTCATCTCGGGAGCAGCGGCGGGCTCGTTTTCAGGCTCTGCGACGCTTTCAGGCTCTGCAACGCTTGCCTCAAGGGAGTCAAGCTGCTTAAGCGCGCTGAGGATACCTTCTTCAATCTTTCCCTGATCGCGCTTGAAGGAGTCGATAAGGTGTTCGAGCTCTTCTATGCGCTTTTCGTAGGATGTCAAAGATGTCTGCAGCGCACTGTTCTCCTTTTTAAGTGCGGCAATCAGGTCTACTGCCTGATGTACCTTGTTATCAAGGAGCTGAATCTGCTCGAAGGTAATCACGTTTATACTCCCGCTTCCACTTTTGCTTTGGCTGTTTTGACAAGTTCAGAGAATGCAGCCTTGTCTTCAATGGCCATATTGGAAAGCGCTTTTCTGTTGATCCGGATATCAGCCTTGATAAGTCCGTTCATGAAACGGGAATAGGTGATACCTTCATTTCTGCAGGCTGCGGAAATTCTGGCAATCCAGAGTCTCCGGAAATCCCGCTTTTTTCTTCTGCGGTCACGGTAGGCGTACTGCCCCGCTTTCTCTACGGCATCCTTGGCGGTGCGGAAGTTGGTACTCCTGCGGCCCCAGTAACCTTTTGCCTGGCGCGTAATTTTTTTGCGCCGATCGTGTCTGCGTGTTCCATCAACTGCTCTGGGCATAGCGAAAAACTCCTTTAGAAGCTGTACGGAAGAAGGACTTTCGCTTTAACGGTCTCAGGATTGCTGAGAACACCTGCATGACGAAGATTCCTCTTTCGTTTGGTGGATTTCTTGGTAAGAATATGGCGAAGTCCCTGTTTCTTATACTTGACTTTGCCTGAACCGGTAACAGAATACCGTTTCGCCGCAGCTTTGCGGGTTTTCATTTTCGGCATATCAATTCCTCACCTGTGCTAAATTTATTTCTTCCCCGACTTCGGGCTTAAGATCATTGACATGAAACGACCTTCCATCAACGGTTTCCTGTCCATGGAAAAATCAGTTTCAAGCTCTTCCAGGATCGTATTAACCTTTACAAGTACGTCCCTTCCAAGCTCCGTATGGGCGAGTTCGCGACCACGAAAGCGTATGGTAACCTTTACCTTGTTTCCCTCATCGAGAAACTCCTTGATATGCTTCGTTTTGAACTCCAGATCGTGCTTTTCGATCTTTGGCTGCATTCGAATCTCTTTCAGTTTGACCTGTTTCTGCTTCTTCTTGGATTCTTTCTTCCGCTTTTCCTGATCAAACTTGAATTTACCATAATCGAGTATCTTGCAAACCGGAGGATCCGCATTGGGAGATACCTCGACCAGGTCGGCGTTGGCCTGCTTTGCAATCTCCAACGCCTCCAATATAGGGAGAATTCCCCTCTGTTCACCCTTCTCATCAACGAGGCGAACTTCACGGACCCGAATCTCCTTATTAATTCTCAAATCTTTCGCAGCCAATCTTCCTCCTTATTCGTGAGTCGGTAAAAATATCATGGCAAACCGCCCACACTAAAGTGGAATCTACTATAGCATTCACGGTAAAAAGAGTCAAAGGGTGATAAAGGACCGTTGCAGCAGCAGCGGCTTTATGATATTTTCCGGATTATGGTATTGTTTTTAATTTTGTCGCTTCCGATTACCGGACTCATGATACTTTTTGTCTTTTTCCCGCAATGGTACAGAGATCGGCTTATGTTTCCCGCAGGGGGACGCGCTTTCCTCTGGTTCTGGGCAGGTGTCGCACTTACTTACATTCTGGGGGGGCGGGGTATCGATGTGTATGAACAGGGAGGCTATCTGCTGCGCCGTATGGCATACTACGACCTTCCTCCACTTCTCGCGGCAGCGGCCGGTTTTATGGTATGGAAGGCGATTCGAAGCAAAGAGCTGTACGGTACCGGCCTGCTTCGGGCTGCAATGATCTATGCTGTTATATTCTCGCTCTTTTCCGGTGCCGCGGAGGCTGTCATCTGGTTCAGCCATTATGACGGATACGTACTGTTTTTTCAGCCCCTGATTCTTATCGCGAGAATGGTATTCATCATATCTCTGATGCTGATGTTCGGGCATTTTGACGGATGGCTGCGATGGACACTGCCTCCGGCTTCAATGTTTGTTTTCGCACTTGTCAGTTCGGCGGCTCCGGCAATGATTTTAAGGAGTTATTATCTCCGGGCCGGAGGAGTTGCAATTATTCTGATAGCTCTCTCTTTTCTTCTGTCCGGTGTTATGATAAGGGCCGTTGCTCCGCACTACCGACGATCCACGGGTTCTTCGGGAGATTTTTCCGGATAGGCCGGACAGGTCCGGCTGATACCGGAAAAAAGCCCCCTGTGAAACCGAGGTTCCGCAGGGGGCTTTTTTATTATCGTGACAGTTCCGGATCAGGCGTGTCCTGCAGAACCAAGTACGTCCCTGTTCTTGTTCTTGTACATCTCTTTCAGGGCGTCCCTTCCCGGTCCAAGATACTTTCTGGGATCAAATTCGCCTGGTTTCTCCGCAAAGACCTTTCGGATGGCCGCTGTCATTGCGAGTCTTCCGTCAGAATCGATATTAATCTTGCAGACCGCCGATTTTGCTGCCTTTCGAAGCTGTTCCTCGGGGATTCCTACAGCATCCTTGATCGCACCGCCGTTCTGGTTGATCTGCTTTACATATTCCACCGGAACCGATGAGGATCCGTGGAGCACTATCGGAAAACCGGGCAGCTTCTGTTCAATCTCTTCAAGAATATCGAAGCGAAGGGGCGGTGGAACAAGGATCCCATCGGCATTGCGGGTGCACTGTTCGGGCTTGAATTTATTGGCTCCGTGGCTGGTGCCGATGCTGATCGCCAGACTGTCAACTCCGGTTTTTTTGACAAAATCAATTACCTCTTCCGGGCGGGTATAGGTGGATTCTTCGGCAACAACATCATCTTCAATGCCCGCCAGAACCCCAAGCTCGCCTTCGACTGTAACATAGTCTTCCCTGCTGTGGGCGTATTCAACCACCTTGCGGGTAAGCTCTACGTTTTCCTCGTATGAATGATGGCTTCCGTCGATCATTACCGAAGAAAAACCGTTGTCGATGCAATCTTTACACAGTTCGAAGGTGTCGCCATGGTCGAGGTGAAGAACCACGGGGATTTTGTAACCAAGTTCTTCGGCATATGCAACGGCTCCCTGCGCCATGTAGCGGAGAAGGGTTGCGTTGGCGTATTTCCTGGCACCGGAAGATACCTGAAGAATTACCGGAGATTTGGTTTCTACACAGGCTGCAATTATCGCCTGAAGCTGCTCCATGTTGTTGAAATTGTAAGCGGGAATGGCGTATCCGCCATCAACCGCACCGGCAAACATCTCTTTTGTGTTTACCAGACCAAGACTCTTGTAGGAAATCATTGTACGCTCCTCATATAAAATCACTGGATATGATAATATACTCTACCCAAGGATATGGGGGCGGTCAAGGTGACAGAAACATCATTAATTATCCCTCCTTTTCGTTTCTCCTGAAGCGAATACGAATATTTTGGGGGCTTGATCGGCAGTTTTGAACATGGAAGCGGGAGGAACTGCTTGAAAAATGGAGAAAAATGGGGAAAGTACCCTATATCCGGGAAAAGAGAGACAAAGTACGGAGAGTTTTTCCTTTCCGGAAAATGGTTTGACAAAGAATATGCGAAGAAATATAATTCTGAGTGCTGATGTACGATGATTTTTCGTTAGACAAAAAAGGAGTTAGGAATGAAACGAGGCGTCCAGCTGTTTCTGTGCCTTTTGGTGCTTGTTCTTCTTCTCGCGCCCTCTCTGCTTTTCGCCGATGAGCAGACGGAGAACCTTGTCTCCCATGTTCTGGAATCTTTTGATCCGGAAACGCGTACCACCGAGTGGCTGGTAACGGGGAGCAAGTTTGTAACTGAGGGTTTTCCGAAACAGACCTATATCGAAGCGTGGCCTGAAGCTCTCTTCGGAGCTAACCGGGAAGAGCTTGATCTGCAGACGCTCGGTGCCTATTTCAAGTTCGATCGCAAAGGGTACAACTATATCGAGTTTATACCTGTCGCCGAAAATGAGGACGGGGAAACAGCTATTAACCCGATTCCAATACCCGGTTTTGTGAAGAAGATTGATGTATGGGCATGGGGCTCGGATTTCGACTATTATCTCGAAGTCCACATTATGGATCCGCGGGGGGTTGTTCATGTTCTTAACCTGGGCAGTCTGAACCATGTCGGATGGAAAAACCTTTCCACAAATATTCCTTCCTATATTCCCCAGTCCAGAAATTACGCTCCCTATCTGCAGGGACTGGAACTGGTCAAGCTTGTTCTCTGGACCAAGCCTGAGGAAGCTGTGAACGAATGCTATTTTTATCTGGATCAGATAAAGGTGCTGACCGATGTGTTTATTTCCAGATTTGACGGTGATGCGCTTACCGATCCGGAAAGGATTGAAGAGATCTGGGGAGGGGTTGATAACAATGCAAACTGATATACGTAAAACTTTGACGTTCGCTCTTGTATTGCTTGTACTGTTGTTTTCTACGGGGCTTCTTTTCGCCCAGAACGATGCGCGGGCACCCGGCGAACCCGACCCCGCGGAAATTGGAGTGGATACCGCTCAGCAGAAACTGAAAGAAGTTTCCGTTTCCAAGTTCGAAGATGCCGGTTACTGGAATGCCGCCATGTCAAAGGACGAGGGGCTGGTAACGCTTAGAAGACTTGCAGGCGGAGCTGTTGACAAGGAACCCATTCCCGATGAGGAAGCTGCCGGCATTGAGGAAAGTGATGCCAACGTTCTGGGTATAAAGGTTGAGTTTTTCAAGAGGGGACACAACCAGTTTACCCTTACCCCCGTACGGCCAATACCTGTTGAGGGTATTACCAAGACGGTCAGCATGTGGGTAGTCGGAAGGAACAGCCCTCATATGCTCAAACTTCTTTTATCCGATAATTTTGGAAACAGAGCGGAAGTTACCATGGGTAAGCTCAACTTTACGGGATGGAAGAAAATGACAGTGGCAATTCCCACGTCCATAGTGCAGCGCGATTATCACTATAACAACAAGATGGGAATAAAGATTGAAGGTTTCCGGGTGGAATGTGACCCGAAAGAAGCGTACGGATCCTATTACATCTATTTTGATGCCCTGCGTGCAACCACCGATCTTTTTGCCGAAGAGCACCGGGATATTGATGATATGCAGGATAACTGGTAAACGACAAGCCGGTGACTGTGACATCATGAATAGATGCATGTTTATGAAGAGAGGGCTTTTCCTGGAGAAAGGCCCTCTTTTTTTGCTGTTTCTGCTTATAAGCGCCACATCTCTCCTGGCTCTGGATACAGGATCGGACCATGATTTTTTTACTCCGGAGTTCTATTCCATAAGCATACGGGAAGATTATTCGGTGCGGATAGACGGGCGCTATTCCGGCTACCTGAGCCGGGAGATATACGGCAGTTTTCAGAATAAGGGGTACACATATCCCGCCAGATATGAGGGATCCTATTACGGTACCGCTGCGCTGCGTCACGACCAGTCCTACCAGGCCCATCCCCTTGAAATAAACTATTCCACGGGCTTTATTATTGATGACCGGGGGTATATGCAGGCGGAGAAAGGCGGTGTGCCGCCGCTGCGGATGAATATACCAAGATTTCCGGAAGAGAATCTCTCATCCTGGAACGCTCCCGGCAGGGATGCCCTTCTTTTCGGAGGAGAGATTATACCTGTTGAAACCAGCGTGGCCTACAGCATTGAGCGGGAGGAGATCTATGAGGAAAGACCGGTCATTATAATTTCGTATCGTTATCCCCTGCGGCTGAAAGACTATCAGGTTCGAAATCTGGGAAGGGAAAATCTTATTCGAGAACTTTATGGAAGTGTTAACGGTTCTCTTACGCTGTTCCTCGATGAGGAAGGCGGAATGTTCATGAAAGAGAGGATACTCCGGCGAATTATTACTGCCGAGGGTGCTCAGCGGGATGAAGAAGGTTTTCGGCTTATCTGGTATACCGGAGTCAAACGGGAAAGCCTTATGGCGCTTGTGGATCGGATTGCGCAGAGCGACGGGTCTGCTGCTGAGCCGGACGCTGAGCCTGATGCTGAGGCGGAGGGTAAGGCGGAGGGTAAGGCGGAGAGCGAAGGACGACGTGAGTTCGGCGGTATTGTTGTTGAAGCACGTCCGGAAGGAGTCGTTCTGACCCTTCCGGATATTCACTTTGAACCGGACAGGGCTGTTATTCTTCCGGATGAACGGGAACGCCTCGATGAGCTGGCGCGGGCCCTGGCGACCATACGTGATAAATCATTCCTGGTGCTGGGACATACGGCGGATATCGGCAGCCGGGAAAGTCAGAAGACGCTTTCGATTGAAAGAGCACAGCGGATTGTAAACGAAATGGTTGAGCGTGGACTTGATGAAAGCCGTTTCCTCTATGACGGTGCAGGCGGCACCCGCCCGGTTGCTTCGAATGAGAGCGAAGAGGGCAGGGCGCAGAACAGACGGGTTGAGGTGCTGCTGCTTGACTGAAATACCTCAGTGAATGGAGTCCGGATGAAAGAAACAGTAAAGAAAGAGCGTTACGGCTGGGGAATAATGGGGGCCGGAATAATTGCACGGAAGATGTCGGATGCTCTGCATCAGAATCCACGCTGCAAGCTGCTCCATGTCGGTTCCAAAAGCGAAGAACGCGCGAAAAGCCTTGCAGGAGAGTGCAATATCCCCAGGTACGGGACTTATGAAGATCTTCTGAGAGATCCTGAGATCGATGTGGTCTACGTGGCAACTACACACAATTTTCATTATGCCAACGCGAAGATGGCCCTCGAAAACGGAAAGCATATTCTTATGGAAAAGCCTTTCACCGTAAATGCCGGACAAGCCGATGAGCTTATCGGGATTGCCCGGAGCAGGGGGCTTTTCCTTATGGAAGCAATCTGGACCAGATTTCTGCCTTCGTGGACGAAGATCCGTGAACTGCTGCGGACAGACCTTATCGGAGATGTCCGTTTTATCGACATATTGTTCGGAAAGATTGTTCCGCCGGAGTTCGAAAAACGCCTGAATGATCCGGCCCTGGCCGGAGGCGCCACCCTGGATCTGGGGATTTATCCCCTTTCTTTCTGTTCGTATATAATGGGCGAAGTACCGGAAAAGAGCGCTTCAATGATTCATCCCGGAAAATACGGAGTCGATGAAACAGCAGCCTGCCATCTGCCTTTCTCCAACGGGGCAATCGCACAGATAGGCACCAGCTTCAACATCCAGATGGATGACCGCGCGCTTATCTACGGAACCCGTGGAATGATTGATTTTCCCGGATTTCCTGGCGGCGATCGTTTCAGGGTCCGTTTGCACGATGGCGGAGACGGAGCATTCAGAGAGGAAGAGTTTCTCCTGAAGCAGGCGGATAACGGCTTTATTTATGAGGTACAGGAAGTTGTTGACTGTCTGGATCGCGGAACAGGGGAAAGTGAGGTTATCAGCCTCAAGGAGAGCAGAGACCTTATGGAACTGATGGACGGGATGCGGTATTCCTGGGGGCTGGTGTATCCGGATGAATGAAAGAGAAGATTTTCCGGCGGAACTGTCTCCGGGAGAAATCCGGTACGAAAGCGGCGGAGCCGTTGAGGAGATTCTCAGCAGCATAAGTCATGCCATGGGAGCGGGGCTTGCGGTAGCCGCAATGATCATCCTCCTGATCCTTACCGGTGCCGAACCGAGTCCCTGGAAGTATGTCAGTTTTACGGTTTACGGAGTTTCACAGATCATCCTTTACCTTTCATCGGCCTTCCTGCACGGTTTCGCACCCTTTCCCCGTATACGCAGCCGGCTGGGACGTATTGATCATGCTTCAATCTATCTGCTTATCGCGGGCACCTACACACCGGTTGCCCTTACGGTGCTGCGGGGGCCCTGGGGCTGGACCATATTCGGTATAATCTGGACCCTCGCCCTGACCGGCATGGTTTCCAAACTCTGGATTATGAAGAAGCTGCCTATCGCTTTCGATTTCCTGTACCTGCCCATGGGCTGGCTTATTGTAATAGCTCTGAAGCCGCTGAGCGGACTTGTTTCCGGCGGCTTCTTTCTCTGGGCACTGATCGGCGGACTGAGTTATTCCATCGGGTTCATCTTCTATGCCTGGAAGAAGCTTCCCTTTGCCCATCTTATCTGGCACTTTTTCGTTCTGGCCGGAAGTATTGCTTTCTTTATCGCCTTCGCCCTTTACCTGGTCTGATCATTTGTTCCGGAATGCCCATTCAAGGGCCAATTCGGGCTGGATGAAATTCCTGCTGCTCCCTTTATTCCCCAGCTGCCTGATAGACGGTATTCGGCGCCCAGCTTCAGACAGAGCATCTGATCTAACTCGAGATGGATGCTGTACTTCGATTTATCGGAATGTGTTTCATCAGCACCTGAAGTCAGGGACAGGGTAAGAAGTGATATACAGAGGAGAAGCTTTTTCATGGTGCATCTCCTTATATACTATTATATCATGTTTTAGCATGATGATCAGAACGGAATCTTAACAACTGAATGCGGGGGACGGCAACTGTCCCCCGCTGTTATGAAGTTTCAGCTTTTATCCGGCCCGGTCAAAAAGTGATTCTCATGCCCGTCCGAAGCGGGGTGAAACGTTGCCCGAACTCCGATCTCAGTTCTGCCTGAGCTTCAAATCCCGTACAATGTCCTGCATAGACCGAGTCGACTTCAAGTTCTTTCAGGGCACTGACGGTTTTGCGGATCCTTTCCAGGGGCGCTTCCACAAGATGCAGCCCTCCGATGACAGACGCCACCTTATCCTGCCCGAACAGTTCCCTGGCCTGACGGGTAATGTTTATAATGCCTGCATGGCTGCAGCCGCTCATGACAACAATACCCGATTCACCCGTTGAAGCTATTACCGAGATATCATCGTTCATGGTGTCGTCGGTCACACGTCCCTCCCCGTCTATGGTTTTAAGGGGAATACCCACCTCTTCGAAATCGGTCCTCCGGCGGATTACTCCACTGGTGCTAAGACCCGGTAAGAGCTGAAGGGGATCAGATGTAAGGAAAAGGGTTCCTCCGCTCTTTTCTATGTTTCTCCTGCTGTCGCTGCTCATGACTCCTACATGACGGAGAAAGGGCTTATCGATGAAGTTGAGCCTGAACAGCGTGGGATGAGCGATGACAGGGACATCGGATTTTCCCATCGCCTTGAGCAGCTCCACCAGACCTTGAGTATGGTCGTAATGACAGTGGGTAAGAATAAGCGCATCGATGGAAGACGGGTCTATATCCAGCAGTTTCATGTTGTAGAGAAGTGCTTCGGGGTTCTGCCCTACATCGACAAGGATATTCCGCCTGAAGCCTGCAGAACAGGCTTCAAGGTAAAGGGAGATTCCGTGCTGTCCCAGGAATGGGCTTTCGTACAGTACCGAGTCTTCGGCCGCAACCGTTATTGTAAGCGAATCAAGCCTTTCCATAGACATCTCAGACTACCGCTTTTTTTCTGCTCAAAAGGGTGATAATCCCGGAAACTGCAATTACTGCCAGGGTGGGAACCATCCAGCCAAAGCCCTGGGCGCCAAGAGGCATCGCCCTGTTCATGGTCGAGAAGGGGTTACCTGCAAAACCCAGTCCGGAAAGAAAATCTCCGATGCTGAAAATGATTGCCGTGATAATTCCGGCCTTTGCAGCCAGCTTGACCCGGTCAAAATTGCGAAACAGGCTCATAAAAAGAAGAACGACCATGGCCGGATATATGAGCATCAGCCAGGGAACGGTGTAGCCGACTATTCTGGCAAGCCCGACAAGACCGATAAGGAAGGCGATGATACTGCTCGCGGCAACGGTTGTTTTATATTTTAATTTTCCTCCGCTCATCTGTTCGAAGGTGTCTCCGGCGGCAGAGGTGAGACCAACCGATGTGGTCATGCAGGCGAAAGCAATAATGATGCCGAATACCACTTTGCCGAAGGTGCCCAGCAAACCGGCGGCAATAAGGACCGAAAGCTCACCAATTTGAGCATCGGGATAGAGGGCTCCCGTGGATGCACCAAGATAGGTGAGGCCCAGGGATGTAAAGAGCAGGGCAATGGCTGCAATTATGCCGACTACGAATATATTGGCGCTGCGGACATCCGCATCTTCCAGTCCGCGCATTTTAAGTTCATTTATTATCCAGATTCCAAAGATCGATGCGCCTATGGCATTCATTGTATTGTAGCCGTTGAGAATTCCATCGGAGAAGGCAGAAGCGGATGCAGGCGCGGTAACTGCCGCAAGAGGGGTAAATATCCCCTTGAAAATAAGAATGATCATGAAAAGAATGAGTGTTGGTGCCAGAAATTTGCCGATGCGGTCTATAACCCTGGAACGGTTGGAGGCAAAGTAGTAGTTGAGGGCAAAATAGACAAGAAGTGTCCCCCAGAGCGGTACGGAGGGAAAAAACTGGGCGATGGCCATCTCATGAGTAGCGGAGCTTACCCTTGGCAGAATGAAAACAGGACCAAGAATAAGAACTGCGATTATGGTGTAGACCGATGCGAAACCTTTGCCCATAGCCATTGAAGCGAGTCCGTAGAGCGATTTATTCTGCCTCGAGACCGCCAGGTAAGCAATAAAAACCATAAAACTGTTTACTGTCCCGTATCCGAGGGCAGCGGCAAACCATCCCTTACCCGAAGCTCTCCCGAGAACGGCGGGAAAGATAGAATCGCCTACTCCAAAGTGGCCCGTAAAAATTGCTGCCGAGACGACTATAATCGCTCCCAGGGGAAGAATGTGCTTCCAGCGTTTCTGCATGTCTGACTCCTTTTTGTATATTTATACATAACAAATCATTATTTATCCATTTTAAAAATCAGTCAAGAAAAAATAGATAAAAAAATATCTTATAAAAACAGTCATGTACAGTACTTTCCTTGCGGTGCTTGTATATCAAGTCTTGCAACAAAATGAGACAGTAAATTTGACATATGCGCGCTTCCCGGCTATTCTGTGCTGGCACAAGCTTGACCTTACGCCATGGAGGCCTGTCCATATGAGATTTAAAGATATGACCCTGGGTACCAAATTAATAACAATGACAACTCTCTTTGTGCTTCTGAACAGTATCGGCCTCAGTCTGATTGCCTACAGCACCGCACGGGCTTCCCTTGAAAAGGAGATATCCGCCTCCCTGGTATCCATGGCCGGGGAAGGGGCCCGCTATGTTAGATCCCGTCTTGATACCTATATAGCCGCTATCGAGGGAGTTACCGGTCATCCGGATATAAAAAGTATGGACTGGAACCTTCAGCAGCCGCTGCTTGGTGCCGAGATGGTCCGGTTCGGATACCAGGGACTCGGAATTGTGGGCAGTGATGGAACCGTAAGGTACCATGACAACACCACGGGCCGGCTTGGGGAGAATGAATTTGTACAGAAGGCCTTTGACGGTGCAACCAACATATCTGATGTTATTGTTGATCCTGTGACCGGGGATGCCTACATACTGCTTTGTGCACCGATTAAGCTTGGCGTCAATGTTCCGGCCGTTCTTGTGGCAAGACTCGATGGAGCTTTTCTGTCGAGAATAACGGACCGCATCAAATATGGAGAGAACGGATACTCCTACATAATAAATGAAGAAGGCGATCTCATAGCCCATCCGGAGCGGGATTTTGTTCTTGAGAAGCGTAATTTCATAAGTGAAAGCGGGACCGATCCCGAGTTCGGCGGTATCGCCGAGATGATGAGCATGATGACGGAAGGAGAGACGGGTCTCGGATCTTATCGTTTTAATGGAAACAGCCTGATTTTCGGTTATGCGCCGATTCAGCGAACCGGCTGGTCCATCGCGGTAGGGGCGGATCAGGGAGAGGTTTTTGAGGGTATCGGTGTTCTCCGGTTCAGAATGCTTCTGTTCCTGGCTGTTGCTCTTTCGGTAGTTCTGGTCCTGACGGTGCTTTTTTCCCGCAGACTGGCCGGTCCGATTGTGCATGTCAAGAATATCCTGAAGGATATATCGGAAGGAGAAGGGGACCTTACCAGAACTCTGCCGGTAGATGGAAACGATGAGATAGGCAGAATGTCTTACTACTTCAACCTTACCTTTGAAAAGCTCTGCAAGCTTATAGGCATTATCCAGACCCAGGCAGGGATGCTGCAGAGTTCCGGGGCGGAGATGTCCGACAGCATGTCGCGGACCGCCTCCGCGGTTAAGCAGATAAGTGATAATATTCAGGGTGTAAAGAACAGGATAGTAAATCAGGCGGCAGGGGTGGAAGAATCAAATGCCACCATGCAGTCCATCAGTTCCACCATCAGCAGTCTCAACGGTAATATTGAGGAACTGTCGGCAGGGATTATCGAGTCTTCGGCTTCCATTACCGAGATGATAGCCAATATTGAATCGGTCGGAGCCATCCTTAAGAAGAACAGCGTCAATGTGGAGGAACTTATCGGTGCGGCCGACCGGGGGCAGGAAGGTATCAGCAATGTATCCCAGAACATCCAGACCATTGCCCAGGAATCCGAAGGACTGCTCCAGGCCAGTTCCATAATTGCGGGTATTGCCGGGAAGACAAACCTGCTGGCAATGAATGCCGCCATTGAAGCCGCCCATGCGGGAGATGCCGGCCGCGGTTTCGCCGTGGTGGCCGATGAAATACGCAAACTTGCCGAGAACTCCGGCTCCCAGGCAAAGACCATTACCCGGGTGCTGAAGAGCCTGAAGGGTTCGATCGACACGGTTTCAGAAAGCTCGGAGAATACACTTCGTCAGTTCGACAGCATCGTGTCGATGATACGCAGGGTGGGCGAACAGGAGGGCATAATCAACAGTGCCATGCAGGAACAGAGCAGCGGGAGTCAGCAGATCCTTGAAGCCCTGAACGAGATAACAAGTGTTACCGAAATTGTAAAGGACCGTTCGAATGAGATCCTGCTCGGAAGCCGTGACGTTCTTGAAGAAATGAATCAGCTGGCCGTCGTTACCCAGGAGATAAGCAGTACCATGAATGAAATGGCGGTAAGTACCGGAGAGATAAACAATGCTGTCCAGCATGCGGACCGGAAGAGTGATGAGAACAAGGAGAGTATTGATACCCTGACCGGTGAAATCGGGAAGTTCAGGGTATAGTATGGAGCCTGGACGGCGGCAGATGCTCCGTCCGGGCTGATATAGACAGAACTATTTTTCTCTAGGAAAAGGCCAGGCGCAGAGACCTCCTTCGAGTACCTTCACATTTGTATAGCCCCGGGAGGCAACGAAACAGGCCGCTTCATATCCTCTGAGAGAAATCTTGCAGTAGAGAATAATTTCCGTGCTTTTATCTGAGGGCAGTTTGTCCAGACTGCTGCGCACCTTTCCAAGGGGAATATTCATTTCGCCGATACCGAGACGCATCGCTTCGTATTCTTCCGGCCCCCGGACATCAATTATTACCGGTTTCTCTCCCGCATCAAGTTTCTTCCTGAGCTCCAGGGCGGAGATTCCGTCCATGCGTCCAAGCCATTTATTCTGAAGGAGATGGGCCGCGGCAATAAAATTGTCTATGGCCGGTGAAAACGGGGGAGCGTAGGGCAGGTCAAGATTGACCAGATCGTGAACATGCATTTTCGCGTAGATGGCCATGGCACCGACGGATATACGTTTTGATACGTCTCCCGGACCGACAGCCTGCATGCCGAGAAGTTTGCAGGTTGTCCTGTCGGCCACAAGCTTGATTATTACCGGAGCACCGCCCATGAAACCGGGTTTGTCCGGGGCCGCATGTATTGCCGTTATAATATTGGTATAGCCAAGCTTCCGGGCCATCTGCTCGGAAAGCCCGGTGCTTCCCGCCACGTAGTCAAAGACCTTGCAGATACCGGTACCTATCATCCCTTCGTACTCAACGCTGTTACCGTAGACGATATTCTGCGCCGCAACACGTCCCTGAAGGTTCGCAGCATCGCCCATGGGCCAGAGAGCCTTGTTGTGGGTAACCAGGTTGGTCACCTCCACACAGTCTCCCCCCGCGTAGATGAAGGGATCCGAGGTCTGCATAAAGGTGTTTACGCTGATGCCGCCCCGCTCTCCGATGGTAAGCCCCGCTTCCGCGGCAAGCCTGGAGTTCGGCCGGACACCAATGGACAGTACCGCAAGGTCGCATTCCAGTACTCTTCCGTCCGCAAGCTTGACGGCCTTGATGGCCCCGTTTTCACCGATAAACTCGCTTACTCCGGTACCGGTAATCACATTTCCGCCCTTCGATCGCAGATGATTTTCCACAAGTTTTGCTACTTCCCAGTCCAGGAAGGAAAGGATCTGATCGAGCATCTCTACTACCGTTATGGACACCCCGCCAAGTTCAAGTGCCTCGGCGGTTTCTATTCCGATAAGACCGCCGCCGACAATGACCGCCTTTTTGATATCTCCCTTTTTCAGACGGTCCTTAAGGTACATTGCATCTTCCATGCTCTGAAGGGTGCTTATTCCCTTAAGTTCCTTCCCGGGGAGGTTGGGAACGATGGCAGAGGCGCCAGTAGCAATGAAGAGCGTATCGTAAGACTGCTCGAACTCTTCCCCTGTTTTCAGGTTGACTGCCTTTACTCTCTTTGCTTTACGGTCTATGGAAAGCACTTCGGTTGATGTAAGAGCCTTGATATCCTTGACGTTTGAAAAAAAGCCGGGATCTCTCTGGGTACCGGTAGGTGTGGCGATAAGCATGTTCGGATCGTCGAACACACCGCCTACAAAGTAGGGATAGCCGCAGGATGCCATGCTCAGGAAGTCTCCCTTCTGGATCATGATAATTTCGGCCTCCTGATCAAGTCTCCGGATTTTTGAAGCCGCTTTTGGTCCGGCGGCAGAGCCGCCGATAATTACGTAGGTTTTTGCCATGTACTCTTCTCCTTGTATTTATGACCATCTCAGTCATAAATAATTCATTATGCTGAATAGAGTTAGTATAACATGGTTTTGAATTGAGAAGAACTTGTCAGACAGGAAAACAGACTTTTTTAGACTCTTTTTAGCCTGGCAAGGATAATTCCGCCGCTCTCGTTCCGGAATTCAAGTATGCCGTCGTGCTGTTCTGCCAGCGCTTTGACTATGGTCAGGCCGTAACCTCTACGCCCTCCGCTTATGACATCTTCCGGAAACCCCCGGCCGTTATCGGCAACCGTCACATCCAGGGACCGGAAATCATCGTTCCGGACAATCCTGATCTCTATCCGGGGGATTGTACCGGGAGTAAAGGCGTATTTTACCGCATTTGTAATGAGTTCGTTGAGAATGATGCCGATGGAGAGGGATTCTCTAGTCGGAACCGTAAGTTCCTCCACCGAGATGCTTATCATCTCCTCGGAAAGGCCGCTCAGTTCCAGCGCATCCTGGACAACCTGTTCCGCCAGCGGGCGGAGAGCCACCTCCCGGAAGTCCGCATCGCTGTAGAGCCGCTCGTAAATTCTCGCCATTACCGACACTCTCCGGCTTGCTTCCTCGATTGCGCTGCTCACCTCGGGAGAGTCATTATGTTCGGCCTGCAGCAAAAGGAGCGCCTTGACGAAGTTCATGTCGTTTTTTATACGGTGATGCACCTCTGCCAGAAGCAGCTCCCGCTCCTTCATATGACGATGGAGCTTGCTGCGCATAAGGTTGATTGCACCGATCAGAAAATTCAGTTCATCAGGGTACTCTTTCCGCCGCGGCAGTCTGAGCGGGGTGCCCAGTTTTTCCGGGCTATCCTTCTGCAGGGCCGCCTCAAGATTCTCTATGGGACCGGCCACCTCTCTCCGGAAGAGAAGGGAAACCGCGAAGCTTACGCCTATAAGCGCGGCAAGGTGCCCCAGAAAGGTTATTCCCTGCTGGCGGTATGCCGACAGGCGCAGTTCTTGCTGATCGATATAGAGATGCAGAAAGCCTATTTCTATACTTGTATCCCGCCGCTTATAGACCAGCGTCTCGGTTAGTTTCTGAAGCCCTGCGGTACTGTCTCCGCCGGAATGGAACAGGCTGCCCTCATCGGTCTCGACTTCCACCCGATCTATATGCCTGAAGCGGGCGATGGCATCAAGCTGAAGCTGCAGGAGGGTGTAGTCCGTAAGCCACAGGCTGGAGATAAGCGAAGGAAGGTGGCTTTCCCGTATCTGAAGCAGATCCTGGTTCATCCGTTCGACCTCTCTTTTGTAGGTGAAGAGGCTTTCAATGATGAAGAAGGAGAGACTTATCGATGTTACAAGGATTACAACTATAAACAGAAATCTTCTGCTGATGGATTTTCGCCAGGATGCCTTCATAACGGATCAGTTCTCCTGCTTCATAATGGCATCGTAGCTTCCGTCCGCTTTCATCTCCCTGAGCGCCTGCGCAAGAGAATCTGTGATTCCTTCGTGTTTTTCATGGACATAGAGAAACATATCCCTGCTTGCAAGAGGCGGTTCGAGATGATGTACCCGGTCAATTCCAAGATCCCGCAGCACTTCATAACCGGTACGCCTGCTGTAGAGGGCAAGATGGAGGCGTTCTTTATCCAGCATGGTAAAGAGTTCAACTTCCGTCGGTACCGTAACAATATGGGGAAAATCCGAAGTATGCTCCTCCAGAATTTTCCAGCCCCGGACAAGACCGATATCAAGGTTCCTGATGCTTTCCCATCCGTCAATGTCAAATGGCTGCAGGGAGAAGGCGACAAAATCCATCGTCATATTCGCTTCCGGAACCCGGCGAAGTCTCGGATAGCTTTTTTCCATTCCCGCAATACGGTTCAATTCCGCATCCAGTATTCCCGCATTAACGTCCGAAAGGGACCTCTCTGTCGGTGTATAGACTATCTCGGCCGTAATCCCGATGCGGCGGAATGCTTCGGTCAAGACCCGGTCGAGCATGCCCGTTCCTTCGGGGTTTGAGAGCAGATTCTGATAGGAGGTGCTTATGGTGAAGTGTTCCTCACAGGAAATAGAGACGGAGAGCAGGGTAAGAAGCAGCAGGAAAATTGTCCGTTTGCCGGTCATGCTTGATATTATAGAGGGAATATAGTGATTAGTCACGCCCCGAGCGGGAAAAACTTCCTGCTGTCCCCAATCCTGCACCTCTTTTTTAAATTATCACTTTTTACCCCGGAGCCGGTATGCATGATCCCCGGTCAATATAGTGCATTTTGGTCTTGAGCACCTTTATCTTCCCGGATTTTGTAACCAGCCTGTCGAGCAGCAGCTCCCAGGCCATTCGGATCATCAGCTGACGGTCAATCTGCATGGTGGAAAAGCGGGGAAAAAAAGGTTCCGTGTAATCCAGAACATCGCCGGGACATATTACGGAGACATCCCGGGGTATCGTCAGCCCCATCTGCAGAAGGATACCGTGGATAATGGCGGCAAAATAGTCGTCATGGATAAACATTGCCGTAGGTGCCTGTTTTCGATCGAAGAGCCGGTGAACATCTTCCTTAAGGCGGTCCGTATCATCCAGATCTCCGAAAATGTGATAATCCCGGGGCATTTCCAGTCCCCGCTGTTCAAGGGCGCGGGTGAAACCGTAAAAACGGTCTTTTACCACACCCATGTAATGCCGTTTGTAGTCTGCAAAGGCTATCCTGGTATGTCCCAGACCGATAAGAATATCGGTTCCCTCGCTTGCGCCCTGGGTATCGTCAGTCAGGACCGACCAGAAACGGTTCTGGAAATTATTGTTGTTAAGGATGATGATCGGGATTCCGTCCTCTTCCAGTCTTTCAAAGAGTTCGGGATTTACGTAGTGCACCGAAAAGACTGCTCCGGCTCCGGCTGTTTTTATCTCATTATAAAGTGCAATATCGCTCAGCTCCGGCAATTTATGGATGATGATGGGACGAAAGCCTTCCTCAACCAGAATTTTTTCCAGCTGCAGGACAAAAGGTTGAGAGAAATGCCAGAGAAAGGGAGCATCTTCCCACTGAAGAATGCAGACATACTTGAAAGCGGGACCTTTATCCCTGCGCTGTTCCCTGCGGGTATAGCCTATTTCATTTGCTGTGCGGTTGATTCTCGCCACCGTCTCTGCGGAGATTGATCCTTTACCGGAAAGAGCCATTGAAACCGTGGCGGCGGTAACTCCGCACAGATCGGCTATGTCGTTGAGGGTCGGCTGTCTCATGGAGTTTACTATAACATCTGATCGTGAATATGCATATATTAAGTGTAATTAAGTAGTTAAAATTAGAAATATTAAATTAAGTTTTTGAGCTCTTTCGATCCCATGATAAAATTGCGCCATGAACTCAAGAGAAAGAATACGAACCAGTCTGAACCACAGAACACCCGACAAGCTTCCTGTTGATTTCGGCGGAATGCGGTCTACCGGAATACAGGCGATCGCCTACAACAGACTTCTGTCGCACCTGGGTATTACCGGTGAAAAAGCCGTTATGTACGATGTGTTTCAGCAGCTTGCCGATCCTTCCCCGAAGGTGGTGGATCTGCTTCATGGTGATGTTCTCCAGGTCCACAGGCTCTGTCCCGCCTTTGGTATCGATATCCTGGAATGGAAGGACGGGATTCTGCCCGATGGCTCTTCCTGCCTGGTCCCTGCCGGTTTTACTCCCAGAAAGAATGCGAAGGGCGGTTTTGATGTTATCTCCGGCGGGGAGGTCATAGCTTCCATGCCGGAAGGAAGCCTCTATTTTGATCAGGTTGTTCACCCCCACAGCGATGCGGCAACTTCTGCGGATATTGACAGGGTGAAGCTGGAGCAGGTAACGCGCCAGGAAATAGACTTTGTATCTTCCCTGGCGGCGGAGAGAAGGGCGCAGAGCGACAAGGCCCTGCTCTTTGCGTTCGGCGGAAACGTTCTTGAAGCGGGACAGCTGGATTTCGGTTACGAGAATTTCTACATGAACCTGGCTCTTGAGAAAGAACTTATGCACTACTATTTCGGTCGGCTGGCGGAATATCATATAGCCTCCCTGGACGCCCTGATCCCGCCGATGGCGGAGGATATCGACATAGTCCAGTTTGGTGATGATCTCGGCACCCAGGTGGCTCTCCAGATTTCCACGGAAATGTACCGTGAAATGATAAAGCCCTATCATAAAAAGATTTTCGGTCACGTCCGGGACAGGTGGCCGCAGCTGAAGGTTTTTTTTCACAGCTGCGGAGCGATCGCGGATCTTATTCCCGATCTGACAGATGCGGGGGTGGAGGTTCTGAATCCGGTGCAGATATCCGCGAAGGGAATGGATGCAGCCATGCTTAAACGCGAGTACGGAAAAGATATTTCCTTCTGGGGCGGAGGAGCGGACATGCAGCAGACCGTGGTGAATGGTACGCTGAAGGAAATAAAGGATGAGGTTCGCCGTTTTATCGACATATTTTCACGGGATGGGGGATACGTTTTTACCCAGGTCCACAATATCCAGGCAAACGTTCCGCCCGAAAAAATAATGGCCATATATGAGACGGCCGCAGAGTATCGTTAATCATCCGTCCCAGGACGGATAAAAAACATGGAGGGATAGATAGATGAAAAAAGCGTTCCTAATTGCAATGGTGCTGGTCCTGGTATTTGCCATGACCGGACAGCTGTTCGCTGCAGGAGAGAAGGAAGGAGGCAAGCCGAAGGTTGCCGGAGTGGTTTTTCAGGAAGATCAGTTTATGCGCCTGCTCCAGATGGGCTATCGTGACGCGGCGGAGAAGGCCGGTTTCGATTTCTATCCCGGAAACACCAATGGAGATGCGGCAAAAGAAGCCGAACTTCTTAATACCTACGTAACTCAGGGTTACAAGGGTGTGGCGATTTCTCCCATAAGCGAAGAGGCCAGCCTGAAGGTGCTTACCGACGCCGCCGACCAGGGACTGGAGATTGGTATTTCTAATCATGAGTTCAAGCTGCCCTTTATTACCGGTGCCTACACCTCTGATAATTACAATCTCGGTTCAACCGTCGGAAAGGCTGCAGCGGAATACATAAAGAAAAATCTGGGCGGAAATGCGAAGATAGCCATTCTGCAGTTCAAGTCCCTTCTTCCCGAACAGTCCTCCGCACGAAGCAGCGGATTCCTGGATCAGATGAAGGACCTTCCCGGAGTTGAGGTTCTTACCGATCAGGACGCATGGATGCAGGACAAGGCCATAACCGTTGGAGGTGACATTATTACCGCTCACGGCAGCCAGCTTGATCTGATTTTTGCGGCCAACGAAGGCGGAACAATCGGTGCGACGATGGCGGTCAAGAATGCAGGCAAGGAAGGGGAGATTGTAGTATTCGGTTTTGACGGAAGCGAACAGATGGTTCAGCTTCTCCAGGATCCCGCAAACATTCTTCAGGCTGTTATTGCCCAGGATCCCTACAACATCGGTGTAAAGACGATGGAGTCGGTGGTAAAGGCAGTTAAGGGGGAAGATATAAGTGCGACCAGAGGAAAGTCCTTTATCGTACCGGGAATACTTCTTGATCGTGCGGACCCCGCCGGTCTCGATGCTTTTCTGAAAGATCTTAAATCCAAGATGGCAAACTGACACCAGTTCTGATAATCTGAAGTTATGCAGGAAACCGGGAGTTTATGACTCTCTTCCTGCATAACGCTTTTATACATACAGAGGATACCATGAGCGTCTTAAACGCCTGCAATATTACCAAGGTCTTTCCAGGTACCCTTGCTCTGGATGATGTTTCCATTTCCTTTCAAAGCGGAAAGGTAAATGCCCTGGTGGGCAAAAACGGATCCGGAAAGACAACCCTCGTTAAAATAATAAATGGTGCTTATCAGGCCACCGGCGGTACCATGAATATCGACGGTGAAGCCTTTAATTACCAGAACCCGAAACAGGCTTTTGATGCCGGAATAGCAACGGTGTACCAGGAAATGAGCCTGATACCAGGATTATCGGTGGCGGAAAACATTCTCATCGGGCGATACAGGATGAAGGGACCCTTTGTAGACTGGAAAAACACCTACCGGGAGGCGGAGGAGATTCTTGAGAATCTTGGTATCGCACTTCCCGTCAAGGAAGCAGTCGGCACTCTCTCGGTGTGGCAGTGCCAGGTCGTTGAAATTGCAAAGGCAATGAGCGGAAATCCGAAGGTTATCTTTCTGGATGAACCGACATCCGCTCTGGCTCAGCACGAGACGGCTCTTCTTTTCAAGCTTATCCGTGAGTTGAGCAGAAAGGATGTGATTATTATCTACATTTCCCACCGGCTTCAGGAATTGTGGGAAATAGCGGATACCTGTTCGGTCCTGCGGGACGGAAAGTATGCAGGCTGTCTTGATATGGCAGGGGCAAGCCACAAGGAACTGCTTAATCTGATGTTCGGTGATGTCGAAGTTAAAGAGCGCCCCGTAGATATACGGGCAGGTTCAAAGACCGTTATGAAGGTTGATAATTTTACGAGGGAACCTGCATTCCGTAATGTCTCTTTTGACCTGAAGAAAGGCGAGGTTCTCGGTATTGCCGGGATGCTCGGAGCCGGCCGCACCGAGCTTCTTCGGGGTCTTTTCGGAGCCGACAAGGTAGAGTCGGGAACCATCACCATGAATGATCGTCCTGTTCCGCATCCCAGCCCGCTCAGCATGAAGCAGAACGGAGTAGCCTTTATCCCCGAGGACCGCAAAAGTCAGGGACTGGTGCAGATCCTTTCCATCCGCAATAACCTGACTCATGCCTGTCTCCCGCGGATATCCAGCGGGATGTTTGTGGACAAGGTAAAAGAGCGGGAACTTGCATCCAGGCAGATAGAAGATCTCGAAATAAAGATACCGGGGGAAGAGTACCCCATGACCAGTCTCTCAGGCGGTAATCAGCAGAAGGTTGTTCTGGGAAAATGGCTGAACACCGAGCCCGAGGTGCTGCTTTTCGACGAACTGTCCAGGGGCATTGATGTAAACGCAAAGCAGCAGATTTTCCAGATTGTCTGGGAGCTTTCCAGGGAAGGACTGAGTTCCATCGTTGTATCTTCGGAACTGGAAGAGCTGCTGGAAATATGCAACCGAATCCTGATAATGAAAGACGGGGAATTAATTGACGAAGTGAACCCCGACGATATTACGGTTGAAGAACTATACGAACTATGCATGGGAGGAAGTGAGGCATGACGGTTTTGAAACAAAAGAGGGAGCAGATAGATTTTCCCCGCATGTTCAAGAAATACATGATGGAATTTATTCTGGGCTTTATAGTCCTGGTGCTTATTATTACTGCTCCCGGTTTTTTTACCCTTCCGAATATCCTGAACATATTCCGGAATGTGGCAATTACCGGAGTCATCTCCTTCGGTATGACCATGGTTATAATCGGCGGTGAAATAGACCTCTCGGTCGGTTCTTCAATCGCCCTTTCGGCGGTTATTACCGCTACCGTAACCGGCAAGCTTTCACAGGCTGGCATTATGTCCATGGACTCGGCCGTTCTGGTCGGTATGCTCTGCGCACTGCTGGCAGGCTTTCTCATCGGACTGCTCAACGGTATTATAAGGACCAGGTTTAATATCCCCTCATTCATAATAACCCTGGCCATGCTGAATGTTACCTACGGTGTCTCAGCCATTATTTCACGGGGCTTCCCGGTTACCACCCTGCCGATATGGTATAGCTGGATCGGTGCCGGCCGGTTTTTCAACGGCATTCCCGTACCCGCTCTCTGGCTTATTATCGTATTTATTATAATTTCCCTGATAATGAACAGCACCAGACTGGGCAGGGAAATTTATGCGGTCGGAGGCAACCCCGAGGCCGCCAGGCTTTCGGGAATAAATGTTACCTTTGTAAAGATAACCATTATGGTGTTTGTCCAGGTTCTTGCCGCGGTAGCGGGAATTATTCTCTCGGCGCAGGTTATGTCCGGATCATCGACCTTCGGTAGAGGCTACGAACTTGATGTTATCGCTGCGGTTATTATAGGCGGTGTAAGCCTCTTCGGCGGAATCGGCAAGGTGTGGGGAACCATGATCGGAATAATCTTTCTGGGAGTGATCAACAATGGAATGACCCTGTTCGGAGTCGGCGACTACCAGAAGTACGTTGTACGGGGACTGCTTATTCTCTTCGCGGTAATGATGAATACCATCCAGTTCCGCACCCTCCACAAGCCCGCAAAACAGGACTGAACAGGAGCCGCGGGCAGATGAATACAGGGGGCCTTTCTCCGGGGTATTATTCGATTTGCGCCTTAACGTGATTCAGGCGGACCAGCAGGGACCTTTTGCTGCGGGAGACCCGGGCGATTTCACCGTTAACCCAGAAGCCGCCGGATGTTTTTTTCGACAGGTAAAGTCTGATATCCTGTCCGCGGCGGAAATCGCCGGCGGTATTTTCCAGAAGCAGCCAGCCCGGACGCAGGCTTTTAAGACGGGCACGCACGGGAGTATCTCCTGATTCGCGCGAGATAATGTACACCTCGTTGTCCATTCCGCTTTGTCCGGGGTTTTCCCATTGGACGGCCCGCGGAGTATCCGAATGAGACGCCCGGTAGCGGTTATCACTTTTCCGGTCGGTAATGCGGGTAGTAAAACCGTGTATACCCGAAAAATCAATAAGATAGACCGTTATTTCTCCGTTATGTTCAGACAGCGTCCCGTTTGTTGTAAATTCAAAAGCGTCTTCGTCTACATGAACGATTTCCCCGGCGAAAAGCCTTCCTCCCGGTTCCACAATTTTTACCGGAATTCCCGGGTACAGTTTTCTGGTCCCCCGTTTTTTTTCCGGAACAAGTGCATCTTCGAACCCTGCTTTGCGTGAAATGGAGCGGGCCATTTCCTGCTTGAGCTTTCCGGGATCTTTGGACTGCAACAGAGAAATGCTGTTGTTAAATGTGGTTCTGTTGTTGACGAGGAGGTACTTTTTCCAGGGCTTTTTCAGCATATGGCTGAGGATCTCGAGAAAGTCGATCTCATTTATGCTGAGGTCAAGTTTGCGGATTCTTTTTTCGAAGAGTGCGAGGGCGCTCTTTTTTGATCTGGCTGTTTCGCTCATGCGGACAATTGCATTGAGAATCAGAAGCAGGAAGAGAGCCGAACACATGATGACGAAAAACAGAATGATAGTTTGCACATCCGTATGGAGACCTCGTGAAATAGCGCGAAGATACTCATTCCTTGTTAAAAAATTCTGTTCCATAGTCACAGTATAACAGCAATAATACATAATGGAAAAAGAAAGAGATGAGAGGGTGGAGGTAAAAGAAGGCGGCCATCCGATGCTCGGGGGACCGGGCAGTAGATGGCCGCCGCTTGCGGAAATTGACGGCTCTCCTTTTATTGCCGCCATGGAGCCCGACTCGTTCAGACGTAACCCTGATCCATCATTGCCTCGGCAACCTTCAGGAAACCGGCAATATTTGCACCGTCCACATAGTTGCCGGGACTGCTGTACCGTTCCGCGGTCTCGAGGGTGGTCTTATGGATCTGCTTCATGATTTTCTGCAGTTCCTGGTCCACCTTTTCGCGGCTCCATCGCATGCGGCTGCTGTTCTGGGCCATTTCGAGGCCCGATACCGCTACTCCACCGGCATTGGCCGCCTTGGCGGGGGCATAGAGGATTCCTTTATCCTGAAATAGGGTAACACCCTCTTCGACCGTAGGCATGTTGGCACCCTCCGCCACAAGAGAGACACCGTTCTTAAGGAGGATGGCAGCATCCTCTTCAAGAATTTCATTCTGGGTGGCACAGGGGAAGGCGCAGTCCGCCGGATAGTTCCATACGGGGTTCCGCTCGCTGGCGGGATTGTAATGACGGTACTCCGCGTGGGGGTACTTCTCCTTATATTCCGCGATCCGACCGCGCCTGGCGTTCTTGAGCATCATGACAAACTCAAGTTTTTCCCGGTCTATTCCATCACCGTCGAAAATGGCTCCGGAAGAGTCTGAAAAGGAGTGAACCGTGGCTCCCAGTTCAAGAAGCTTTTCGGCCGTATACTGGGCGACATTTCCCGACCCGGAGACAAGACAACGTTTGCCTTCGAAGCTCTCTCCTTTTTCGGCAAGCATTTCGGCGGAAAGGTAGACCAGGCCGTAGCCGGTGGCTTCGGGCCGCAGGTACGAACCTCCCCATTCGCTTCCTTTTCCCGTAATGGCGCCGGTAAATTTGTTGCGCAGCCGTTTGTACTGTCCGAACATGTAGCCGATTTCCCGGCCGCCGACCCCGATGTCTCCCGCGGGAATATCAGTATTCTCTCCGATATGGCGGGACAGTTCGATCATGAAGCTCTGGCAGAAACGCA